>Ga0208827_1000069_pt1 | contig 98950 bp, 75 predicted proteins | sample Sb_taG_5_FD_187709 | JGI IMG/M metagenome (GOLD analysis project Ga0208827, IMG submission 187709) | Peat soil microbial communities from Weissenstadt, Germany - Sb_50d_8_FC metaG (SPAdes) (version 2) | ecosystem: Environmental > Terrestrial > Soil > Wetlands > Peat | place: Germany... | reverse complement strand
CTTAACGAAGGGAGCGAGGCCGCGGGATCTCGTTCTGCACCGACAAGCTCTAGCCGCCCAGACTCAACGCGCTGCGCTCGCGCGGCGCAGCGAACGAAACCCAGGCTCGCACTACGTTCTGTGTCAAGCACAATGCGTCGCAGAGGACGATCCGCACATGAAAGACAATTAGCCTGAAGGAAGAATCGGGCAGCGCACCTGAGACGCCAGCCCGATGCCGACTGGTGAAAGGTGGGCAAACACCAACCGACGCACGCCTGTGTGTGGCGAATTACTGATTTCCCCAGAATCAGCAATTCGCCACACACACGGTCAGACGCTGTTCGAGCTGACCTGGCAGGTAGTAGTTCTCGAGCAGGATCTGGTTCTTCATGGAGCGGTGGTAGCGCTCGATCTTGCCCTGGGTCATCAGGTGATAGGGCTTGCCGCGAGTGTGCGTCATACCGTGCTCCGCGAGCCAGGAGCCGAGTTGGGCGCGTGGGCTAGCGAGCGCCGCTCAGCCATGGCGCGTTGGGTTCCGTGAGGCACGCGGGAGCGCCGTCTCGATGCTGCGCCGACCATGCGATGTACTTGTCGCGCAGCATCAGAACAGGGCTTGGTCCACCATCTCCGCGATCCGGAATGGCCATTTGTTTGAGAAAGGAAGTCAGCGAGCCGGGCCGGTTTTGCCGATCGTCGCCAAGAGAGAGCGACGGCTTTCCAGGGCTGTCGCCCGCTTTCGCAACGGCCAGATAGGCTGAATGGGCTACCCACTCTTTGGTGCATCTCCGATCGCCGCCCGCCGCTGCACCTGCGAGCAGCGCGGACATCAGTCTATCCGCCAAGGTTGGAACACACCCGGGCGGCCGCGTCTCGAATGCCTTCAATGCCCCCGCCACTATGTCGCCGCTGCGCAGTATGTTCCCCTGCACCGAAACCGCATCGTCGTGTGCGCTGCCGCACCAGGACTGCACCGATCTGCCTGTGAAGCTCGCGGTCCGCCGATCGCCGCTCAGAGTTGCGACACCGTACTGGCGCCAATTCGAACCGAAGAATCTGATGAACCTGATCGGCCCGCCTTCGCCGAAGTTGATCAGTCGCCCTTCGGGATCAAAGGCGGGATCGAGAACGCGAGAGAGAACTTCATCGGCGGTGGCGCCATCCGCCATGAGCTTTGCGGCGACATCTTTCGATCTAAGATTAGACATCGCTTGCGCGATAAACACGCCCTTGCCGGGCACCAGAATCGGCGTAATCGATACCCCACTGACGCACGATGCGACCGCGACGCCTACTTCGTGCGTGTCGGGATCGACTGCGACAATCGACCACGTCGCGAGGGCGCGCCCCGGCTTCGAGAGCAACATCAGCATCATCATTGATAGTGCCGCAGTCGCTATCGATGCATGTGAACGGCTGCGTGCAGTACGCGGCTTGCCCAGAGATGTCGGAAGCGTCGATGATCTTCGAAGGATGTTCGTATTGCGGGGCATCGCGTTTAGATAGCAGTCGAGAGTGCGCTTTGAGACCTCTCCTCGTGGTAGATGGCATCAACGGCCGCGAAACGTTTGTCCGGGCTTACGCGCTTGATCGCAGCAGCTCAACAGGTGAGGTGCAGAATCGCGTTGATTTCGTCGCCGCCCAGCTTGAGCTGGCCGATCGCTTCCTCTGTCGGAAGAATCGTCAGCTCCACACCTCGGCGCTTGGCTTCAAGCGCGACGGCTTCCATCACCGGCAGGCCGCCTGTGCGCCCGGTGCCGATAACCAGCCGTCGACACTTCCACGGGATCCTTTCTTCGAGCGAGAGGGGAGTGTGCCCGAATTCCACGCGGAACTTTTTGGAAGCTTTCTTCTTGCGCTTGCGCACCTCGCCGCGATCGATCACTACGTCGTGATCGTACAGGACGCCGTCGATCCGAACGCGGCCGAAGGAAAAGTCACCGAGTCTCATCTGTGCCCATTATAGCGGTGCAGCGAGGATCTGTGCAGACCGGTGACCTGTGTGTGGCCAATTTCTGATATCCCCAAGAATCAGCAATTCGTCATACACAGGCTTCACCTCTTTGTCGGACTCGGCTTTCAGACGCAACGGGACCCACGGGCAAAGCCGCCAAATTTGTCGATTAGATCGCTGGCTGCTGGTCGGAGCCAAATGCGTAATTTGCGCGTGCAATAAGGCGGGCACAAGCTGCTGGATCGTGCTCAACTCTGCGGTTTGTCCCCTGTTCTCGATTGGCGCGGTGAGCCGGCTCTTGCAGTGTGGCCCCCGCCATTTGTGCGGCCAAGCTGCCGCAAAATAGCTGCACTCGATCGATTGCGCTGGTTCGCGAAATAGGAAATTTACTGCGAATAGCGCAATCAAGCTGACTTTTGCTCGTATTTTGCGACTAGCTATAAGCTATTAATTAAAAAGAAGTTTTTGCACCAGGGACTCTCTCTACGTGAATGGTGGGAATAAAACTCATAGGCAAATCGAGAGATTTTCGGACGGCACATCACTTGCTGTACCACCTGTCAGTCAACGAAGACGGGAGGACCTGAAGATGAACGCAGCAACCAATGAAGCAACCCTCAACGCAATCGCCAATGCGAACGAAGCGGCGGGATCGACTGTCGGGCGACGGATCGCGGAGAACAGCATGCTGAGCGAACTGCCCGGCGTCGTGTTCGGTCTGATCACGCTCGGATACATCGTCAGCTCGCTGCTGGCGCTGGCCTGAAGTCATCCAAAGAACTTACGGGAGGAATTTGAGATGAACGCCGCAACCAGTCAGGCAAGGTATTCAGGAATTGCATCGATCAATGAAGCGGAAGCCACTAGCGATGCGACCCGGTTCGCACAGTACAGCATGCTGAACGAGATGCCGGGCGCGATCTTCGGCCTCATCACCGTCGCGTACATCGTGGGTTCGCTGCTCTCGCTCGCGCACTAAGTCATGTCATCGCGCGCGGCCAAAATCGCAAGCGTCACAGGGTGCCGAAATGCCTGGGTAGCGCAACCCGATGCGGCCCGCGAGCAAGATCGTGAACCACGACATCGCGCGACTTATCTCGACTTCAGCCGCGGATCGTCCGTCACGACACAGTTACTCGAAAACATCTAGACCGCATAACCTTCCTTGCCACGGTTGGTGGATCAGCGGAACGCTGTTCGAACGCGTTCTTTAGCAAAACAGCCTACCCACACTTGAATCCCGTCGCCGTATCACGCGGCAATCTGGTACAGAGTAGGTGCCGACTCGGTTATCCCTATCTTCCGAGTAGGCAACGAGCTGGCGTTAATGAAGGCGAACGCTGGCCCGTTCTTTTTTCCAGCTCGGAATGGATTTCCAGTAGCGGTCGATCAGCGAAGCACTCGGCGAGCGTTTCTCATTTTCCATGACCACTACTTCATCCGGGCGTATGAAATCATGTCGTCCCCGGCACCGGAGATCGTAAGATAGCCAGATCCGGGACTGCACTGCACGGCATTGGCCGCCGTCGTGTCGGTGCACATCACGACGTTATCGGTGCCCGTGAAGCACGGGTCACTAACCGAAGCGTGTCCGGCGTTGAGCGCCGCATGACCGGCGCAAGTTGCCCCGGATGACAGCGTGAAGCCTCCGGCGGGTCCCCAAGAACTCATTGTCGTTGCCGGCAGGGGTGGTTGCGGCTGTACCTGTAAACATCCGACCATCGTCGCTCCAATCAGAGCGAGCATCGCAACAATCCAGCGCATCCCAATCTCCATCCCATCCGGCATTGTTTTTCGCGCGGACGAGATCATCCCCCATTAAACGGGGTTTCCGTTCAGAGTCTTCGATTCCAGCTCTCGGTTTAGAACAGACGGCCTACCTCTGCAAGGTCCAGGCGGTTTCGCGCCCGCATCGGCGTGGGCGCGGTGTGAGGTGCCGACAAACGCCCAAACCGCGAGGAAAATCAATCCGGCAGCGCACAAGTAGGCGAACGTATCGCCGATCCGGCTGTAGATAGTGCTGACACCGTGCGTCGGAACGGTGGCCAGCATAACCCCGCCGCCGTCGCCATAGTTTTGCCGGCCCAGCACACGTCCCTGGTAGTCGGTGATCATGGACGGGCCGTTGCCGGTGGCTTTCACCATCGAATAGCCATTTTCGATGGCGCGGAAAATCGCGACAAAGGCGTCTTGCTGCCCAAATGGGATTGCGTCGTTGTAAGGCGCCATCATGATGTCGACGTCGTTCCGTCCGGCCTGCCGGGCAAGCGCCGGGAAATGAAAGTCGTTGCAGATCGCCGTGGCCATGCGGCCATGGGGCGTGTTCGCGACGGGCAGCTTTCCAGGCCCTGGGATCGAGACGTAGGCTTCGCCAGGAATGACCGGGTAGGTCTTTTCGTAGGTTGCCAATAACCGCCCCGTGTTGTCGATCAAGATTGACTGATTACGATAGTAGTGATGCGTCATGGCTCGCGTGAATACGCTGAGTTCGATCTGCATATGGGCATCGTAGCGCCTGGCCAAGTCAGACGCCCGGTCCAGGGTTTGTTGCCGGTCCTCTTCCAAGACCTGAGCCGACGCCTCTTGCCAGCCGACGATCTTCGCGCCGGCGCGCAGGGCGGATTCGCTGCGCTCCAGCATCTGGTCGACGGTTGCCTTGAGTTGCGGGCGAACGGCGGCACGCTCGTCATCTGTCGATCGGTAGAAGGTTGCCCAATTGAATGGTGGGCTGATTGCGCGCTCGTAAACAGCGTGATCAATAGTAACGGTGGCCGCCATGACGGTCGGCGAGGATGGCGCGGCAAAGTTCAACCGGATGCTTCCGAACAGGACGACCGCTATCAGCACGGCGGCAAAGGAAATTACCACGCCGCGCGCGGCTCGACAGTCGAAACCACGTTCCCAAAGGGCGTTAACAGTCGAGGCGCCCCACCCGATGAGGAATGTGATGCCCCACATCCCGGTGATCGAGACGATCTGCATCAAAGCGAGACTGTCGTATTGCGAATAGACAAACGAAGCCGTCGAGTTGACCGCCGGCAACAACGTCATTAGCCCATCGACACTCACATACGCCAGCGGGAACACCAACGTGCGCGTCTTCTCGTCGAGGTGCGATCCGAGCAGGCGGTCGGCTGCGTAAGGCAACGTGGACACCAGTCCCCTGAATGGTGAGAAAAGGATCAATCCAAACACTGCCATATAGATGTTGCCCACATCGCCGCCGCCGCGAAGCGCAATCCAATTGCCGATTGCCTCGGCGAGGAAGATCAGCGGTAACGCGACCGACGCCCGACGGGCAGTGCGGGCGAAGCGCAGCAGGAATATCGGCGCCAGCCATGCCGCCAGCGGAATCATCGTCTGCACGATCGTAAACGGCAACAAACCGAATCCGACGAGAAGCCAGAGCCAAGTAAGGCGACCGGATCGCACGTCTCGCGAGGATTTGGAAAAGCCCGTCGGCTCTGACTGGCTCATGTCGTGACCTCTTTTCCTGCCAATACTTCCGGCACGATGGCTAAGTACTGCGCGGCATACCCTCATGTATATTAAACCAGCGGCGAGGGGGAAGGTCACTCTCGCCGCTCCCCCTGGTTGAGGCTGCTGCTGCAGATGCATGGTGCCTCTTATCCACGGGTGGAATTCTGATGGCGCCTCTCCCGGACTCCGTGGTCGTGTTAGCTATTTTGGCAGGCGTCCTCTACCTGATCGCATTGGACTTTCTGAAGGTCCCAATTTTGCGGCGTCTAATGTATGCTTCGTAAGGCTTATCAGCAGCGCAAGTGCGCGGCTGTTCACTCGAGTTCGGCTGGTTGCGCTCGTTAAAAAGGGCCAAATGCCGCAGTTCAAGAAAATTCTCTGTCCAGTCGACTTCGACCCAAACTCACTCCTTGCGCTGCGGCTCGCGTCCGAGCTGGCGCAAGAAGGCAAGGCAACTCTCCACCTGCTTCATGTAGTCGCGATGCCTCCCGGACCGGAAGTGGCATTACCCTTCGGTAAGATGGAGACCGCCGCACGAACCAGGCTGGAGCGGCTGGCACGCCAGAAAGTCACCTGCGAAGCCCGCTACCAAATCGAAGTCATGATGGGCGATCCGGCCGTCGAGGTTTTGCAAGCGGCGAAACGCCTGCGCGCCAATCTGATCGTAATGGCAACGCACGGGCGGAGGGGACTCCGCCGTCTCGTGCTCGGAAGCGTGGCCGAACGCGTCATACGGGAAGCGCCGTGTCCGGTGCTGACAGTCAAGCCGAAAAGCGCGGCGGCGAGATCATCACCGAGCCGGCCCGTGAAAAAACGGCGGCCTTGAATTAGAGGCGTTTCTTAAGAGCGGAGCTTCGAGCGCTATCCAGTATGTGGAGAATTACTGATTTCCTCAGAATCAGCAATTCGCCACACACATGGCGTTCGCGGCCATGGTCTGGCCTTTTTTGTATTTTCTGGTTTCTCCCCCTTTTCCAGTCAGCACGGCTCGCGCGCTTTGCGTGCCGCCGTTTCTTAAGTGGCAATCCACTGATCGCTTGAAGCCGGAGAACCTAGGGCCCCTCTTCCAAACGCATGCTCGCGACGGCCGATCAGCGCTTCTTATTTCGTTCCGCCCAGCGTTTCTTCATCGCAATCGAAATCCGCTTCCTGGCCGCCGCTGACATGCGGCGGCGGGACACCTTAGCTTTTGCTTTACCCGCTTTGTGTGGAGTCGCCGCAATTAATACCGCTCCCGCCAGAGCTTCGATCGCGCGCACCAGCCGATCACGTTCGCTCTTCAATTCCGCTACGATGCCATCAAGATTCACGAATCCACCTCTCCATAATCTCCAGCACTCGGGTCGTTAAGAGAAACGAGCTGCGGAGTTCGCCACGTTTATCAGACCTTGGCCCCGAGAAAAAGGCAGTCACAAAACTGCTCTGCCCGACGCCACTTCGCGTGCTCAAGCAATTGGCCATTACTGGTAATTCCAAACGCCATCGTCAGCACCTGTCCGATTTTCTTAGATAACAGTCGGCAAAGGCCGACCTGCCGACACGAAAATCTCAACTCGCACAAGTTTCTGTTGAGATGTGCAAAACGCGTACGATCGATGTCACGTATTCGCTTCGCTACCTGCTACTATCTTGAGTGGAAAGGGAGCCCGGAGCGCGCTTCAGTAAGGAGTCAGGTATGGAAGAGAGCTCTGAGTATTTATCTGTCAAGGACAGGTGGAACCGTGCCAGGTCGCTCTTCCACGAGCAGTTCAAGAGGACGCTGGTTTATGAATTGCTTAGCCCAATGGGCAAATCCCAGGCGGCGCGACTCCAGCGACTCGAAGAGGCTTGCTGGGATTTTCGCCGTTTTGAGACCCGAAGCGGACTGAAGGGTGCGCGGGCAGCACGCGCGCTTAGTACGCTATTGCGCTTCAGACAAGAACTAGGAGAGCCAATCTGGCTTCCTGAGAACGTAGCCGCGGCGCTCGACTATATCGCGGAAGACTTGCAAGTAGTGGCTTCGGCAGCAAGAAAAGGACGTCCGCGAGACAGCCTTGGCCAGGCATTCCGGCGCAACATGGAGATCTTTCTGTCACCAGCGGTTCTAACCAAAGACGGATACAGGACGCTTCCGCAGGAAGAAATGGACCGCATCTTGAACGATCTATTTGGCGTGACGATGGGTCGCGCACTCTCATTCGACAGCTACGTCAGAATGCGAAAGCGAGAGCAAGCCGTCGAGAAAATGGAAATACTCGAAAGTTGCCGTCGCGCTGTTGCGCTCCGCAACGGTTCTGGCAAAGGTGAATTTCGGCGGGACCCCTGATTCCGAAAAATTCTCTGAGTTTAGACCGGCATTTCCATTTTCAAATCGTGAGTCGCGCTAGCGCCACCCCCAGGCGATCTGCAAACGGACGATTCAACTTCGCTTACTCGAATACCATCTGCTCCAAGTGGATCGGCACGGCATTCCAGGCTGTCGCACAGAGGTAAGGCCGGTCGAGTGCCGGATATCTGTAGTCGAAGACGATTCCGCGGCGCGAATTCAAGCCGACGATTTCGGTAAAGAGGTCAGGACCGGCCAGGCTGTAATCGATCAAATAGTTCCCGGGGCGATCTTCGTACACGCTGGAACAGTAGGGGCTATAAATGCTCTCGTCCATCGGGTAATTCCACACCTCTTTGGCTGTCATCTCCTTGTCCCGGATCAGGTACTTGCGGGGCGTGCTGTAAGTGCGGTTGACTCCCGGGGGGGACTGATTCAGGCTGGCGGCGCCGTCGTCAAAGAGGAGCAGCTCGTTGTCCTTGGTGATGGACACGGCATGTTGACCGATCGGTGGATGCGTGTTCTTGTTAAAGTAGAGCGCGAACTTTCTGAGCGATGGATATTGGTACCACGACTTCGTTGGATCTCCAAGAATCCACTTGATCGCACCGGTGTTGTAATCCAGAGAGATCACAAAGTTCTCGCGGCTGGAGACGATCAGGGAGTCGTCGGATTTTCGATAGGTGCTGGAATTGCAATGGAACCAGTCGTCCAGCGGTCGAACGAAGGCGCTGGGATCGTCACCACCTGCGATCATGGCCGCGCTGATAATGTCCGCCAGGTTCCAAGTATTCAATATGTTGCCGGAACCGTCGACTTCGATGATTTCGGATTCAAGCGTGGTCTCCGTATCCACCTCGTCGAGAATCCCGGTTTTGCCGTAATCGAAATTATGGGCGCCCGTCGAAGTGATGCCGTTGGTGGCGTAGTCGGCCACGACACCGAACGTGCCATCGAATTCCATGCGCGTGATGGATGTGCCGGAGGAGACGTAGATGCCGTTGTTGTCGAAGCGGATGGCCGGTTCGCTTTTTAGACCAGCCGTTCCAATCCAGCGAACCTCCCCATCCGTATCAATAATAATGGGCGAGATCGGGGCCGCATAGCCTTTCAGCATGACGTAATCATAACTCAGGTTGGCGCCCGTCGATCGGGCGTGCAAAACCGTCGGGTTGGTGTACACACCAGTCGGATCATCGAAAGCCGCCGTGGACACCGTGACGATGTCCTGGTGGGCAGGGTGGTTGTGGAAAATACACGTCAACGCGACTGTGTTGCTGTAACCGGCGTACAGACCAAATACCGGCAACGTGATTTGCCCGCTCTCCAAATTGAGATAACCCCGCCGCTGCAGGTAACCGCTGGAGTAGCTGGCCGACACCGCTCGGGCGACGGATGACGGCTTCGGATAAACCGTGAATTTGATGCTCTCAAGGGCGCTGGCCTGGCTCACCGTCATCTCGACCAGGCAGATGAACGGAGTCGGTCCCGGAGTTTGTCCGTTGATTGTAACCGTGACTTCGGCCGCGTAAGAATGACTGGCCAAGGCCAGCAAGATGACCGCGACGATGGCAACAATATGCCTCTTCATTCTATCCGGAATTTCCATTTTGACTTTGCAACCACGAGAGTCTTAGCCGGATAGCCGCTCCAGCGTCAACTCGGCGCCAGTCTAAAGGTTGTGGCCCCTCGCGGTGCGTCGGACCGCAGGCCAACCATCTCGCCGCTAGTCTCCCACAATTCAGCCGCCTGGCTCTCGTCATAGGACTGCTTCGAAGACGGAAGCTCCTTCCGGCCGACAAAGTACTTGCCAGTGACCGCTTCGAGCGCAGGATCGAGGACCAGCCGCGCCAGGTCTCGGCCGGACCTGCTCGTACTATTCACTCCCGGAATGAAGCGAAGCGCGGGGAGCGCATAATTCCACATGAATTTCTGCGCGCGACTGTAGTCTCGCGCGAGTCCTGTCCCGGGCATCAGGCCCGGGTCGAAAGCGTTAACGGTGATCGTCTCGCGACCCTGCGCTCTCAGGCGTCGCGAGAGTTCATAGGCAAACATCACGTTGCACAACTTCGATGTGGTATACGCCCGGCGGCCCGCTGTAGCGCCGTCGGCTTCCGGTTGCGGCTTTGCCGCGGACTTGGCGCTGGAATAGATGGGCTTCGGCATGCCGGTGAACTGGTCAGGATTGTGAGTTCCGCTGCTCACGATCACGATGCGCGCCGGCGGAACGAACTGGCCTAGCAAAAGGTTCACGAGCAGAAAGTGGCCGAGGTGGTTTACCGCAAAGGTCGTTTCAAAGCCGTCCCTGTTGAAGGTGAGTCCGCTAATGATCTGAACTCCAGCGTTGCAGACGATCGCTTTTAGCGGGGGCATCGCATCCGAGGCGAAGTCGGCCGCGAATCTGCGCACGGAGGCAAGCGAGCCGAGATCTAGGTCCATCGCGACGACATACTGATTCTCGGTCTCGGCGGCCAGCGAACGCGCCGCCTCATTCGACTTGGCGTGGTCCCGGCTGGCAATGACTACCTGCCATTGCGATGAGGCCGCCGCGATCGCACGCGCGCATTCATAACCCAATCCGCTGTTGCCGCCAGTAACTATCGCAGTCTGCATATTGTCTCCTCGGATCTCTCGATGTGGTCCATCAGCTAATCTGGGTCCTAAGGTGCCGGATACTAGAGCCTTAATTTCAATTTCTATTTTTCTTGAGGAGATCCTTGATCAATTCACGCCGATATTCGTCCTGTTCGTCCTTGATAGCCTTCTCGGCCAGTTTTCGTCGCTCACCGACCGGGAGGGCCAAACACTCACGACAGACTCCGTGACTAGCTAAGGCAGCATCACGATTGATGCCGAATTGCTTTTGTAGCATCTTTCGCGCTTCGGGACTGAGCGGAAACAGATCAATCTTAACCTCAATGGATGTCCTGCCGCATAGAACGCATTTCATAGAGATTCTCCTGTCAGGAAGCGTCGATCCGACCGTAGCCGATCCGTCTCGCTGGCGGCCATCACCGAGGGGTTCTTCCCGTTACCATGCTGAGCGTAGTTCCGACGGACGATAGACGCTCACCCGGCACTTTGGTAGAAGGGGGGCGCTGGCTGGTGTCGGGCCCCCTTTCACCAGTCGGCTTCGGGCTGGCGGCGGACTCAACGCTGGCCCGTACTTTTTCAGTACCGGATTCTAGCCGCTGTCGCCGAGTTGAAAATTCGGTCAAGCGACTGTTCAAATTTCTTCAAATCAGCGTTGGCAAGACCATCGAACTCTTTTCTTGGGCGCTCGTCTTCGGCTCGCTGTTCGGCGCTTGGAAGGTATTTTTTGTGCCGCGTGCGGCCCGTGCGCTTTTTGGAAGCCAACCCGAGACAGTAGCGCTTGCACGTTCGTGCGGCTACGTAGCGGGGCTTCATGCGGGGTTTCCTCCGCTTGGGATGAATTTCCGGTAGCGCGCGATCAGAGTCGCGCTAGGTGATCGTTTTCCATGTTCCAAATAAGCGACATGCCCAGCAGTAATCTTGAGTCGCGCGGCTATCTGGCGCTGCGTCAACCCGGCAGCCAGCCGCCACTGTTTGAGTTCTTTCGGGGTGGGAACGATTCTGGCGCCGCAATTCGGACAGTGTGTTAGGCTCATAGCGTGACGTGGCTTCATTCTACTTCCCCAAGAGCTGAGGATCGTCGGTTGCGATACAAGGGTTGTGCTCTAATTTGAAGTGGCGTGCGAATCAGACCCTGCCACAGCCGCAATCAGGAGTAGCAGACTTCAATTTCCATCCAGAAGGTTCCACCGAAGACGATCCGTGCTTCCTGTGAGACGCCCCACAGGCTCTGCATTCTCCCTCAAAATGGAAAATGCCGTCCCGTTCGCGGGGCACCTGGTGGCGGCGAAGATTGATGAGTTCCAAGTCGTGCATAGCTCCGACAGTTTGGCAGCGCATCGTTCACCTGCCTTCCGCCCTTTCAATAAGATTACCAATCGACCATAGCCGATCCGTCACGCCAGCGGCCATCGTGGGCGCCGAGAATCATTTTGGGCAGTCCCCTGTCAGGCACGCGAAAATGCTGCACTGCCAAATCGTCATCGAGCGCGAGCGCTCTCGCCGACTTGAGATTTGCGACCGACGTGGCGAGTATCGCTGAAAGCAGACACGGCGTGCCGCTGTCGAACTAGAAGGAACGAAACGCCGCCAGCCGAGCTACTGCTTAGAGACCACCGGAGGCCCGCTGACTCGCTTCGCCTTGAGGGCGAATGTAAACCTCAATTTCGGGTTTGAGTCCGACTGAGGCGCAGTAGTTGCCGAGAGCATCATCGGCGGTGACCTGAATCATTTCAGATCGGGAGCCGCGGCTACCCAGCACCAGCGAGGTCCTCAGAGGCTGCCAGCTAATAGACGCTCGCGCGGCAATTTAGCTGAAAGACCGACTGGACGCTCGCGCGGCAATTTGATAAGCGGGGGAAAGCTGGCTGGTTCTGTGCGCGCCCCTGATCCCGAGCAATTGGGAGTGGGAAAATGAGCTCTCGAAATTTGCGCATGACGAGCTATCGATTGATGCTGGCTGCCGCCGTGCTGGCATGGGATTTTGCAAGGCCGCCTCCGGCTGTCGCAATCGTCAAGACCGACAAACCTGTGCAAGAAGGGGAGATCGTCGGGAATATTCCGTCGCTCAACGTGCAGGGAACCACGTTTCCGGCGAAGCAATTCAAAATAGATCCTACGACTATCCACGAAGGATCCTTTACAAACGGCCTCGATCTGCTGGGCCCTTGGTGGCTCATCCCCAATCAGACGGACGCCACCAGTGGTTGCGGCGCTGGTGCGCAATCATTCCCTATAGATGGCACTATCAATGAAATCCCCTTCTTGCAGCACGTGTGCAGCACCTCTCACACGTGCTTCACCACGCGCGGGTCGGCCACACCAGCGCTCTCAGCGGACCTCAAGAACGCGATCGACGACGCAAATGCAGAGCTGACGAACCTCAACGCAGATATCCTCGTCGGCCCAAACGGCGCGCTGACGCTGCTCCAGGACCTCGGCGCGCTGACCGAGTCCACCAAGCGCGAGCCGCGGTTTGTGGTGTTCTCTAATAACGATCCGGGTGGCAACGCCAACTTCCTCCCGGAGTTTGGTCGCTGGCTGCGCGCCTTTTCACCTTTTGGCGGAGTGGTCCCTATTTTTGGAGGTGGGACCACCACATTTGCCGATCCGATCGTGATGGCCAACCTGCGCGAGCGAGGGGCGCGGCTCTATTGCGCCGCCCGCGAAGCGCAGAAGATGCAGACCCCGAGCACCAAGTCGATGGGCAAGCTGGTACCGTTCTCGATCAACCTTTTCGGCCAGGAAATTGACTTCCTGACGATCGAGCCGACGCTAGTGATCGACGGGCCACAGCCTTACCTCGATCCGAACTTTCCGCGCTGCCCGGTCGATGGCCAGAACTGTGCCACCGCTTCTCTCCAGAACGACGGTGCGCAAGCTTTCATGGTGCCGTTCCTGGTCGGCACGCAGATCACACCGATCAGTCTCCTGCCGTCGTTGCCTGAGATCCGCGTGCCGGTCGTGATGGTTACTGGTGACAGTGAGGTCCTGACATTGGCGAAATTCCCCGGACCGCCGGGGGGGCCGGGCGTTGGCCAAAGAACCTACCAAACGGTGACGCACGCCGACGCCATTTTGAGCGCTGAACTCACTGGCGGCGCTTCGGACTCGATCCCGCTCTTCTCGATTGGACCCCTGATGTTCTTGGTGAATATCGGCGTAGGTTTCGGGGTGGGCCAGCTGTTCAGCGACGAACAAATCGGCTACCCGTCCCCCTTGGATACCGAGCCGCCGCCTGCACCGTGCATGTGCCCGCTTCAGCAAGGGGACATACCGCCGGATACTCCTCAGCTGGCAGATCAATGCCCGCCTACGAATGATCGGGTGCTCGCCGCAATCGTGTCGTCGCTGTGGCCTTCTCCCATCAGGGACGGTGACCTCCAGAATTTTCCGCAGGCTGGGGTCTGGGATGAGGGCGCTTGGGCGCCGGCGTTGGACACGGCCAACACAAGTTTGTCAAACACTGTAGAGATATTGCCCTTTGCTTCCTTCGAGTCTTTCAACCTGCAGCCCTTTGATCCGATGCTCATCCGCGGGCTCGAGGACGACGATCGTAAGGTTTGGGTCAGCACCACACTCGGGCTTTCCGCCCAGCTCGTTGGCAAGTTGCCACCGGTGAACGTCTCACTCCCTCTTGGTGGTGCGATCCACCTTAGATTCGCCGCTCAGGGCGGGCTCACTGGCGACGTCGCGATGCGCCACGCGCTGCGCGACGCCGCGCTCGGCGTCGACCAGCCGAACGTCGTTAATCCCATCTCTGCAGTCTCAATAGAGCCCAGTGTGAACGCCAAAGCGAACGCCGACGTGGAAGTGGATCTGGTTATAACGATCGATACGGGGCTCTTAGGCTTCGGGACGCTAACGATTATAGACGCCACTCCCCCAAATAATCCCCTGATTAACTTCAATCAGACGCTTGCGCACTACGATTCAGGTCCGTTCGACGAGTCTCATCGGTTCCGCCTTGGCACCGGGGCAGGTCTTTCTTTCGGTGATCCCTTGAAAGCGCCGCAGGTTCAGTCGCACTTTCCTTTCGATACCAAGAACAGCAAAACGGCGTTATTTGAGTCGTTTCCGCCCGGTAACGATGTGGACAGTTGCCTGGCAAGCTCCGCCCCTAACCCATCGGCGCCGCCGCCGTGCCCAGAACGACCACCACTCGTTGCCAACCCGCCCGGCGGCCAGCTCTGCCTCTATGCAGGCCCTCCTGCAGGGTCAGACCTGCCGCTCCTGCCGGGCGACGTCTGCGCCAACGTGGTTGGCTATGTGCAGCTCGTGCTCGCAACCGCGACGGCCGCTCAGCAGCAGTGCGTGATCGACAAATTCGACTTCCTCTGCCAGCCGACGTCACGCGAGCAGTCTTTTCACCCGACCAACGTGGTCGCGCACATTCTTGATCCGACGGATACGAATGCACTAATCACGATTGGAAACATTACCGACGAGTGCTTGAACGCGTACGTGCCGGGTTTCAACCCCCAGCAGGTAGCCGGGGGACTATTCGGTGTTGCGCTTTGCGACAATCAAGCCGACTTGCTCGACCAGGATCAGGTTATCAGCTCGGGGACACTCCTTCCGACGCAGGCGCCGCCTGTGCAAGCCGGTAGCTGTATGTGACGTTCGGCTAGAAAAAGCTCCTATCGTTGGCCGCGTCTTGCGGCGCTAGACAACAGAAAGACGCGCGAGGGGGAACGCCGAATGAAAGGGAATCCTATTACATCCATTCTGATCGCGCTCGCGCTTCTGGTCACACCGGCGCCGCAACGCGCGCTAACCTCAACAACCCGCGAAATCAGACACCACTAGTAGCGATGTCCTAAGCTCTCAAAGGAAGTTCAATGTGCACCATTTTAGTTCGGCGAAGCTCTGAGCGCAGCGGACCGGTGCTAGCGACATTAGTCGTTCTCGGATTGGCGGTCTGCCTCGGCTTCGCCCCGGGCGCGCATGGCGCCACGGTCACCGTCGGATTCCACAATACCGGGAACTGCTATCCGTTTCTCTGCAATGACAGCGGCATATCGAGCGGTCAATCCATCGAATATCAGCAGGTTTACGCTTAAACCGCCTTTAGCACGCCGATTAGCATCACCGCACTGACTTTCTTCTTTGCCAGCGAGTTTGGCGGGTCGAGCCTTGTCCTCAACGGCAACTACCAGGTGTCTCTTTCGACCACGGCCGCACCAATAAACGGTCTGAGTTCCATCGCGGCCAACAACATCGGACCGGATAATGTGACGTTCGCCAACTTCAACGTTTTCTCCAACGACGTGGACTCAAACCCCTCATTTACCATCACCGGCGGTCCGTTCTTATACGACCCGTGCAGAGGTAACTTGTTGATCGACCTCGTCATCACAAACCAGGACAATGTACCCAATGGGTCGGGTAACGGCTTTATCCAGGCCGACAGCAGCGGCACTCAGACCAGCCGCCTTTTCGCCTTCGACAGCAGCGGTGTCGGGACGACCGACTCGGTCGGTCTAGTGACGGAAATCACCTTCACGCCCGGAGCAACCACGTGCAAAGATGTCCAGAGGGACAGCTATTTCAGCAACGCGAACACAACCGGCGGCCAGGCATTCGTCAACATCACGGACCCACTGGAAGCCAATTCAGGCCTGTGGCTACTGAAAATTCGGAAAGCGGTGAAAAGTGTAGAGTTTTGGCATTGGCCGCCCTAGTCTCGCCGACATGGATAAGCTCAAGCGATCGATCGTTTCACGGCTTGTATGCCGATTCCGTAGTCGGGCGGTTGTGGAGCTGGAGAACCTCGCCCTCCGTCATCAGCTGCACGTTCTTCGCCGCCAGCGGCCGGGTCGGCTCCGGCTGCTCGCGATCGACCGCTTGCTCTGGGTCTGGCTTTACAGATTGTGGCCGCGTTGTCTGGAGGCGATGGTGTTGGTCAAGCCGACAACGGTGATCAAGTGGCACCGTCAGGGCTTCCGCCTGTTTTGGCGTTGGCGCTCCAGGTCCGGGCGGCCTTCAGTGGAGCGCGAGATCCGCGATCTGATTCGGCAAATGAGCAGCGCCAACCCGCTCTGGGGTGCGCCCCGGATCCACGGCGAGCTGCTCAAGCTCGGCATCGAGGTGAGCCAAGCTACCGTCGCGAAGTACATGGCGCGAAGACGCGGAACACCTTCTCAGAACTGGCGGACCTTCTTGCGCAATCACGCCGAAGGCATCGCCGCCGTCGACATGTTCGTTGTGGCTTCCGCGTCGTTTCGGCTGCTTTACGTGATGATCATTCTGGCCCACGATCGAAGGACGATCATGCGCACAGCGGTCACCGAGCATCCGACCGCAGCGTGGCTGTCGCGCCAGGTAACCGAAGCGTTCCCTTGGGACACGGCTCCGCGCTACCTGCTGCGCGATCGCGACGCGTCGTATGGCTCGTACTTCTGCAACCGAGTGGAAGCGATGGGCATCACGGAAGTCGTTACGGCACCACGCTCACCTTGGCAGAACGCTTACGTCGAGCGCGTGATCGGTTCGATTCGCCGCGAGTGCTTGGATCACATCCTGATCTTCAATGAGCGCCATCTGCGCCGAGTTCTCCACTCGTACGTCGACTATTACCAACGCACCCGCACGCATCTTTCGCTTGACAAGGATTGTCCGGACCCGCGCCCGATCCAGCCACGCGGGGTAGGAAGAGCCGTCGCGCTCTCGCAGGTCGGCGGCCTGCATCATCGCTACGAACGCCTCGCCGCCTGATTCGTCCCGGATTCCTGCTCACCAATGGCTGCGCGGCGGCCCGCACACCGTCGTCTGAGAATCTATGTATCGGAGGTTTCTCGATCTCGATCAGGGTCGGCCGCTTGGAGATCGGGTTGCAAATAGTCTCACTATAGCGCATCAATTCGAGAGCCATTCTCGCTGTCCCTCGATTTCCGGTTCAGATGGAATTTTTAGTAGCGACAGGGGCGCAGTGTCATCGATTTCAAAAGTCCGAGCAGTATCCGTGCGCTCGCAGGTACTTGACTCCGGCGTCGGAGACGGCAGGCCCTCGGGCGACACCCGCATATGTGACGGATTGAAACTGGGTATTGATCCCGCAGTGGATTGTGAGTGCGGGTTCTCCATTCGGCATCGCGATCGGCACAACCATGTCGCTCGTGATAGGCGAGTTCTGCTCGACCATTCTCTGGTCTGCCTGCAGGCCGGTACTCGCCATATCGACAGGCCGGTTCCTTATCGCTCCGCATATACGCATCGCGTCAAGTTTGCAGCCTTTGTCCGCCAGGCTCTTTGCCGTTTCGTTGGCGCCGACGCCGGCGCATCCTGAAACTGTAGTCAACAAACTTAGAATTAGTACCAAGGTCCGTCCAGGCGAAAGGTTCTCGCGCCGTTGAGCGTGCCAACTTCCCCTGGTCGCCATGGCTGCCTGATAACCCGGAATCTCGATCCAGGTCAAATGGGCACCGGCTCCGTTCTCGACAGAGAGAATCGAGCTCAAATTGGCTGCTGACAGCAGAATCTCAGCTTCTCCGGTCTCCTCAAGTATATAACTTCACCGACCCAAAACGCGAAAGTCACTTCAGTAATCCGGGATTTCCGTTTTTGAATCTCCGATTGCAACTTCCCGTATAAGCGGGACGGTCCCCCACCGCAAGGTAGCACGTCAATCTGATGCGAGCGCGTCGAACGGCCGTCAGGGCTCGATGATCGCAGCCATGTCCTATGGCCGCGCCACAGGTTGGTTCAGCTTGGGCGTGATGGGGGTCCAGGTAGCACCGCCATTCGTCGTCGATAGCAACTCGCCGCGCCATATTATCCAACCGATTGCCGACGTGGCAAAGTCGAGACGCAACAAGCCTCGGTCCATCAACGGCCAGAAAACGCGGTCGCCGTCGCCGCTGGTGTCACCCCCGGTACCAGTGTCCAAGGTGGTGAATGATGGAGGGATGGCCTCTGAATGATTGGCTACGATCCAAGCCGAACCAGCCACCGCGGACACCACAGTACATGGATTGCACCCTAAGACAAATGGAACCGGGTTTCTGACCAATATCCGATCCGGCTTCCACGTCCGGCCGCTGTCGGCGGTAGCGAACAGCACCGCGTGATAGTGTTGCTCGCTACAGGCCACGCCGTTTCTTTGCATCCACACCGCGAGGTTTGTTCCCACCCATTTGGTATCCGAGGTCGCCAAATACGTCACTGGCAAAAAGCCGTGCTCGCTGTCTGTGAAAGTCGGCAGATCGTAGATAGCAGTCGGCGGATGATAGGTTACATCAGTCATCGTATAGCCCGTAACCTTACCGCAGTTGGAGATCGGCGGAGGATGCCTGGCGAGATCCTCCGAATACACTTCTTCAGGAGGCGCTAACGACACCTTTTGCCAGCTCTTTGCTCCATCGCGAGTAACGTAGAGTTCCTTACCGGCCTCATCGCGAAGCAATTGGTCTGGCGCCATCGGCAAGCGTCCGCCCATCGACCAGCCGAACATGCCGGGAAGGGTTCTCCTCATCCTCATCATGCGTCTGGCGAGGATTGGGTTTGTTACCAACGGACCCCCGAGACCGCGGGCCGATGGCGGCAATTCCGCGTGACCGGAAGGTGATGGACTGACCGCCGCAGCCGGCTTTGACGGATCGCCAAGCATCCAGCCTTCCAAGGGCGTAAGGAAACGAACTGCGGTCGGCTTTATCGGAGTGCTCGGCGCCTGATTCCAGGTTTTGCCTCCATCCGCAGTGATCAACCCCTTTTCCCAGTGAGAATTCGGATTGCTCGCAACGGAAACAGTCAGGTCCACCCAACCATGGAGGGAATCGGCGAAGGAGACTTGCGCCTTAGGCAGAATAGTATCCCTCAGCGAGGCCAGTTCGGGGTTGTCAATACGCGTTCGTGACCAGGTGGCGCCCGCGTCGGTAGTGGATACGAGTTCGAATGTGGGTTCGAGCTCCGGCTTCGCCGGCCTTCCGGCACGCCACCAGCGCCGGAACCAGCTCGACGGCGCCACAGGCCCCCAGTGCCACAGCACTATCCAGCCATGCGTGGCATCGAGGAAAAAGAAGTTCGAAACAATTTTATCGGAGTAGGTCAGGCGCGGCGAAATCTCCTTCCACTGAGCGCCACCGGTTTCAGTGCGAAAAAGGTGGAGCGCCGTTGGCTCTCCGACAGTGCTGTTCCCCAAAGTGGCCACGCCCACCTCGGGGCCGAGCAGTTGCATCGATACCACCGACCACAGGCGCGGCGCCGGTTGCCGGGCGATTACTCGCCAGTTCTGCGCAACCATGAGATCAGCCCAGGTCGCCCCTCCGTCTGTGGTTGATAGCGCCCGACCATGATTCAGCGACACCCATCCACGTGTTGGAGTGACAAAGCTGAGTTGAACAGCCCCGTAGTAACCCGGAGAAGCATCGGAACCGGCGTTAACTGTAGCGCCACTGGTTATCGTCGTGACGGTGGGACGGGAGTCGTCCGACTGGTTCTGGGTGATCCAGACAGGCTCCACCAATGTCGCGGTGAGCCAGGCAGGCCCAACCACTGCCGATGCCACGCGGTTGCCAACCGGCATTCCGTTCAGGTTTGCCAGTATCCTGTTGGGCTTCCAGGTCTGGCCGCCGTCCTCGGTTGCGAACAGCACCGCAGCCGCTTTCACGCCCAAGCCGCCTGAATAGGTCACTGGAATGAAGCCGTGCTTGCTATCCTGGAATGTCGGCAGATCATAGGTGGGTTCTGTCGCCGGATATACTTCCTTGGGGGGCGGCAACGACACTTTTTGCCAGCTCTTTGCTCCGTCGCGAGTAACGTAAAGTTCATCGCTGGGAGGTACAAGCTTCCAGCCTTCCGTTAGTGTAAGGAAACGAATATAACCCGCGGATCCTACATCGCTTGGCGCCCGGTCCCACGTTCGGCCTCCATCTGAAGTTACCAACAGTCCCGGCTCAGAGTCCTTCGCCTTGTTCTCAGCAGCGACGCTGATCCAGCCATGGAGAGAATCGGCGAAGTAGATCTTGCCATTGAGGAGGACAACGTACGGTTGCAGCTGCAGGCCCGGAATGTTAACCCAGGTTGTTGACCAGTCCCCTCCTGCGTTGGTGGTCGAGAAAACTAGCAACCTGTTGCCGTCGCGGGATAGTGCCCAGCCCCGCTCAGTATCGAGAAAAAAAGCAGAAGAGATTCCCGCGCCGTTCCGGTTGGGGCCGGGGGGCGAAATATCTTTCCAGTCAGTGCCTCCGCTTTCAGTCCAGTAAAGCTTTCCATACACCAACGTCCAGCCGATGTCCGAAGAGAGCAGTTGCATCGAGTCCACGTCCACCCGAGAGCGCACCCGCTTAAAGGCGGCGGAGTTCGGCACTTCGGATTCCGGCATGAACGTGTGCGTGGTCCAGGTGGCGCCACCGTCCGTGGTTGACGACAGCCCATAGGGGATTTGCATCCACCCCTGCTTCGGAGTCGCAAAACTGAGCGGCAAGTTTGTGTTCGCGGGATAGTCTTGATGACGCCGGACGAGGTTCTTAGGGCGGGTATAAGTCGATATGTCAATGTCGGTTCTGCCATTCGGTCCATCTTTGGATAGCATTGTGTGGTTCTGATCGCTTGAAGCGGTGACGGCGATCAAAGTGGAATCAGTGACAGCCACACTGTATGACTGCGGCATGCGTGGTGTAGAGAGGTTCGTGAGAGCCCGAACTGGCTTCCAGGATCGTCCGCCATCCAGGGTTTCGAACAGGACTATCGCTGACTCTGAGTCTGCGTTCTCCGCCATAGAGCTCGAGTCCGCGTTTTCAGCCATATAAGTCACCGGCAAAAGGCCGTGCTTGCTGTCTTCGAATGTCGGCAGATCATTGTAGAAAGCGGTCGGTGGCGACTGGCTGACATCAGCCGCCGACAATATCTGCTTAGGGAATGGCACCGACACTTGCTGCCAGCTTCTTGCGCCGTCGCGGGTAACGTAAAGTTCCGCCTTGTCAGTTCCTTCCCACTGGTTTGGGATGGTGACACTCCAGCCTAGCGTGGGTGTCACCAAGGAAAAGGAGGCCTCCCCGTCGGGCAGGTCGTGAGGCGCTGCGCGCCAGGTCCGACCCCCGTCTGAGTTAATCAGCAAAGGACCCCCACAAGAATGCGTTTCGCACGAATATAGGTGCATCCAGCCATAGAGAGAATTCGCGAATGCAATTTCGCCGCCGTTATTGTCCACTGCTTCAACATGCACGTCGTCAGGGATGGCGACATGGGCCATCGACCAGCTAGCTCCCGTGTCCGTGGTCATGGCCAAATTGTATTCTGGCGATTTCTCATCCGGATGTTTGGCAGTGTCGGGGTAGTTGCAGCAGAACAGTACCCACCCCTTGTGAGTGTCGAGAAAAAACACGTCAGAGATGGACTCGCGCTCGTCGCCGGATCCCGTCTCAAACCTATCCAGCTTTAGGGTTTCACTGTTACTGAACCGGTCGGGCGAAATATTTTTCCAATGAACGCCCCCATCCGTTGTCCAGAAGAGAGATATCCCAAACCTTTGCGGCTCTGCCCAACCGACGTTGGGAGCGATCAGCTTCATCGACCCCCATTGGGCCCACGCGCCGGAGGACGTCCCCAACATCAAAACTGCAATGAACAGGATCCGATTGATTTGCATGGCGATTGTCTTAACAAGTTGTTTCCCTGGCTGGAAGTGGGAAAATCCCGGCGGGCTGCGTCAGGCTGATACGAGCGTGCCGGACGGAACCGGGGATGGAAGTTGCGAAGAGAAGTTGAACCGCCGGAGCGATTAATTGAGCTGAGCCGGCGCGTTCAGGAGAGATTCGGCCTCGCGGGGAGGTGTCCAGCAAGTGTCCGAGACCAGCCAACCTGACTTAGACCCGAGGTAACCTCGTTAGCGACATAAGCGCGATTCTGTAAGCACGATAACCGGAGAGGTACCTCAGCTTAATTGTCACGCGGGCTTCCTAATCCTGGCGCCGATATCGGGCCGATTTGAGGGTACTCTTGCGCTGTTGACTGCGTGTACATCGGCTGGCGGCAGCGTGCGGCTGAAGTGGGCGATTTTGGCGCTGGGTTCAGGCCAAGTCAGGCCAAGATTAGCCGCGTCGTATCGGAATAAATGGCATCAGGGGATTTGTAATCCTCTGCGTGGCGGAAACGCGGCGCGATTCGGCGACGATGGCGCGCGAGAAGGCGGCGGCGGTGAAAGCCGGTCGCTACAGCCGAGCGTCTGTCTGCCGTTCTATTTCTTCGTCTTGGGTACCTGTCCAGTTCCCGACAGCCCCACGGACTGGGGCGAGCCGATCGCGTTGTCGTTGATAGTCAACTCTCCGCTTTGCTCCGACGTGCCCGTTGGCGTGAACATCACCGAAACTTTGCAACTCTGGCCGGGCGCGAGCGTTTCTTTGCACTCCGATGTCACCGCGAACACCGGCGGCGACGCGGTCTCGCTCTCGATACTCACCGCCAGACCTGTTTTCTTCTTACCCGCATTCTTGATCGTGACCGTCTTGGGCTTGCTGGTAGTTCCGACTGTCACCGTTTTTCCGAATGACAGCGAAGTCAAGCGGAAATCCGAATCCGCCTGCGATTTCGGGCGAGACGAAGCCATGCACGGCGCTGCGCACCGCGCGGAGAGCGTGAAGGCCCTCGCGGCGATCCAATCCGTAGCCGCTCAGGACAGACAGGCAGGTCGCGACGACCTCGTCGCCGGCTGCTTCGAAGGCGGATGTCAAGGCCGGACAGAAAGAGTCGTTTCAAACTCTTTAACTTTGAAGCCAACATATCCGGAGACAGCGTGACTGTTCGTCTGACTCCTTCACGCTACTTCTTAACCCCCGATTTTCCATCGACCCAAGACTGTAAACGCTGCAACTCCGTGATGTGCCCGTCAAGTGCAGCGCATTCGCCTGTGTACAAACACTGGTGGCCCGGTAATGGTAACATATGCCTACAGAAACTCTCAACTTCTTCACGTTCGTGAGCTTCATGCATGCCTCGGACCTTGGGAGATTCACGTGCAGATTCAGCGAGATCCTTACAGAAATTAAAAATCTCTACGGTACAGCGAGGATGCTTGCCGTCGTGCGTGTCTGTTATTTCGATTACAGCCTGCTCAACGTATGTTTCACAAGGACGAACAGTAGGCGGGTTTAGAGATATTTCAGGGCTTTCGAGACGAGTGGTAGTGACCGTAGTTGAGCTAGCTTTCTCTTGTGCAGCACCCAGTGTTGCTAATAGACACAAAAAGAATGGCACGAATGGAGTAGCTTTCATGTTTGACCGCCTTGGCGAATATCGACAGCATCTGCTTCGAGGTAATATCCAGCCACAGTATGACCATTCAACCGTACCCGCGACTTCCTTTCGGAGTTGTAGCAATTACGATTGTTTGTCACGCCGATTCTCACCAATCGCCTTCGGGCGTGGCGAAGAATTACCAGGCCATAGAGCAGCTTGAATGAGATCGTACGAACCACAAAGAGATCGACCGAAGCAATCCCGGCGGCGTGGTTGCGCAGAAATGTCTTCCAGCCCTGCGAGGGTGGCCCCTGCCTCCTGGCCATGTACCTTGCCACGGTTGATTGGGCGATTTCGATGCCGAGCATCAGCAGTTCACTGTGTATCCGCGGCGCTCCCCATATTGGGTTCTCCCTGCTCATCCTTCCGATGAGGTCGCGGATCTCGCGGTCGATTCTGGGGCGGCCACCACGCCGGCGGGATTTCCAGGACCAGTAGTCCCGAAAGCCACGCCGATGCCAGTGGATCACGGTTTCTGGCTTAACGACAGTGACCGCATTCAGAATCCAGGGGAACAATTGGTACATCCACACGAAGATCAGCCGATCGGTGTTCCTCAGCCACACTCGAGACCGGGACTTGCGGCTCAGGACGATCACCTGCTGCCGCAGCACGAGAATTTCAGTCTCGAGTCTCGTCCGTGACTTCAGTCGGGATCGTACGACGAGCAGGAACTTGACCAGAAAATCGACCGTCGGGCGTTCGATTATCACAGTGCGACCCGCCCGTCACCCTGAATCAGGTTTTCGGTACCGACAGCCGCGAGCGTTTCTAAGGGCGGATTTCGGCCCGAGCTTGGCGCACTATTCGGCCCGAAGAAAACATCTGTGCTCGAGAGAATCTGGTCGCCGGAAATTCGGCTCTGTTTCGTCTCTCTCCGGTACTCCTCGTTCGCCAAGCCGATCACCGCTTTAAATTCGCCTGCGGGGAGAAACGCGATCTCCGATCCTTGTGGCCTTTACTATGATGAGCCCTTTCTGCCGGGCCAGCCGGCGCCTCTAAAGCACACCCAATGGAAACGTTCCCGACGAAGGTGGCCGTTTGGTCGCCCCAGCCGTCTTCGTATTCGCCGAACAAAAGACGGACCGTCTGTCCGGCAAATGCCGACAGGTCAAACGATCCCTGCTGCCAGGAACTCTGCGAAGGTAGGGCGGCGGTCGAACCCGAAACATACTGAGGACACAAAACGGCGGATGAAGGCGGATTCTCCATGGGGCTATCCTCCGTGCGGCTATCCTCCATGGGGCTATGCTTCATGCGGCTATCCTGCATGGGGCTGCAGAACCCCGTCAGGCTGGTCGGTGGCAGAACAATTGCCAGAATGGTTGGGTGGTCCGGAGTTGAACTCGGATCCTCTATCAACACGTAAAAATAGTCCGACGCCCCATCATAGTTCTCCGACTCCATGTCCCAGGAATAATTAAGCGTAAACGACGTCGGGCCGGATGGACCACCGCTTCCCAATTGAACATCCTGATAAATGTAGTCATCGCCTGCCGGTTCCACGTCCGGGTAATCCTCGTACGGACACCAATCTTGCGGGTCAAGACATACAAAGGGCGTTCCCCAAGCTCCGATCCGCGCGGAGTAAGGGTGGGACACCTTACGCGGCGGAGTAGGCGGTGGCACAGGGTTTTCTTTCGTGACTTGGGAATAGGGACCGTCAGCAGCAGGCACGCAGGGCACGTCGGGGGAGCCGTCGACCTCGCGTTCAGATTCGTACTCTGGAAACGGCCCCCCGCCGCTGTTCTCGGTCGCCACGGTCGTGAAGCCGACCGTCCATCCGGTAAAATCGCCAGTATCAAAATTGCCATTGACGACGCCGCCTTCCAGTACCAGATTCGGGTCGCTGCCGGCGGCCAATTGCAGAGGCGGGCTAGACTGGTAGGCTTGCTGAAGAGCTTGCTGAACCGTTCGTTGGTCTGGAGATCTTGTCAGATCAGTCAGCGTCTCGTAGAACGAGGCATCAGCTAAGTATTCATAGGATAACGATACGGAATTGTTGTATCCAAGATATGCTTGCTCGCCGCTGCTGAAGCCGAAGAAGGCATCTGAAAATGTCGTGTCCAAGTAGCTATCACAGGTGCTGGCTAGAACAATCCGATTCTGGGGTCCCTTCCCGTAATACTGCACAAACGTCGGCGTGATTGCCCACCATTGATGATATTGTTCGATGCGGGGCGGCTGTGAATTCACATCGCTGGCGTATGCTGTCTTCGTCGCGTCGGTTACCTCGTCGTAAGCTAAAATCGTTAATTGCCCCGTATCATCAATAAATCCATGCGACACTATTGTGATTGCACCATAGGAGGGAGATCCAATGTTCCAGAATGCAGGAATGTTCGCAAAACCAGAAGCAAACACGTCCGGCGGGCCGCTGCACATCCCGGAAAGGTCTTGCTGGATGATGGCGGTGGGATCTGGGGCGCCAGGGTTAAAACCCGCCAATGGATCCAAGATAAGCCCCTTGGAATTTTGTGTTAGGTCCACCGTCTGCGCGATGGCTGCAACGGGGAGAGCTGCAACCACGGCCAGCATTACAGCAAGAGCCAGATTCGATTTTGGTGCGATCATGGGTTTCCCCCGGTAGATCTCTGAGAGGGCTCACTACCAACTTCCGGATGGTTGCTGGCTGGTGACTGGGCTTGAGGAACCTGGGGCGATACCGGCGCTTCGGCCAGCGGCTGGTCTTTCCCAGCCGGGGCGGCCTCATGACTGGGAGGTTTAACCCCCTCTGCGTGCGCGGGCGCGGGCTGCGCGGCCTTGGATTTGTCTGCAACGGATTTCTTGTTGTTTGAGAGACCCGAGCCTCCCATGTCCGGCGAGATGTCACCCACACCAACTTTAAGACCATCGTTGTAGTACCACCAGACAGACTGGCCATCCGGAGCGAGAACTACGCGTACCACAAGGCCTGGGTTAACCGTCCCGTTGGGGCCGTAATTAGTCAGTACGAAATTGATCAAATCCTCCTTCGCCTGCGCGGGATTGCCCTCATCCTGGCCCCCAGGCGCGAGTAATCCGTCATAATATGCGTTCGCTGCGCTTTCCACTGCGTCCTCTGCCTGCATTTGGGCTGGCGTGGTGCGCGGCCCGGAAGCCACGATTGGCCAGTCGTTGTTATTCGATTGTCTGCATCCAGGAGAACCCGAATAGCTAGCCCGCACCGCAAGGTAAATTGGCCCCGCTGATGCGGGATTGAAAGTAACTTGCGTGGTGTACTGACCGTCGTTCGCATGCGCGTCGCCATGCGTGCCGTCGTCGTACATCGGTCCCAGGTTCGCGGTCTGGTTCCCAGCGGCATCGACCTGGAACAGCGTCACGCTGCCACTAATCAGGCTGGGGTCAAAGGGCACCTGCGTGGTGACCGTGACGACGGTCTCTTCATTCGCAAAGAACCCCCTGGGGTTGGCCCTTGGCGGACTTGGCCCCCACGACTCTCCAACCGGGCAGCCGGTGGTGCTGCCCGCGAGATTCACCGTGTCCGATCCTGCGGCCGTGTTGTCCGCGATCGTCAGCGTCCCGTTGATCGTGCCGGTGGATTGCGGCGCGAAGTCGAAGGCGATCGCGCAATTCGAGCCCGGCGCAAGACTGTTCGGCGCACGCGGACATCCGTTGGTGGCGATCCCGAAATCGGCCGCATCTGAAAGAGTCAGATTCGAAATGTATAGTGGAATGTCTCCGCGGTTGGTTACGGTCAGGTCTTGTTGCGTCGAAAAGCCCACCGCGGTCGGGCCGAAACTGAGCGGATTGGGTGCGAGCGTATCGATGGCGTTGGGCGACGGCGCCGTCCCGCTCCCCGACAGGTTGACCACCTGCGGACTGGTGGCCGCATCGTCCACAAGCGCCAGCGTTGCGTTAGAGACATCCACGGACTGGGCGGTGAAGGAAGCCACGAGCGTGCAACTCGAGTTTGCAGCGATGGCTGCCGAGCCGCCAAGCCCCAAGCCACAGGTTGAAGAGGCGATTCCGAACCCGAGCGCGCCAGCCAATGTCAGGTTGTAAATATTCATCGTGACCCCCTGATTATTCGTGATCGTGATGCTCTGATTGGGCGCCGCGGTTCCCTCCATCACGGAACCGAAGTTGATCGCCGTCGGGTACAGCGACACCGGCAGGCTCGCCGGTGCGTTCCCGTTTCCTGTAAGGTTCACGGTCTGCGGGTCGGCGTTGCCGGTAATCGTCAGGGTCCCGGTTATTGTTCCAACGGACTGCGGTGCGAAATTGAGCGCTATTGTGCATGACCCGCCCGGGCCGATCGCCGACGGTGCCTGGCATCCATTGCTCATTATGCCGAAATCCGCGCCGTCCGACAGGGCGGCCCCGGAAATGAAGAGCGGGGACGCGCCGCTGTTCGTGATAGTGACGTTCGCCGTGACCGAACCTCCTTTCGCCACCGAGCCGAAATTTACCGAACTTGGCGTGACCGAATCCGTCGTACCGTTGGGCGCCGTCGCTGTTCCCGTCAGATTGACAATTTGCGGGCTCGTGTCCGCATTGTCGCCGATCGTGAGCGTCCCGCTGATAACGCCAATCGACTGCGGCGCGAAGGCGATCGTGACTGTGCAGGTTGTGCCACTGGCAGCGCCGGCGGCGCAACTGTTGCCTGCGACAGCGAAGTCAACCGGGTCGGAGAAGGTCAGGGTGGAAACGAACAGCGGAAAAACGCCGGCGACCGTGAACGTCACGTTTCCGGTGGCTGTCGCACCTTGTTGCACCGAGCCGAAGTTAAGCGAAGTCGGGGAGAGCGAGGCGCTGGTTATGCTCGGCGCCGGCGTTGGCGCGGCACTTGGAGTGGGCACGGAGGTGCCGGATCCAAAGGCATAGAGGTTGTTGTCTTCGGAGCCGATATAGACCGTGCCGTCGGCGCCAATCACCGCCGAGGCATCGATCTCGCTGTTGGTGGTGAAACTCCACTTCAGCGTCGCCGACGTGCCGCCATCGGTCAGCGCATACAGGTTGCCGTCCTCGGAACCGATGTAGATAGTGCCGTCGGCGCCGATCGCGGGCGATGAATCTACAACGGCCCCCGTTGGGAAGGTCCACTTCACCGAACGCGAACTGCCAGAATCGGTTACCGCGTACACGTCATTGTTGGCATCCTCAGAGCCCACATAAATCGTTCCATCAGGCCCTATCGCCGGTGAAGAGTTCGAACCCCAGCCCAAGCTGAGCTGCCAGTTCTGGGTCACTTTGCTTTGTCCTCCGTCGGTTAGCGCGTAGAGGAGGTTGCCCGATGAGATGAAATAGATAGTGCCGCTGGGGCCGATCGCCGGGGAGGACGAGGACGTCCACGCCCCCCCTGGGAACGTCCACTTATTCGAACCATCGGAGACATTTATCGCGTAGAGATTGCCGTCCAAGGAAGAAGCCAAATAAACCGTGCTGCCATCGACGCTGACCGCAGGCGAGGATACCACCGCACTTTTCGTTGGGAATGCCCACTTCTGCGTGACCGTACCCGGGCCGCCGTCGGTCAACGCGTACAGGTTGTCGTCATCAGAGCCGAAGTAAATTGTGCCGTCCGGTCCGATCACAGGCGGGGAGCTCACGGAACCGCCGGTTTTGAAAGACCATTTTAACGAGCCATTGGCAGTGTATATCGCAGACAGATTGCCATCCGAGCCCCCGGCGTAAATCGTCGTGCCATCGGCGCTGATCGCCGCAGACGTCAGCGAAAGTTGGGGGGTTGCATAGGCCCACTTCAACCAGCCTCTGTTAACGGCATAAAAATTTCCGTCGTCTGAATAGAAGTAAAGCGTGCCATCGGGTCCGATTGCCGCTGACGACTCCACCGCATTGTTGGTTGCGTAATACCACTTTAGAGCGCCGGTGTTCGCACTCGTGTTAGCTTGGCTCAGACCTGAATGCTGTGGATCATGCAGAAACATCGGCCAAACGACCGACGCCGTCGCTGCCGGAGTCGCCGTCGGTGTCAGCGTTGGCGTGTCCGTGGCCGTTACGGTCACTGTCGCTGTGGGGGTGTTTGTTGCCGTCGCCGTCTCAGTTGCGCTAGCTGTCGCAGTTGTCGGAGTGGCCGTTGCAGTGACAGTCGGGGTTGCCATGGCTGTCGGCGTAGGCGTCGGAACCACACCGCCGTACTCGAACGCGCCGCTGTCGCAGTCGGTGTATGTGGGCGCGGGGCGCAGTGCGCCGCGCTGGTCGAATCCCGGACAATTTGGACTCCCACTCGGGATCATATCGATAGCCGGACTCGTGGCCCCAAGCGCGATCGTATACGTAGGCCCGCCGTTATCCGCCAACACGCCGGTAGCGAAGTTCGGATTGGTACTATTGGTGCTCCCCGCAGCCGTAAAACCACACGTGGTGTCATCGGAGATGTTGTAGCCGGCGTCGGTGACACCGGACCCTCCGCAGTTTCCGTCCGTGTCCGTAGCCAGGATGGAGTTAGTTACGGTGGCGGTGCCAGCATCGTTGTAGATGCCGCCGCCGTCGTCGAGAATGGCGCTGTTGCCCGAGAAGGTGCTGTTGGTTACGGTCAGCGTGGCACCCTCGTTGAAGATGCCGCCGCCATAGTACCCCGCGCTGTTTCCCGAGAAGGTACTGTTGGTTACGGTCAGCGGGCCGTAACTGTAGATGCCGCCGCCCTCGATAGTCGCGCTGTTGCTCGAGAAGGTGCTGTTGGTGACGGTCAGCGTGCCGTAGCTGATGATGCCGCCACCTCCGCCGGGCGCGTTGTTGCCGGAGAAGGTGCTGTTGTTGATCGTCAGCGTGCCGCTGTTGTATACGCCACCGCCGCCTTCGTCTCCTGAACTGCCGTTGGCAATCGTCAGGTCATTCAGGGTGAGCGTAGCACCCGAATTCACGTAGAGTATCTGGTACGAGTTGGCGCCGTTGACAGTAATGGCCTGCCCGGTCCCATCTATCGTCAGACTGCCGGGCGAGCTGTTCGCGATCGCCGGGAGCCCGCTGCTTAGCGTGATGGTACCGGTGACGCTGAAAGTGATGTCGTTGGTGGTGCCGGTGACTAATACGCAGTCCCCGCCGGTGGTATCCGTTCCCGGGTTGTTGGCGTTGTTGATCGCTTTGCGCAAGCTGCACAAGCCATCGCTGGAGCCGCTGTCATCCACGAGCGTATTGACGGTTGAGCTAGGTGTTGCAGTTGCAGTCGGCGTGGTCGTCAAAATCGCGGTTGCAGTTGCCGTCAAAGTCGGCGTCGCCGTTGCAGCTGTAGTTGGCGTGGCTGTCGCCGACGCAGTGGCCGTGGGCGTAGGCGTTGCGGTTGGAGTCTCAGTTGGAGTGTCCGTCGCCGTGGCGGTTGACGTTGCCGTCGCAGTCTCAGTTGCGCTAGCTGTCGCAGTTGTCGTCGCGGTGACGGTCGGCGTCGCAGTGGCTGTAGCCGTCGCAGTTGGCGTAGCTGTCGCGGTTGGGATCGCCGTGGCGGTCGCCGTTGCGGTTGCGGTTGCGGTCGCGGTGGCAGTAGCCGTAGCGGTTGATGTTGGCGTTGCGGTAGCGGTCGCCGTCGGCGTGGCCGTAGCAGTTGCGGTCACCGTCTGAGTTGGTGTTGCGGTGGCAGTCCCCGTTGCAGTCGCCGTAGCAGTTGCGGTCACCGTCTGAGTTGGTGTTGCGGTGGCAGTCCCCGTTGCAGTCGCGGTCGGCGTCGCCGTTGCAGTGGAAGTTGCCGTCACAGTCGCGGTCGCGGTCCGAGTGGCCGTCGCGGTTGCAGTCGCTGTTGCGGTCCGAGTGGCCGTCGCAGTTGCCGTTGCCGTCGCAGTCGCGGTCGCTGTCGGCGTTGGCGCCGGACAATATGTGATGACGATAAGACCGCCCGCGCCCGCACTCCCAATACCTCCCTCACCAAGACCGGCTCCTCCTCCCCCGCCTCCATAAGCTCCGCCCGGACCCGCTGGAGAATAATCGGCACCCACGCCGCCGCCACCTCCGCCTCCGCCACTGCCATAGGCAGGTGATGATTGATACTCAGAGCCATTTCCACCAGCCGCTCCAGCGTAGCTAGAGCTACCGCCAGTTCCACCAACGCCACCCGCAAAGTTATCTCCCGCTCCACCATTACCACCAGAACTACAATAACCATCGCTGCCATTCGCGCCAGGACCATTCGGTCCTGCTGCGCCACCACCGCCTCCTCCATACTCTAGTGCTGCCGTATTTCCACCGTTTCCGCCCGCATACAGTGTGTTGCCGACGCTATGAGCCGTGCTCCCGCCAGCACCGCCCGTAACTGTTGTGGGAGTAGTCCCGCCCGCCGCTCCGACGCTCGAACCTGACAGGCTCGTGCCATTAAAGTAGGTCGCACCGGTCGTAGTTGTGGACCCGCCTGCGGCACCAATTTGATAGGTGACTGAATTGCCCGAAGTGAGGCTAAGACCGGTGATCTTTGCGTAGGCCCCGCCGCCGCCTCCGGCTCCGCCATAGCCGGTCTCAACTGTATTGCCTCCGTTTCCGCCAGCTCCGATGCACTCGATAGTATTGTTCGAGCTATTCCAAGCGTTCGGAACGGTCCAACTGGTGCCAGTCGTGAGGAACGTGACAGTTGGAGTGCCGCTGCCGCACACAATCGGGGTTGCCGTAGGGGTCGGCATTGAGGGCGTCGGAGTCGCGGTCGCTGTCGGATTGCAGCCCAATCCGGCGCCTCCCGCGTGTACCTCGCTGACAAATCCGGGCGATCCACACAACCAGGCGAACGCGGCTATAGCGACAATCAGGATTTGAAGGCGCTCTGACAAGCGGCGCGCGCATGCGGTACGATAATCTCCGCCTATGGGGAGGTGCTCCTGCCGCGTCGGTGTGCTTGGCATTATGTCCCCCGGGTGTTCCCCGGATACCCCCCAGCCACCGCGGCGGGAATCGAAGTTCCGGCCAGCGTGGACAGAATCAGCGCCCCGATCGTGACAAACAAAATCAGGGAGCGTCGGAGGGATTTGCCGGACGGGAATGATTTATCCGGTTTGGTGCCTTGCCCGAAGCGCTTTTTGGCAACTTGCGCAATGCTGTCGATCATCGACGACCCCCAGTTCGAGATCTCGCATCGATCGTATCGGTACGCTGAACCTCACCTGCTAGAGTCGCGAGACGCCAGTTATGTCAACACTCAGACTGCCGATAATCGACAGTTCGTCATCTATGGGCGATCGCGTCGGCAGCGGCGGAAGCCGCCCATCGTCTCATCGAACTTGCGGGCGACGCAGGTTCTGTGCCAGCCAGAGGTGCGCAAACTTATGCCCCAATTTTGAGAGCTTTTCTCTCCACACGGCCTTTCCGTTTCTCGGTTGAACGTAGCCGACGGCAACAGGGTGTGTGCCAAAGGGTTACACGCCGAGTTTAAAGGCTTGACCGCCTGTTGACAAATGCTGTGGTGAGAGATTGACGGTGCGTGGGCAAATTCGTATAAGTGCGCGACTACGGGCTTCGGCGCCACAACCACCGCCGATTCCGCCGTCCCCGGCTTGCGCCTCGCTGACAAATCCCGGCGATCCACACAACCAGGCAAGCGCGGCTATACCGACAATCAGGATTTGAAGGCGCTCCAATAAGCGGCGCACGCATGCGATACGATAATCTCTGCGTATGGGGAAGTGCTTCTCCCACGTCGGTGTGATTGACGGACACGCCGCGCTAACACGAAGGTTGTCAACAATCTGCTAGCAGTATATTAACTTCTAAATGAGTACCGAGTGCCGGAGCCGGTTTGGGAGTCGCGACTCTGCTCGCCTCGCGCTGAGCGCCTGCAGCGGACTAATTCTCGCGCTCGCTTTCCCGAAATTCGAGCTCCCCGGGGTCATCTGGTTTGCCCTCGTGCCGTTGTTATTCGCGATCGAGCGAAACCCGCTGCAGAGGGTTTTTGCATATTCGTGGCTACAAGGATTCGTCTTTTTTCTTGCGATACTCTACTGGATCCCGGTCGCCCTGATTACTTACGCTCACGCATCGCTGGCAGCCGCGCTCGCCAAGCTGCGTTTCCTCGCAGCAGTCGAGGCGTTGTCGGTTGCCGCAGCATTCACCCTGGGAGAGCTCATCAGCCGTCGGCTCGGGGTGCCTGGAACCATCACGCTACCGACTACATGGGTCGCCTTCGAGTTATTGCGCACCTACCTTCCGCTGGGATTTCCATGGGCGCTACTCGGTTATGCGGCGTATCGTGACGTGACTCTGATCCAGTTCGCGGAGTTCACCGGAATCTACGGAGTCTCGGCGTTGATAGTACTGGTCAATGTCGCGGCCTACCGGATGCTCACGCGCTCTCCGACCATCACGGCGAAATTAGTAGAGGCCGCCACGGCGTTCGGCGCGGTTGGTATTGCGCTGCTTTTCGGCACGGCGCGCATTAGCCAACTCCACGCGACTCCCGCCGTAGGCAGCCTCCGGGTCGCACTCGTCCAAGCCAACATTCCTCAGAGCCTCAAGTGGGAGCAGTCGAGCGTGGAACCAACGTTTCAGATCTATGCACAAGAGACGTTGTCAGCTTCGCAACAGCATCCGGACCTGGTGATCTGGCCGGAGACCGCGGCGCCATTTGTTTTCATTGCGCAAGCCGATTACGCACCCGGCCCGCTTCAGTTTCACCGGGCCTATCACGACCGGCTGCTGAAGCTGGTGCGTGACACCCGCCAACCACTCCTACTGGGCGCACCCGCGCTAGACTTCAGTGATAGGATTTCCACGCGCAACCGTGCTGACCTCATTTCGGCCGACGGCAACGTTGTCGGCTACTATGACAAGATGATGTTGGTACCGTTTGACGAATATGTTCCGATGGCGCGTATCTTCGGTCGGTTCATCGATAAGCCTGTCGAAAGCATTGGTCCCATCACGGCGGGGACTCGGCAGACGGTCCTGCCGATAAAGGATGCGAAGCTTGGAGTGCTCATCTGCTACGAGTCTATCTTTCCATCGCTCGCCCGCAACTCTGTCCGGGCCGGAGCCAATGTGCTGGTAAACCTGAGCAATGACGCTTGGTTCGGCACCACCTCGGCGCCCTATCAGCTGCTAGCTATGGCGGCGATGCGGGCGCTCGAGAACCATACTGCGATGGTGCGAGTCGCGAATACTGGGATCAGTGCGGTGGTCAGTCCCACCGGGGAAATAGTTGCCGCAAGCAAACTCTCTACCCGGATCACCGAAACGGAAACTGTCTTATGGACCGGCAACCGCACCTTTTATACCGAGCACGGCGATCTCTTTGCCGAGTTCTGCGCGGCGGCGGCGACGATTGGCGCACTGGTCGCTTTCGCTTTTCGACCGCAGGGATAAAGGCAATCTGAGCGCGTTGAACACGACGTGATTTAATAGTTCGACCTGGAGGGGTGATATGAACCGCAATGCACCAGCGATTTCGATCGGCGCATTAGTCCTGAGCTTGGTTCTCGAAGTCTGGATTCCACCCATCGCTTACGGGTACGACAACACTTCCGTGAATGGACGAATCACCTGCACTTCCGGCGTTCTGGCTGGCCCCACGGCTTTGGCAACCGGGACAATAAAGGTGGTTGCAGACGGCCAAGGTCACTTGACCAGCGGGAACGCTAGATACCAGGGTGGTCCTGGCGCTTCAGGTATATCCTGCACCTACGCGCTGACCAGTGGAACGTACACAGTGCAATCCGACGGGAGCGGGCAGGCGAACACCAATTGGTCATTGATCTCGCAGAATTCGTCTCCGAATTGCGCCGCGACGGTCTCGCAGGGCTCAATCTCGTTTTCGCTAACGAAAGCGACTTTCTCTGCAGCCACAAGTCGTAGCCGATCGGAAAGCGGCAATTGCTCGTTGGCCGCCGCGCCGTGAGCAGGTCGTTTCGATCGGGAATTCTCATTGGACTCTCAATTCTCCATTCTGTGTCTGCCAATCTAGCGACCAAAGAAAACGCTTTGGCGGCGCCTAAGCATGGAGGTCGGTTGGTGATGCTCTAGCAGGGTGTTGAAAAATACAAACTGGCGGATTTAGTTACGTACTTACTGATCTCCAATGATCTCAAGACGCTCCTATGCTTCGCGATCGGAGACGACTTTTCCCAATTCACCCTTTAATCAACACCCTGCTAGGCAATTGCCTCGACGATTTCTGGACCGTCGGTCTATCTGTTCCCCGTCAGCACAAGTTGGACAGTATGTAGCGATTGAGGAAGAAAGGGTTTTTGCCTCATCTTAACCGCAATAGGAGGGAGATTAGATCGAAAGCGGATACGCATTCGGATGAAGCGGAAAAGGTGGTGCGGGACATCCGCCGGGCGACCCGGCGGCGGTACTCACCGGGGCTCTCTGATTTCATCGAGGGATTCTGATTAAGATACCTTGGGCCTCAGATTCCACGACCCCGGCTCCAGCCCACCCCGTACTCGTGCTGCGAATGCGACGTGTCAGCAATCATGTAAAACTCCCCCCTATGGCACAGAGGAGAAGGGAGCGATGGAAGAGGCATTGAAACCCTAAACGGAAAAGGGCCGAGCACTTTCGAGCCCGGCCCCTCCTCCGACGTCGTGCTCAAGCTACTTCTTGGCCTTCGCCTTCCTCGCCCGTGCCGCCGACCCATAGCGTTTACTGAAACACTTGCGGCAAAGGCGATCCCGCCGCTTGATGAAACTCGGAGCCAGGTCGTCACTCCCGCAATAGCGGCAAACCAGTTTGTCTGATTTCGACTTCCTGCCCATCTCCTTCCGGAGCGGTCGTGCAGGCTTGGCCTTTCTCCGGGCAACCTTCTTCCGGACCGCCTTCTTACCTGCCGAGCGCGCCGTGGCTTTCTGATCCTGCTCGGCCGGGGATGGGGAGTGTCCGATCGGTAATTCATGCCCGCTTTCGTTAGCCAATTTCGCGTGCTCCATTCGCTCTAAACCTCCTAAGCCGTAAGGGCTCGCTGGTATGTTCGCTCTGTTCAGTGCGTGAAGCGAGTGATTTCCGCCATTTCCCAGCGTCATTCGCGCAGAAGGGCAGAGGCTGGCTATTGGCGCGCATCGACGCGCTCAGGGCGATTGGAAGGCGAATGGAACTGCCGAAATCGCAGCAGAAAAGACGAGTCCTAGTGAAAGCGGATATTGCCCGAAATCTCCAGCCGCGCAGGACTGGCTTGGTGCCGGGAATCGAGCAATGTGTGTGTCATTGGGAGAGCAAATGGCGCGCCTCAAGGAGGACCGCATATGAGCTTGGATGCCGAGCTGAAGGTCGCGAAATGTCGAGAGAAACGATCATGAAGCGGCGGGCGGCCGCTCTGGATGGTGGTGCGCTCAGCGCGGAGGTCGCAGGTCTATCGAAGGCCAGTATCCAGGACCTTCGCGAGCGCTGGAAGACCTTGTATGGCAATGAGCCGTCAGGCCATATCGGCCGGTCCCTTCTGATTGGGGCGATCGCCTACCGCCTCCAGGAAGAGGCTTTCGGTGGTCTCAAGCCATCCATGCAACGGATCCTTGACCGTGTTTGCGATGGCCGCGTAGAGGTCGCTCAGCAGCACATTCCGAAGCGGCGGGCCAGTGCAGGGACCGTGCTGATCCGGGAGTGGCGAGGAGTCAGGCACCGGGTCGTCGTACTCGATAATGACGTCACCTACCGCGGTCGGCGTTACAAATCGCTTTCGGAAGTAGCGCGAGCGATTACCGGCACCCGCTGGTCGGGACCGCTGTTCTTCGGCCTGAAGGGCCGGGCCAAGGAGGTGGCACGTGGCTAATACCTCGATCAGGCGTTGCGCGATCTACACCCGCAAATCCTCGGAAGAGGGACTGGAGCAAGACTACAACTCGCTGCACGCACAGCGCGAAGCGTGCGAGGCGTTCATCAGGAGCCAGGCCGGCGAGGGCTGGAAGTTGATCAAGACGGCCTACGACGACGGGGGCTTCTCGGGCGCTACGATGGAACGGCCGGCGCTGCAGCAGCTCATGTCGCACATCCGCGAGGGCTCGATCGATGTCGTGGTAGTATACAAGGTCGATCGCCTGACTCGGTCGCTGGCCGACTTCGCCAGAATGGTCGAGCTGTTCGACGCCCATAACGTGTCGTTCGTGGCGGTCACCCAGCAGTTCAATACCACCACCTCGATGGGCCGACTCACCCTGAACGTGCTGCTGTCGTTCGCACAGTTCGAGCGCGAAGTTATCGGCGAACGCATCCGCGACAAGGTCGCCGCCTCCAAGCGTAAAGGGATCTGGATGGGAGGTTCAGTTCCGAATGGATACGACGTCCGTGAGCGCAAGTTGGTGGTCAACGAAAGCGAAGCCAAGAACGTACGCCATATTTTTGAGCGGTACCTCAAACTCGGCAGCGTCCGGCTCTTGAAGAAGGATCTTGACAGCAGTGGAATTGTGTCGGCCACCAGGGCGTCAAGGAAGGGCAACACACGGGGGGGCAAGTCATTCTCGCGCGGAGCGCTCTACAACTTGCTTTCCAACCCGATCTACGTGGGCGAGATCCGACACAGGAATGAACGCCATCCGGGACAGCACGAGGCCATCGTTAGCCGCGAGCTGTGGGAGCGGGTCCGACAGCAATTGGGCAGCCGGGCGGTCCGGCAGGGTGAAGGCCGCAAGACCGAGGCAACGCGAAGTCCGCTGGCGGGCAAGCTATTCGACGAGAGCGGCGAGCCGCTGTACGTACAGGGCGCAGCAAAAGGCCAACGCCGCTACCGCTATTACGTTTCTCGAAGACTGGTCAGAGGCGAGTCGAAAGACCCAGAACATGCGTGGCGGATATCCGCGCCAGAAATCGAGCAGACCATATCTGCTGCGGCTCAGGAGATTCTCGGCGACCGAGCCGCGATCGCCATCGCGCTTGAAGAGTCTGGCACAGACCCTGATCGGCTGAAGCCGGTTCTCGAGTCCGCTCAGGTGTGGATTGAACGGCTGCGATCCGGTACGGAAGCCGCATCAGCGCTGAGCGAGCTAACGGAACGAGCTGATCTCAGCCGCCAAGGTATCAGCCTGTTGCTAAAGCTGCCGGTGCTACCTCCTGGAGCGGGGAGCCGTGCAGCTGCGGATCATCTTTCTCTCAACAAATTGCTCCCCATGCAGGTGAAGCGTCGCGGTGTCGAAATGCGGATGGTGCTTGAAGGGGACTCCGCACCCAGCCGGGTCGACCTTGCGCTGCTCAAGGCGGTTGCCCGCGCCCGCAGGTGGTCGCAAGACTTGATCGCAGGCCGCGTACAGTCGGTTGACGAGCTAGCGAAGCGGGATGGGGTCGCGGCCCGCTATGTGCGAGAGCTGATGCCGCTTGGATTTCTGGCACCCAGAATTGTCCAGGCGATTGTAGAAGGCCACCAGCCGCCCGAGTTGGCCGTCATCGACCTCACCCGACGGCTCGATCTTCCCCTGCTTTGGAGCGCACAGGAGGAGACGCTCCGACGATTTCATCGTCTCAATGTCGATCTGGAGCAGGTCGGTCCGAGCATGGATTGAGAGTTTGGCCGCTCGAAACAACGCGAGAGAATTCAAAGCGATCGCGGCGAGCAATTGATTTGTCTGACGATCGAGTTCCTTTCACCTCACGTCAAACTGGACGAAGGCATGGAGGGGTCGCAGGCGGCTATGTACGAGAGCTGATGCCGCTCGCCCGCGGATGGAACCACCCAAATCCGGCGCGGATAGGTTTTGGCGATTTCTTGCGATTAGGCCCGCCGGAGACGCTCTCCGGGTCCGTGCGCAATCGCAAATCGCCCGCACACGCGCGGATTTCGAGCGATTCTCCGATCAACACCAAAACGGGGGGACTGGATGGTGGAGCAGAAGGGATTTGAACCGCCGGCCCCCTACTTAGCCTTTTCATCGCAGAATTGTCCGCAGATTTGGCGACAAATTTGCCTGAAGATTAAAGCAGCACTGCTGCAGAGAGCATCGTCGCCTGGCATTCGCCCTGAATGTTTCTCTTTAATCCTTACAGTCGGATCCGAGGAGCGCTTCGAAATCGCGTTCAGTCCGATTCCTTTCGTCTGCCAGGACTGGATTCCGAGGCAAACAGCTGGCGAGTACCGTCAGATTCGTGAATGCTGATGTTTGAGGAATTCGATCTCCTCTTTCGTAGATTGCCGGCCGAGCGCCTCGTTTCGGCCGGGAAACCTACCGAATCGCCGAATTATCTGCAGATGCAACTCGGCGGACATCCGGACTGCGGCACCTTCCGCGAGTTCGCCAAAGTCATCCGCTAGAACGAGGGCGAGGCGTACCGATTCCATTTGATCGTGCAAATCTTCACTGTGTTCGAAAGGCAAATAGAAGAACATCCGCATGATTGGCGGCAATTCGCGATCGAATCCGGATGCAATTGCATGGCGGCTGACCTCGCGTGCTTTAGCGTCAGTCGCAAACGCTCGCGCGGTGTCGCGGAACATGTTGCGTGGAAATTGATCCAGCAATAATACCAGCGCGAGACAGCTTCTGGGGGATTTCTTCCAGCTGTCCAGGCGGCCAAACGCAGCGTCCCTGTAACTGTTGAGGAAAAGAGACTTACATAGCCTGTCGAACTCGGGATCGGGCACGAACCATCGTGACCAAAGATGGACGGCATCCTCGGCGGCGTGACCGGGCGTCATCCAGAAATTGAGGATGCGCTCCGCTTGCGAAGCCGTGCGTCTGCTGTCCGCAGCGTCGTTCGAAGATACGCTTCGTCTGGACTTTGACCCTGGTGTTTTCACATCTCGGGCGATCTTGTGCTTGCGCCGCTGCATCGCCCTATGCGTTTAGTTCCTGAAGGAGCGCCCTGGCATCTCTCAAGTCCGCGGTGTCGAAACCTTCAGTGAACGATCCGTAGACTTCGGCGAGCAGCGGGCGCGCCTCTTCGCGGCGATTCAAGTCTCGCAGCAGCCGCGCAAGGCTGTTGCTTGCGCGCAACTCCCACGATTTGGCTCGTTGCTTGCGCGAGATATCGAGCGCCGAGTGAAAGGACTGCTCGGCTGCGGCCGCATTCGCCGCGTCGTGGCCCAATAGCAGTTCACCCTTCAGGCGATGCAACTCCGCCTGATAGTACTGTTGGCCGGTCCTATCGGTGAAGAGGAATGCTTCCTCTAGCGCGGCGAGCCCCTCTTCATACCGCCCGGCGCGGCCCAAGGCCGTCGCGATAAATGAAAGACCGCGATCGGTTATATATTCAGAGCCGCCGGCCTTAAGCTGTGACATGTGGGCTCTCATCCTCGCGATGCCACCCTCCAGGTCGCCGTCGAGCACATCGGCCCATCCCAGATAGATTTCGCTGAGCGCCCTGCCCGTGAACAAACCGGAAGCGGTCGCTATTGCGAGTCTGGCCTCCGCTTTGGCTCGCATTTGCCGGGTTTCGCGCCGAAGCTCGCAAATGTACGCCGCGAATCCATTCAAGTCGCCGATCAAGCTCTTTGACCTACGATTATCCGTTGCGGTCGCGCTATTCATTCGCTCCACCGCTCGATCGGGGTAACCGAGAAACCACAGGTTCCAACCTGAAATGATGCGATTGTTTTCCGAGGTGTAGAAAAGCTGGACCGCTGCCTGCGCCTGGGAAATCTGTGTTGCGCGGCTGTGCGTGAGCCCCGATGCCGGTTTGGTGATCGATTCCAGAACTGTCCATGTTCGATCGAAAGCATCGGCGGCGGCTTCGAAGTCTCCCGCGACCATTTTGATATAGGCCAGCCAATTGCCGGCTTCCGCGAGGAGTCCGTCGGCGCCGCGTTCCTCGGCGCGCGCGATCAGCTCGGAAGCGATCGCTCCCGCTCTCCGCACGTCGGGACGCATCTGCTGCACGAAGTAAATGCCGAAAAGCGCCCACCAGCTTTTTTCCCAGTTGACGCCGGGACGCTGACAAAGGGCGATTGCGCGCTCGGTCGAGCGTTCGACTTCGGGCGAAGCGAGTCCCTTTATATCTCCGAGGGCGCTATAGGCCGCGATGCGCAGGTCCAACTCCCGGTCGGCGCGCGAGTCGTCGTCGGGAAGCTTCTGCAGGAGATCAAGTCCGGTTTCGAAAAGCGCGACTGCCTCGGCGACCGAGCCGCGCTCCTGGCTTTGCTCGATCGCAAGGAGGCAATATCCGACTGCTTTTTCGTGATTGCCGCTGCGGGCGTAGTGGTACGTCAGCGCCGCAAGATGATCGCCCAGGTTATCGCGATAGACCGATTCCAGGCGGGAGCCGATCCGTTCGTGCAGCAGCCGCCGCCGTTCATTGAGAACCGAGTTATACGCTACGTCATGGGTAAGAGCATGCTTGAACGTGTACTCAAGGTCTCCTACCGCCGGCTGCTCGTAGATGAACTCACCCAGCTGAAGCTCGGATAACATCGACTCCAGGTCAGATGCTTCCGGGTCCGCTTCTTTGCGCGACAGAGTCAGCGCCATCGTTGTCGCGTCGGGGTTCGTGCTCGCAATCGCCGAGATGGTTGGCGGCTGCCATACCTGACGAACTAGGCCGAGCTTGAACTCCATTCCGATGACGGCGAGCGTTTGCAGCAAATCTTTCTGCTCCGCCGGCAAGCGGTCGATGCGCGCGGCCAGGATTGCCTGAACCGTGGGGGGGATCTTCAGCTCGCGCAGCGGTTTGGTGAGCCTCGTAGTGCCGTTGCGCACCAGTGCTCCTTCGTCCAGGAGAACCTGTACAGTCTCTTCCATGAAGAAGGGGTTGCCTTCGGTCTTCTCTATGATGATCCGCTTGAGCGGTGCTAAATCCGGCTCGCTCCCAAGCAGAGCGGTCAGCATCTCATCCGCGCTTTCCTTACCAAGCGGGTCGAGCCGCAACTGCGTATAGTAGGTTTTGTTCCCCCATTCGTGGCGGTACTCCGGCCGATAGTTGGCCAGGAGCAGGATGCGCGCGGTGCCGATAGAGTCCGCGAGCAGGTTCAGAAACGCCTGCGACTCACTATCGATCCAGTGCAGGTCTTCGAATACGACGATCAGCGGCTGGTTCAGGCTTTCGCGCAGAAGTATCCGCTTGACCGCGTCGAGCGCGCGATGCTTTCGAGTTTGTGCCTTGATTTCCGAAATCTGATTGTCCTCATCGCCGATGCCGAGCAGGCCGTACAGGTACTGCAGCGTATCTTCCAGCGAACGATCGAGCGTCAGTACCTTGCCGTTGATCTTCTCGCGCCGCTTGCGCGCATCATCTTCGGACGAAATCTCGAAGTACGAGTACAGCAGGTCGATCAGCGGAAGGAATGCTGAAGCCTGTCCGTGTGAGACCGAGAATGCTTCGAGCACCATCCAGCCCGATCGCGATACAGCCTTGAACTCGAACAGGAGGCGCGACTTGCCGACGCCCGCCTCGGCCACCGACGCGACAATCTGGCCGTGCCCCGCTTGCGCCTGCTCGGCGGCGCGTTTCATCGCCTGTATTTCATTCTGGCGCCCGACGAACTTGGTGTAGCCGCGCCCCGCAGAGCGTTGTAGACGAGTGCGCAGAGGCCCCAGCCCTGTTACCTCGTACACCTCAACCGGTTCGGTGACCCCCTTGATACGCGCGAGCCCCAGCCCGTTGAGCGTGAAGTAGCCCTCGACCAGCCTGCGCACTGCGGGGCCGATCGCGATCGATCCCGCCGGTGCCAGCGCCTGCAATCGCGAGGCGAGGCTTATCGAGTGACCGATCGGTGTATACTCGGTGTCTGTCTCACCGGTCTTGATCGTTCGCACCACTGCTTCGCCGACATTGACCCCAATTCGGATCGTGACGGGTGGCTCTCCACGCTCTCGCAGCCGATCCGAATAGCGCCTGAGGTCCTCCTGCATGCGCAGCGCGGCATAGAGCGCGTGCTGCGGATGATCCTCGAGCGCAATTGGCGCGCCGAACACCGCGAAGATTCCGTCGCCCGTCGATTGAGCGACGTAGCCTCCATAACGGCGGACCGCCTCGATCATCAGCTGAAGGGCCGGATCAAAGATCGCGCGCGCCTCTTCGGGATCGAGGTGCTCGATCATCTCCATCGATCCCTTGATATCCGCGAAGAGCGCGGTGACAGTCTTCCGCTCGCCTTCACTGGCGGAGGGATCATGCTGCTCCGGCACGGGCGCGGGCTCGCTCGCGGCCGGCTTCGTAGCACGCGCTTTGGCATCGAATGGGGCGCCGCAATCGCGGCAGAACTTCGCGGGAGGCGAATACTCCGCGCCGCACTTCGGACACTTGGCGGGAAAAGGAGTCCCGCACTCAGCGCAGAATCTGGTGCCGGGCGGATTTTCGGAGCCGCAGTTTGCGCATCGCATCTGCCGATTCCGGGCCCGCTACGGCTTGACCACCTCGCCGCGATGATCCTTGTACATCCGGTCGCGCCAGGCGAATACCTCGGCGAAGGTTGGATCTTCGCCGAGCTTGTCGAGGTAGACGAACCGCAGTTCCGGCGTAAAGACGAAAAACTCCTGCGGAGCCGCCTTGAAAAGCATCAACATCGCCGCTGTGCTTATATCGGCGCGAGTGAATGTATCACCGACCAGGTATTCGCGTCCGCTCAGCGTCTCCTTAAGACTTGTCAGGATCCTCGTAACCGTGAGCCTGCTCTGCTCTTCCTCGAATGGTGAATATCCATACTTTTCCGCGAAGTACTTTCCGCTCTTTTGCGCTTCGGGGTCATCGATGCGGAGCAGGCGCCCCGTGATCATCACGCGGCCATGAGGCCCCAGCGCGTTAAGCGCGACTTCTTCCCATAGCGTCGCCATCGCGCGCTCTTTCGCAGATTTGGGCAACAGCGCCGGCTCCGGTCTCGTTTCCTCGAGCCAATCCAAAATTGCGCTGGAATCGGGAATCACCTTGTCGCCGGTGATCAACACCGGCACCATCGCCTGGCCGGTCAATTTCTTCACCGCGGCCTCGTCGACGCCGACCTCGTAATTCTGCTTCTCGTAGGGTAATCGTTTGAATGCGAAGGCCCATCGGACCCGCTCCGACCAGGGCGATCCGTACATTGTGATCAGCTTGGTTGTGCCCATGATCAAACCTCCCCGAGGCTAGTCCTTTCGATGTTCCCCCCCTGCGAGAATCGTAAGGCGGTCGAAGCTGGCCGCCAATGCTTTTTGGCTGAACTTTGTCTGAACTCGATCTGAACTTTCGCGGAACGGTCGAAGCGTCGAGCCTATACTCTCGCCAGGCGCGGAAGTAGAATCGGCGAAAGCCGCAAAATGCCTAACGATCTTGTCCAGTTCGACGATTTTGTGTTGAACCGCTCCGCTTGCGAGCTCCGCCGCGGCGATGCGTTAGTGCCGCTGCAGCGGGTTCCGCTTGAGCTTCTATCTTTCCTGCTCGAACACCGCGGGCAGTTGGTTACGCGCAAGGAGATTCTGGAACGCGTGTGGGGCAAAGGGGTTTTCGTCGACGGCGAGACCAGTATCAACACCGCGGTGCGAAAGCTCCGACGGGCGTTGTCAGACGATCCTCACGCGCCGCGATTCGTCGCGACGGTGCCGGCGAGAGGCTATCGATTCGTTGCGGAAATTCGCTCGCCGAAGCCGGGTCTTATGGCGCGTCCCTCAGGCCCGCGATCGTCGGTGATGGTAGGACGCGAGCACGAGCTGGCCTCGCTCATTGGCGGACTCGACGATGCGGCGGCGCGGCGCGGGCGGTTGTTTCTGATTTGCGGCGAACCGGGCGTGGGCAAGACGCGGCTGGCAGACGAGGTGGCGACCGTTGCCGAAGCGAAGCGAATGGCGCTGATGGTCGGGCATTGCTCGGAACACGATGAAGCCGTCGCGTACCTTCCTTTCGTCGAAATCATGGAGAGCTTCGTCGAGCGCCCGCAGAGTCAGGATCGTTTGCGCGCCGCGTTGGGACCCGAGGCATCGGAGCTGGCGCGGTTGGTTCCCAAGCTCAGGAACATCCTGCCCGGGCTTCACCCGTCGCGATCTTTGCCGCCTGCTCAGGCCCGGCGCCACCTGCTCAACTCGGTCTTCGACTTCGCCGCTCGCGCCGCTTCCGCTCGCCCGGCGCTGATGATTCTCGAAGATCTTCATTGGGCGGACGATTCGACCTTGGCCCTGCTGGATCACATCGCGCGGCGGCTCTCGGATCAGCCTCTTATGGTTATCTGCACCTATCGCGATGCGGAGATAAACATCACGCCGGTCCTGGCACGGACGCTCGAGGACCTCGTCCTTGGTCGACTCGCGACCGAAGTGAGGCTAAAGCGCCTGCTCCGCGGCGAAGTCGCCGCCATGCTGAGCAGCCTGAGCGGAAAGCCGCCGCCCGAAGGCGTCGTTGCGGAGATATTTGCGGAGACGGAAGGCAATCCATTCTTCGTCGAAGAGCTTTTTCATCATCTCGAAGATGAAGGTCGACTCTACGATGCGGCGGGACAATTCCGTTCAAAACTCCAGATCGGCGAGTTTGATGCGCCGCGCAGCGTTCGGCTTGTGGTCGCGAGACGACTGGCGCGGCTCGGCCGACTCACCCGGGAGATACTGGCGGCCGCATCGGTGATTGGAAGATTCTTCAGCTTCGAAGTTCTTCAGGTTCTCTACGACGACGATGCCGATTCGATTCTGGAATGCCTCGAAGAAGCGGAGAAGGCAGGTCTACTGGTGTCAGTCGCGACCGGCTCACAGGCGCGGTTTGCCTTCTCACACGAGCTCATTCGTCAGGCGGTGCTCGGCGGTTTGTCGGCGATACGGCGTCAGCGACTTCATTTGAAAGTAGCTGACGCAATCGAGCAAATGGCTTCCGCCATGTCCGAACCCACATACCCCACGAGCCGGGACGAGTTGGCCGCCCAACTGGCGCATCACCACGCCCGGGGCGGAAATCCGGGCAAGGCCGTTGAGTACTACCTAAGCGCCGTTCAGCAGCTTGCGGATCTCGGTTCCAACGTCGAGGCGATTGCGATGTTCAACGCAGGCCTTGAACTATTGGGGGAACTACCCGATGACGACCGGCGGACAAAGCTGGAGATCGACCTTCGATCCGCCGCCAACGGACCATTGGGAGACAGCAAGGGGCTGGCATCGGCGGAAATAGAGCAGTCGATCGACCGCGCGCTCGCGCTATGCAAAAGGCCGGGGATCAACTGGGAAAGAACCTGGTGGGCTTTGTACAACGCGTTTTGGGTTCACCATCTCCGTCCCGATACCCGCAGGGCGCGCGATATCGCCGCTGAGCTTGTCGCGGGAGCCGAGGAGAACGGTACCGCCGCGCAGATCGCGGAGGCCGAGACTTCGCTTGCTTGGGCGAGGATGTACGCGGGTGAGTTCGAGCTCGCTGATCAAGGCTTCGAGCGGGCGTGGGTGCATCTGGAATCGATTCAGAACCGCGCATCAATTTTACCGCCGCCCGATGGATCCGATCGCGAAGTGCGTACTATCTCGCAACTGGGCACTCCGCAGAACAACCGTATGGTATCCGGGTGGAACCTGTGGTTCATGGGCTATCCGGATCGCGCGGTGGAGCGAATGAATGTCGCCACGGCGATCGCGAATGCCGGGGTTAAGACGATGCTAGCTGACATCCACGGCTTCGCCAGTTACATTCACGAGCTTCGCCGCGAACCCGAGCTGATGAAAGCGCGGGCCGAGGCAAGGCTGCGGCTTTCAATCGAATGGGGCTACCCCACCGGCAAGGCATTGAGCGAAATCTACCTCGGCTGGGCCGATGCGATAGCAGGCGATTTGGAGCGCGGCATCGCGCGCATACGTCAATATCTCTCCGAAGTGAAGGCCAGTGGCTGCGAATACATGTATGACCGGTGCCTCTCGTTCATAGCAATCGCGCTCAGCCGAATGGGACGGTTCGATGAAGCGCTCAAAGCCATCGACGAGTCGTTTTCCTTCACCGACAGAACCGGCCAGCACTACTACGAGGCCGAGCTGCATCGACTAAAGGGCGAGCTACTGCTAGCCCGGAATCCATCAGACGGCGCGCGGGCTGAGCGATGCTTCCGCTCAGCGATCGATATTGCGCGCGAGCAGCAAGCGCGTTCCTGGGAGTTGCGCGCCGCGACAAGCCTCGCACGACTGGCGAGAGGCTCCAAACGCGAGGGTGAGGCGCGAACTATTCTGATGGCGGTCTACGGATGGTTCACGGAGGGTTTCGATACCCGGGATCTCAAGGATGCTAGAGCGCTGCTCAACGAGTTGAGCGATAAGCGCCTGGGCCGCGACGGATGAGCCTGCTAGCGTCAGGGTGGCAGCAAAAAAATTAGAGAGAAGCATACTGAAGTCGCGCGGCTCTCAACACCGGCATTCTTTAGCCGGCGAATGAATGGCGATGATCCACGGACCTAGGCAAATCGCGCCCAGAGAGCTTTTGCCAGATTTTGCGCATTTGCGCTGCTGGAGAGATTATCCGGGTCCGCGGATGATCGCAAATCGCGCGCACACGCGCGGATTTCGCGCGATTCTCCGAGATCTCCGAATACCCAGAGACTGAAATGTGGATGACGCAGTCTGATGCGAGGTGCTCTCCCATAACGATGGTTGACGCCTGACGGTTGACAAGGCGGTTGACACTATGGGGCGGTTGACAAGCGGCGGTTGACGCATGGTGGTTGACGCGCCCAGGCAAATGCTTGAAACAATGTTATTTTTCGGGCAGGCCGTTAGACCATTCGTTTGCGCTCGCACGTGTGTGTGGCGAATTGCTAATTCTGGGGAAATCAGTAATTCGCGACACACAACCAACAGACACCCATGAACGTTTCAAAATCGATTTCTTTTACGCGACCCGCGGCGTTTGAAAGATCCGCAGGCGTAGCGCTCAATCAAATCCAACGCGCCGCGAGGATGTCGCCGGCGCGGTCGGCGACGGCCATGATCGTGCCGATCGGATGGGCCGGCACGATGGTCGGGATTAGTGACGCGTCCACGACGGCCACGTTGGTTGTACCGCGCACGATTAGCGTCTGCGGGTTGACGCCGCCCGCACCGTTGCTGAGTGCGACGGTGCCGCCGAAGTGGTTGATGATCAGCCGGTTGAAATAGACATCCTTCACCGGCTGCGGACCGGTGACATATTTGCGGATGTCCGCGAGGCTGTCGGGGTTCAGATTGGGATGGCTCGAGCTGCCGGGGCCGAACACGATCTTCAGGTCCGCGTTTTGCGCGAACAACTGAATCATATCGAACACGGCCTGAGCCATGAGGGTCGCATCGGCGTCACCGTCGGGTGTGTCGGGCAGGTAGATTTGCGGGTAGTTGACTTCGTCCTTCTCGTTGAGGCTGATGATCCCGCGCGCGGTTGGATCGAGCAACATGACGTAGGCCGAAAAGGCGGTCGGACCGTAGAAGGGCCCGCCCTGTGTGCCGGCGCCGTTGGGATTGAGGAAGATTTCGACGTTGGGCGTCGCGGTTCCAAGCCCGTAGTTCAGAATCGAAACCGGCTGATACTGCGCGTACGGCCCGCTGCCATTGGCGAGGTAATCCGCTAAGTCGGCCGGATTCGCGGCGAAGTTGCCGTAGTTGTAGGACTGGTACGGCACCGGTCCGCTGTAGCTATAGGTGACCATCGTCATGACGTGGTCGAACACACCTATGCCGACCTGCGAATTGTTGATCGCAAATGGGGGGACCGAACGGCCGGGAAAGATCTCAGCCTCGCGACCGCGCGGACCGAGGCCGCTCAAGAGCAACAGCCGCGGGGTGACGAGTGCGCCCGCCGCCATCACGAGTACTCCGCCGGGTCGCAAGCGCGCGGTGCCGAGCGTTCCAGGCAGTGACTGGTCCAGGCTTGGGCGCCTGGTGTAGTTCACAGCCAGTGCGGTGCCGCTGGCGTCGAACTCGATTTGATCGCACTTGGCGAACTGCAGGATTTCGAGGCCCGACACCGGCACGCCGCCTGGATCGACAGGCTCGAAATATCCACTGATCGGGCCCGCGCGCCGGCCGCCGGTGGCCGCGACGTATGGCCGGCTATAGATGCCCCCCGGCCCGTTGAATGGCTGGCTTGTGTCGCCCTCGACCCATCCGTTGGCGGCGTAAAGCGGGTGAATGATCATCGCCGGTCCGGTGTTCTGCGCGACGCCGTCGGTGGATGGTGTATTCGTCACCGGGACATTCTGGCGGACGGTCTGGAAGTAGGGCGCCATGTCGGTCGAATTCCATCCTGCCGGCCAGTCCTGGTCGAATATAACCGACGGGTTGGTCTGGAACAGCATCCCGTTGAACTGGGAGTTGCCGCCGAGTCCTATGCCTTGCCAAGTGAAGGGCGTTTCGGCGAGGCGATACGGCTTACCGAGCTCCTGGAAGGCCATCAGCGAGTACTCGCCGGGCACCTCGAAAATCGTGAGGTCGGTGCGGCCGGCAGGCACCCACGACGGATAGTCGGTACCGCCAATCATCGCGCTGGTGGGGCCGCCAGCTTCGATGATTAGGATGCGTTTGCTGCCGCTGCTCGCGGCTTGCAGCTTGGCGGCGACGATCGCGCCCGCGGTGCCGCCGCCGATGATGATTACATCGAAGCCGCCGGGAGTCTCCGTGACGGTTTGCCCGCTGCTGCCGCCGCATCCGGCGAGCGCAACCAACTGGGATCCGAAGCCCAAGCCGAGACTGGCATGGGCGGCTGTGCGCAAGAACTCGCGACGGCTGATTCGTGGCATTTAGATTCCGCGCCGTATGCTCGGTAAGAGGCGCCGCAACAGTAGCTCTCTCCTACTCACTGACAAGAGATTGGTGAAGGTGGCGCAACCGAGGACGCATCCAGCGTCCTCGGTTGCGCCGGCCCGCTGAAAATTCCTCCTTTATTCCTTCGGAGCCTCGGCCGTAGCCGTGCAGAATTTTGGCGAGGGCGGTGTGCTGCTATAGAAGCAGTCCTGCGCCACGCCCTCTAACGCAGCCGCGAAAGAGATGTTCCAAGTCGAAGGCAAGGTCGGTGGTGGTGGCGTCGGATTCGTTACAGTTTGCGGGAAGCAACTTGGCGGCGGCCGCAGTGCGGCTCTCGCCACTGGGTCGGCCACGGTTGCGAAGCTGCTGCCCAGGGTGAACGAGAACCCATACGCGCCCGCATCCGGATAATCGACGTCACTGATCGCCCATTTGCAAAACGAGGCGGGGCCGGTACTGGGGCCGCTGGTGTCGGTTATGCCATTGCAATCGTTGTACAGATAGCACTGGCCCAATGGATCGGTGCACTGGCCCGATTTATCGGGGGGGCTGGCGATGTTGCACTCACAGTCCGAGTTTGTGGTGTTCCACGCGCACATACTCGACGGCTGGCAGCGCGTCTCGCTCGGCTTCTTGGGATTATAGATCGAGTTGCTGAAGTCGGTCGCGAATCCGCTGGCGCCGGCGGCGCTAAGATCCACCGTAACCGTCAGGATACCGCCTCCTCTCGGGGGCATACCAGTATCATTGGGTTGGTACGTCTTGGTCCATCCGGTAGGCCACGTCGTGATGACCGTGAACGAGGCTGCCGCACTGGATACATTGGCCTTCTCGAAGTTAACGGAATTCAGGAGGGTCGTGGGGTCGAGCCCTTTGCCTACGAATATCTGGTAAGTCTCCTTGGTGGCCGGAATGGTTGGGGTAGTTGGAGGGCCTGGTTTGGCGAAGAGCAGAAACACGTGGTACTTCTTGTTCTTCTGGAACACGCTGAGGAGGCTCCCTTGCTTGCTTTGCGTGCCCTGGTCCACGGTTGTGTCGATGTAAAAGAGCCCGTCGTTCGGCGCCATCGTTTCGCGCTGCCCGGTGGCCTGCGATGACATCCGGATAAACGGCGCCGTCGTTTCACCCGGATTCAGATATTGGCGATACAGTGGGACGCCATAACACGCCGAGTTAGCGCAGTCGTAACTCCAGATCCACGGGACAGGTTTTACCTCGGGATCATTGCAGGCGCCCTTGAAAGGCGGTTTTACCGGTCCGTTCCACGGGACTGTCGCGCAATCCGGATACACCACCGTGGTTACGTAGTCGTAGGGGCTGGTGATGGCGGTACCCTCCTTATTGGCGACCACGTCGGATTTGCATTCGACATCCTGCGTGGGTGCCTGGAAAAATGGATCCTGGTTGACCGAAACCGTGTTGACGAGGCCTGTCAGCGAGCCGTCGTCATCGTTCAGTTCTGTCTGCCGATCGATATCGGTGAAGTCAGGGCTGAACATATTCGGTTGGCTGCTGCAGTAGAGTGACTTGGTAAGGGTATTGTTGGTCTCGTAGGTACCCGTCTTGAATTTGGGCTCGATCACGTAGTGGTGAATATCAACGTTATTGAAGTAGAGATTTGTCGAGTGGAAGGAGGGTGGATAATAGAAGCCGTTAGGCTGTTTCCATGCGATCGCCGCGTTGGGAAGATAACAGCCGGTCGGCGGGGTGGTACCTGCGATCCCGGGGATACCCAGTTGCGTTCCTTGCATCCATTTGCTGTGGAAACAAATATTGTCGCCCCCGTCGTTACAGTCCGTAAGCGGTGTCGTTTTGATGTCCAGAAAAGAGTTGGAGTCCTCGAGCGCCGGACCGTCGTAGATGCTGAAGAACCGTTGATTGGTCGAGTAGCTGTCCCGGTTGAAAGTAACTCCGAGATCGTGTCCATTGCCGTCAACCGGTGCGCAATAGCCCGTGGCGGGCTGTTTGTTGCCGCAGGTGGCGCTCACGACGCCCAGGGCGGCGGTGCTGGGGTTGACCGGGCCTCCGTTGGACCCATAGGGGTTGGATGCATAACTCTGGGTGTTGCCGATAAAAACACTCTTTCTGGCCACGTCCCAGATCCCGAGCAGCGCATCGGATCGCGTATAGCCGCCGCCCGTCACGAAGGTGAGGCCACCGTTGAGGACGTCGGTGATGGCGGCGTCGAGGACCAGGTTAAATTGCGGGCGGACCCAGATGGCGGCGAAGTTTTTCGCCGCATAGTTGAAGGAGGTTGTAAACCGGTCGAGGACCAGAACCATGCAGTTACCAAGGTTGCTGTTGGAGCAATCGGGTTGCTTGCTGCAATCGCCGGTCAGACTGGGGCATTTCGTCGTGTGATGATTTCCTCCCGCATTGACCCTGGGATAGAAGGTTTCGTTCACTATGTCGGGTGCTTTCTTGTCGGTCTTAGCGCCTACCGGCAACGGCAGAAGATCGTTCGTGATCGATGTGAACTGCAGGCCCGAGTCGGCAATGGTGAAGTTTGTGTTGATCCCGGCACAGTAAGCGGTATCGCCGTTGATATGGAAGGCCATCATCGCCGTCGAGCAGCTATTGCCGAGAAACTCCATAAGGGGCGAAGTCCCCTGATTGTCGAAATTTTTCTGCAGGGAGGCGTAACCAGTCCAGTACATATTTCGTGATGCGCCGCTGTTGGCGCCCGGCGGCATCCAATAACAATTTCCGCACATCTCGGCGCCGACTGCCATGTTGTACTCGAAGTCGTTCCAGCCATTCATGAACCAGAACAAGGAAGGATGCTCGTAGTCGGAGTCGTAGGGGGTGTTTTCGGAGTTGGGGGGATACGGCGTCCCGTCGCCAAACTTGTTATTGGCAAGTATCCCGGGAACCAGCCGATAGTTCGCGTAGTCGTTGACCGCCGCGATTGCCGAAACTCCGAGATTTGCATAGAGCTTGTTGCCGGTCTCGGTGCCGTCCTCGAGATAGTAGCCCATTCCTATCGACCGGTAGCCTACGTTGCGGGCCAGCAGGACGCCTTGCGTCGCATGAACGACGATAAAGCGCGTCATCGAGTCCCAGATCGAGCTGTCCTTTACGAAGGTGTTGGGCGGGACCTGGCGCGACATATGGAAGTGTACGGGATAGTGTCCGATCCTGCCGCCTTCTCCGAGCTGATAGAACTCAACTCCCTGAATCTGAAGCTGCGTGAAGCCCTGCCTGAAGACAACGTGTCCGCCGAAGTACTGCGCCGGGTTGGCGGTAGGCGGGACGGCGGGATCGGCAAGACCAGAACCTACAGTGTCGCCGCCAGACACGATGCGGATGGTCCGGGACAGGAGCGCCACCGCAGCGCGCGTATCCACCGACGTGAGATCACTAAGCCCGCGCCCGGCAGGAAGCCGCGATGACAGATCGACTATCGCGGCATGATGGGGATACAGGAGTCCAGGGGCCGCGATCGTAATTGTGTTGACGTTGGTAGTTGAGTTGAAGGTCGAATCGGCTGCGAGCGTCAAATGCTCGGTGTGCGAGGGCAGATAGTCCGTCGTGGTGACGATGATATCGTCATTTGCTTTCCAGCCAAGTGGTACTGTGCCGGACAGAGTCAGCGTAGTGGCGCCGGCCTTCAGTACACCGTCCGCCGTGCAATTGGGGTCCGAGTTTCCTGTCGCGCAATTGTTCAGACGCACCCAGCTTGTGCCGGTGTTGCTCGCAACGACGGTGGTGTCCGGATAAGTCGCACCTTTCAAGCCGTAGAGGCGCAGCGTGCCGCCGTACCCGATGCCCAGGACTTTGTAGCCGAAATAGGCCGGCACATTTCCGCCGTCGTCATAGGGCATCGCATCGTACATGTAGAAGCAGTCGTTATTGGGAAGCGTGCCGCCGAATTCCTTGGCCGGCTTGCAATCCTTCGGATCGAGCGTCTTCATGTTGTTGGACATGAAGAGGGTCGAGTCGACGCCGCAGGTCGTGTCATGGCACGGGACCCCGGTAGCATGGAGTTTGTTGGTCTGCTGCGGTCCATATAAATGGATCGTGATTTTTCCGCCGGCCGTGCCGACGGGTGATATCGTCACGCCATCAGGCGCTACGCCGGCGGTGAGCGTTCCTTTGTTTTCAATGATTATCGACTTGGCCCAGAAGTCGATATTTGCGTCGGCGAAGGCGAGCGAGCCGCCGCCATAGATGTCGATGTTATCGAACACATACATGGTGGGCGTTTTTGGGGAGTTGCTGCCGGGAACTGTGCACGCAGCTGTGACGTCGAGATCGCCCAACGTCGTTACCGATGGCTTCAGCGCTCCCTTGCAAGTCGGCGCCCCCTTGCTGTTGCTGACCGGAGGCATGACCGCAAACGTATCCGCGACCTCCAGATGTTTTGTCGGCTTTCCGCTCTTCGCCTTTCCTCCCACGCAATAAGCTGCCGCTTCGGGTTTGCCGACGTGGGGCGTGACCGCGAGCGTATCCGCTTTCGACGATAGCGCGCCGCTGAATAACGTTCCGAACAAAAGCCCGACCACGAGTACCAGGCCCACGTTCCTGATGCGCGAGCTCTTTACGAAACTGAAATCCAGACGCCAACTCATATTTCTCCTCCAGTCAAAACACGCGCCGGCCGCGTGACATCCGATTTCAGGTCATTCGCAAACCACTGCCGGTTTCGAATGCTCACTTTGCTAATCGACACCAGGGCCGAAACTAAACAACGCAGGCTGATTCAGGTTGGTTCCCTTTGAATCGGAATCCAGGAAAATGTTCGGAACCGGGCTGCCGCTCGCGGCGATCTGAGCGGGAGTGAACTCAGCGATACTGCCGAAGTTGTCGCTAGCCGCATTGCTCACCCACAGGTTGCCGCTTTTGTCGAACGCTATCCCCTCGGGACAATTCAGGCTGGTTGAGGCGCCGACGCTGGTGGCGCTCAACACCACGATGGGAGTCGGGCTGCTACTCGCGGCCACATCGGCGGCCGCAAATTCAATCACGGTGTTCCCGAGGCAATTCGAGACCCATTGATTGCCGGACGGGTCGACAAAAACATCGGCGGGGCCATTGATACTCGCTGACGAGTTGATGATGTCGGGGGTGAGGTCCGCGGTGGTGCCTTCGGCGGCGGCAAGGGTGGCAGCTTTGAATCCGTATATCTGAGAGTTGAATATGTCGGCGACCCACAGCGTCCCAGCCGAATCGAACTGGATTCCCTCCAACTGGCCGAAGTTGACCGACGTGATTTTCGTGTTCGGGAACTGCGCGCCGCCCCCACTCAACTGACTGGGCGTGAAGTTGACCAAGTCGGCCGAAAAACGGTTAGCCGCCCAAAGGCTGCCGTCGCTCCCGAACGCCGCGCCGTATGGGCAACCGAAGATATTGAAGCTGCCGTCGTCGGATAGAGTCACGTTCGGATTGGGAGCGTGATCTTTCGACAGATTCTTCAGTTGGTCGCTGGTGAACTCCATGATCGCCCCGGCGCCGATCACGGGATCCGAACAATTAGTGAGCCAAAGATTGCCCGAAGCGTCGAAAAGCGCTTCTTCCGGCGAATCGATCGCTGCGCTTTCGTTTCTTAGGGCGGGATCAGGCGCGCCGCTTTTCGCGCGTTGCCGGGCATTAAACGCGGTGACCTCGAAATTAAAAAAGTTCGGCACCCAAAGTCCGGGCGAAGGCGCCGGCGGCGCCTGCGTACTGCTGCTGGATCCGCCGCCGCAGCCCGCGACCAGGAATCCCAAAATCGCGAGCATCCAGAGAGTTGCGCCACCCGATCGCCGTTCAGTCTTCTCCCCGATGGCCATCTTCCCCTCCGGGCGGCGCCTGGATACTCCGCAAACTAGCCCACGTTCATTGGGGCTATTCCCAACACACCATTATGCCGACTGCATACTTCCATGCTCGCCAGCTTATTTCGAGGCACACTAGCGCGCCGGCGCGACCGTACTGTTAGAACGTGATTTGACGACGCTGGGGCTCACACCGAGTATCGCGAAAGCGCCCCAATACTCTGCTTGCGGCCCATCGAACAGCGCATCACTTTTTCACTTCCTCAGGACGCAGGATGTCAAATCTTACATCAGTACCATCTTCCGCGGGCCACGCCTGTTGCAAAAATGAGTCATTGGGGCTGTTTCGGAATTGCTACGAGGCCATCCGAGGCGCTGATTTTCTGCGCAATTTCACGGCATAAAAGTTGCTCCTAAGTGATTTGGACTAATTTCTGCACTCAGTAATAAGTCGTAGTGCTCGGAAACTTCGATTTATTTGTCCTTGCTTGGGGAGGGGTGGCGATGAATCGCCTGCGTGGTCATGAGCGTGGTCAAGTCTTGGCGCTGGTCGCCGCTTCGATAGCGGCGCTGATGGGCTGCTTGGCGATCGTTCGGTCCACAGGTTCGCGAAACTTTGTCGGATGCGCGCCGCGCGCAGGGTGACCGCCAATTTCCCGGGGGAATCGTGATGCACAAATATGGATTTTGGAAACTCGCAGCGCCGTTCCTGCTGATCATCGCCGCAACCCTGGCGACTCCCTCCATCGCGGGCGACGACAGCGCCGATGTTGTGCTGGGTCAGCCGGACTTTCTGCACAACCTGGCAAACTTCCCAGACCAACACTCCCTTTACTATCCATTCGCGGTCGCGATCGACACCAGCGCAAAGCCGAACCGGCTTTATGTCGCCGACGACACCAACTCGAGGGTACTGGGCTGGGACGATGTGACGGCGTTCGCCAATGGCGCTCCGGCCGACCTGGTCATTGGTCAGCCGGACTTTTACTCGACGGCATGCAACAACGGCGGGACGAACCCGACCGGGAGCAGCCTCTGCTACCCGTATGGGATTACGGTGGACTCAGGCGGCAACCTCTACGTCGCCGACTATGGCAACAACCGGGTGCTCGAATACAACACCCCATTCGCCGGATGCGGTTCATTCCCGTGCGTTGGGGGGTCCGCCAATCTGGTCTTCGGGCAGGGCGACAACTTTAATTCGAATACCGCGAATAACGGCGGGGTGAGCAAGAACAGCCTCAACTCCCCTTTTGGGGTTGCGGTGGACTCAAGCGGCAACCTCTACGTGGCAGATGACGGCAACAGCCGCGTGCTCGAGTACAACACGCCGCTTAAGTCGGGCACCACCGCCAATCTGGTGTTCGGACAGCCCGACTCTATATCGAGTGCGTGCAACAACGGCGGGGTGGGCGCGAACAGCCTGTGCGAACCCTTTGGGGTTGCGGTGGACTCAAGCGGCAACCTTTACGTGGCAGACGACGGCAACAGCCGCGTGCTCGAGTACAACACGCCGCTTAAGACGGGCACCAGCGCCAATCTGGTGCTCGGGCAGCCCGACTTTATCTCGACTGCCTGCAACAACGTCGGGGCGAGCGCGAGCAGCCTGTGCTACCCCTACGGGGTTGCGGTGGACTCAAGCGGCAACCTCTACGTCGCCGACAATGTCAACAGCCGGGTGCTCGAATACAACACGCCGCTCACCACCGGCGCGAGCGCGGCTCGCGTCTTCGGGCAAGACGGCAGTTTCACTTCCAGCGACTGCAACTTCAACGCGACGACCGCCGGCGCGAACAGCCTTTGCAGTCCGAGTGGCGTCGCGGTGGACTCAAGCGGCAACCTCTACGTCGCCGACACAGCTAACAACCGAGTGCTCGATTACAACACTCCGTTCGCGACCGACCCTGTCGCCGACGTTGTGCTGGGTCAGGCCAACCTCATTTACAACGCCCCCAACTTTCCCGACCCGCGCAAACTTAATTCTCCGCAGGGGGTTGCGATCGACACCAGCGCAACGCCAAACCGGCTTTATGTCGCGGACGTCTACAACTCGAGGGTGCTGGGCTGGAAGGATGCGACCGCGTTCACCAATGGTTCTCCGGCCGACCTGGTCATTGGTCAGCCCGACCCTTACTCGACTGCGTGCAATTCCGACACCGGTGGAGGCAATCCCACCGACGACGACCTATGCAACCCCTATGGCGTCGCAGTTGATACTGTCGGCAACCTCTACGTCGCGGACGCAACCAATAACCGGGTGCTCGAATACAACACCCCATTCGCCGGATGCGGTTCGTTCCCGTGCGTTGGGGTGGCCGCCAACATGGTGTTCGGGCAGGGCGGCGACTTTGATTCGAATACCGCGAATAACGGCGGGGTGAGCAAGAACAGCCTCAACTCCCCCTTTGGGGTTGCGACGGACGGAAATGGCGACCTCTACATCGCCGACACAAGCAATAACCGCGTCCTCGAATACAACGCTCCGCTCACCAGCAGCGTCGCCAATGCCGTTTTCGGGCAGGGCGACAGCTTTACTTTGAATACCGCGAATAACGGCGGGGTGAGCAAGAACAGCCTCAACTACCCCTATGGCGTCGCAGTTGATACCGCCGGCCGCCTATACGTCGCCGACTTTAGCAACAGCCGCGTCCTCGAATACAACACTCCGCTTACCAGCAGCATCGCCAATATGGTCTTCGGGCAGGGCGGCAGCTTTACTTCGAATACCACGAACGAAGGCGGGTTGGGCGCGAGCAGCCTCAACTACCCAAGTGGGGTCGTGGTGAATGCTACCGGCAACCTCTACGTCGCCGACTACCTCAACAGCCGCGTCCTCGAATACAACACTCCGCGCACCAGCAGCACCGCCAACGCCGTGTTCGGGCAGGGCGACAGCTTCGACTCGGCTAAGTGCAACGACAGCGGGGTGAGCCCGAGCAGCCTGTGCAACCCTTGGGGGATTGCGGTGGACGCCGGCGGCCACCTCTACGTCGCCGACACAGCCAACAACCGGGTGCTCAAGTACAACACGCCGCTGACTGCGACACCAATACCCACGGCAACCGCGACGCCTACCGCGACCTCGACCGCTACCCCTACCGCGACCAACACCGCAACTGCAACGTCGACTGCGACCGAGACGCCGACCACAGCTGCAACGCCTACTGCGACCGCGACGTCGACTGCGACGCGCACCGCGACTGCGACGCTGACCACAACTGCAACGCCTACTGCGACGCGCACCGCGACTGCGACCGCAACACCGACTGCGACGGCAACACCGACTGCGATGCCGACTACCTCCATGTCTGTCACTGCTTCGCTCGCATTCGGCAACGTTGCCGCAGGCCACACGGTCACGAAGAACCTGACGGTCGTCAACACCGGCAAGACCAATTCGCTGGTCATCTCGGACCCGGCATCGACCGACCCGCCTCAATATGCCCTAAGCGGCAGAGGGACATGCGGTGCGATTCCCGTCACGGTCGCGCCCAGGAAGTCCTGCACGCTGGGAGTCGCATTCACGCCAAACGCGACCGGCTTGCACAAGGCATCGCTCACGCTCCACTACAACGCCAAAAGCAGTCCGCGAACCGTCACGCTGTCGGGGACGGGATTGGCCGACCTGTTGGTATCGCCCGCCAGCATCGATTACGGCAAGGTGAAGCTGAGCGCAAAGAAGAACGAGACGGTGAGCGTGAAGAACCCGCAGCCAGTGGGTGTGGCGCTGAGCAAGAGCATCACCGGAACCAACCCCGGCAACTTTGCGGTGACGGGCGGGACGTGCAGCAGCCAGCTGGCGGCCAAAAAGAGCTGCACCTACATCGTGACGTTCACGCCGGGGGCGGCTGGTGCGCGCTCGGCGACGTTCAGCGTCACGGCGAGCCCCGATCTGCTAGGCCCCCACAACGTGAGCCTCTCGGGGACCGGTAGCTCCTAAGCGGGATGGTGCAGGGGCCTCGGTCCCTGCACCTGCTTTCAATTCTACTTCCTGAAATCGATCGGTTGCGGACAAGCCGAACCGCCTGCGTTGTATCCGTAAACCATCTCCCCGCCGAGGTCCGCGCCCGCCGCTATCAAACCCATGACTGCAATCAGACCGGCGAGAAACACGTAGCGCCCTCGCGTCGGCATCGGCCGCGTGGCGAGCGCCCACACCGTCAGCACGCCCGTCACCGCCGACGCCGCGACCATCAGATGCTTATGATGCCGTAGCAGTTCGTGGCGGACCGATATCGAAACCATCAGCCCGGGCGCCGCATAGAGACCGCTGGCAACCGACGCCGCCGCGCCGAGCGCGCCCAGCACCAGCATCCAGAGCGCGGTCCACTCAAGCGCTTCGCTCGCGCGAATCGACGCTAGGAAATAAAGGAGCGCCGCGCCGTAGAGAAACGCGATCGGAAAATGCACCAACAGGGGATGGATATTCTGCAGCTGCGATGCTCCCGGCAGAACGCGGTCTAGCACGACGATGTTTGCCCGCGCCTATTTCACAGATTCGACGACCAGGTAGTCCACCCCGTTCTTGCTGTATTCCTTGCCCGTCACCGTCACCCGGTCTTCCATCCGCTGAATGACGCTGTCGGGAAGCGGCGACGCATCCTTGTTCGGCAACAGGATGTAGGCTTTCTCGGTCCCGCTTTCTATCAGCGTCGCGGGAATTCCCGCGGATACGCATTTTATCGCGCACGCCTTGTGGCCCGCGCCCTTCGCACCCATCGTGCCGTAGCAGTAGGCGTCTTCGATATTGCCGGTGACCGATTTCTTGCCGCCATCGGCCGCGATCGCCACGCCAACCAGTCCAGTCGCAACAACTAATACGAGTCCGATTCCGAAATTCGCCAGCCGATTCATGCTTCACCTCGCAAAAACGATCAAGATATTCTGATAGCCGGCAAGCCCGGGCCTGACCATCGACGAGATGCGATCCTAGCGGCGATATGAGCGAGCTTCAACCGTCGAGCCGACGTCGCCCCCGCCGAACCAGGCCGCGATTTTCACGCCTCCGCTTACTCCTGCGCAAAATTGCGCAGAACTTCCCACGGGATGCATCCGCAGAGGCCTAGCCGGGGCGTAAATTTTTCCTGCGGCGCGACCTCGCCATCCCGCGGGTAGCCAAACAGTGCGCCGGCAATATGCTCGCCGAGCTTGCGGTAGCTCTCCCATTGCGCTTCGTTAAAGAATTGTTCCGCGGTGGTCTCTTGGGGAAACGAGGGATGTTCGGTGTGGTATCTGCGGACGTCGACCGGCTCCGCGCCGATCAGCGCGGGCTTGACATACAGGAGCAAAGAATACTGCGCAGGATCGTCGTCGTAGGAAACCACCGCCAGCGACGCGTACGCCCTTGAAAGGGCGGCTTCGTCGGGCGGGTTGATCGAGCGGCGCCTGCGCCGGCGTGCGTTCGGATCGCGCGGTGGAACGCCAGGCAGAGCGCCCGGCACTTCGACCGGCTCTTTCACCCATCTGCCCCGCCGCAGTTGCTCGGGCGTGCCGAAGTATCCCCTGAACGATGCATGAACCAGGGTGTCGAGCGACTCCTCGCGCAGGAACTCAATCTCGGCGCCGAAATCGAGCCTCGCCTTGCGGACCAGGTTGGCCATCCCCTCGAAGCTATACTCAGGGTCCGCTTCCGCATCGATTATGACCATTAGCGGCAGCCTTCGCCTGATCAGTTCGTATCCGCCCATGTTCTCGAAGTGTCCGCCGTCGGTGAGATACCACCATTGGCGCGCGGGGCCGTAAAACCGCGCCATGAACTCGTTGAGCAGGAAGGTCTGCACGGTAAAAACCTTGCCAAACCACTTGGCCGCCCAGGCTGAGACCTGCGCTGACACCGAGCTTGGCACCATGGCTTGCTTTCGCGTTTTTGGATCAACCTCCGAGTTCCACCAATAGCCGAGCCTGATGTTCGCCCACCCGGCTAGAAAACTGGCGCCCAGGCTGGTTCGCGATCCGAGGCCGGTGCTTATAGCCGCACCGGAGACCCCCATCCAATTGCCCGGCGACAGGCGCTCACCATTGAAACCGTCCTCATATTCGAACATGCGATAGGTATCTTTTCCCTTTGGATAGACGTCAACGGTCTGCTTGCTGTCGCCACCGAATACCACGTGATTGCATACCCCGGCACTGATCGCGGCCGGGCCGATCGCCATCCCGACACCCTTGCGGTCAAGCTGGTCGACTTCCGAACGGCCACCGACCGTCTCGTTGATAGTGACGTTGACAAGGTGAGCGGCCCGCCTTTTGAACAGATAGTAAGCGCAGGGGCAGCTGACCAACAAAAAAGCTTCGAAACGAAGCCTACTGATCTATTTGCCAAAATCTTCCTTGCCCACCCGGCCGAAATGAAGGCCCGTAATGCGGGGGAAACAGAAGGCACAGGCGGTGCAGGCGCATGCAGAGGCCAGTATTGCTCCTGCTTCAGATCGTCGCCGGCGACTGCCTCAGTCACGTCGCCGCTCGTCGACTCCAGCCGCCCTGGATTGGATGCGCCAAGATAGGCTCGAATGAGCCGCGAGGTATACAGCGGATGGAGCGTCGATCGGTTCAGGAAAGGCCACGACCAGCCGAAAAGAAAGGAGAACAAGAAGGCGATCGTCAGTGCTGCCCCGAGCGGGAGCAGCCCACGGTAATGGTCACGGTTACCCACGGACAGCGTCCGTGCATCATTTTTGTTGTTCTCATCCGGCGCTGGAGGACTCTGGATTGACCAGGTTTCGGCGGCCTGGTTTTCGGGACCTTGCTTGACGAGGTTGAATACCGTCTCCGCTTTTCCCGTTGCAGGCGGAACGCGCTTGACCAGGTAGTTTCCGGAGGACTGCCGGACAAGCTTGAACAGTTTGCCCGACTCAGGATTGGCGGCTTGGACCCAGGGCGGAGGATGTTCCACGGGCAGCGCGCGTGGCCAGGCAATCGCGTATGAACAGACATCGAAAGCAACCAGCAGCACCGCCGCTACCAGGACAGCAGCCAACCCCGCCGCAGCCGACCACGGCACCGAGATCCTTTTGCCGTCCGCCTTCGAGCCAAGGGCCACGAAAATGGACCGGCCAAAACCCGCCGCAGCGGTTAGCATGCCGAAGATCGAGGCCGTCCACCCTTCGAGACGACGTATACCGACAAGCTTTGCGACATAGGCGGCGTAGATGGTTTGCGCCAGCGAATCGAGCACGACGAAACCCAGCAAACATCCGGTCAGGATCAATCCGTACTTGAGTTGAACCGACAAGCGGTTTCTTATCGCCTCAGAATTTCGAATTTCACCCTGCTTACCGGCGAGCGTCAGGAGCAATCGATTTACCAGGAACCAGACTGCCGTCAGCACAGACAGCGCGAAAACCACGATGCAGAAGCAAGGGAAAATCCCCCAGTACCAGCCGGCGAATGCGAGCAACGTGGTAAAGGCAAGTCCCACCGTTGGAGGAATCCAGTGCCCCCCGGGAACGTCACGGAGTGCAGGCTTTCCAACCAGCCAGTAACTCCATGCGGACGGGACGACGATAAACACAAACGCCAAGGCGGGCAGAATGGCGAATGGGCTCCACCAGATGCCCGTCCCCCACGGCTGACGAACCAGAATGCTCTCGTAGTACTGCCACCACCACTTGCCATGCCAAGTCACCTCGGCCAGCCCGCGGACCGACTGCACCGCCAGAAAAACCATCAGCATGAATGTCGCGAGCACGACCTGGAGCGACGTCCAGTTGCGCATCATCACCGCGCTGTCGAGCAATATCCCGCCCCCGCCCCGCGGCGCCAGATAACGCCCGTTGTCGCGCAGCCATCGAAAGACCTTGCCTCTGGGAAATTTACTTTGATCAGATTTACTTTGATCAGGCGGCGAATCCTGTACGTCACTGGCCGAACAAGCGGTGAGAGTGTTTCCGATATCGGTGATATCTGCGACTTGCGCTCTGGTGAACAGTCGGCCGTAGAATGAACCGAAATAGCCGCCGCCCGAAACGGTCGACATATAGTCGATCTTCGACAGCAGGTCTTGCTTGGCGAGACCCTGAAATATCCCGAGGCAGAAAGTGGCGCTCCGGATTCCTCCGCCCGACAACGCAATGCCGACCGGATTGGGTATCTCGGTGCTTTCCGGAGCGCCGGCGCCTTGCTGCGTGTCGGTGTCCTGCTTCAGCGCTTCTCTTCTTTGCGCGAGCAGATAGTTCTCGATCCGCTTGAGCGCGTCCGGATAGGCGCGCTTCCAGGAAGGCGGCCGATTGTCCCCATCCATGTCGAGTGTCCCTCCCCTCTGGTAGCGGAAATCCGGGCTAATGCCCGTCGGTCGCTGACTTGACAATTAGTGAACGCGAGCCTAGTGGCGATGCGAGCGGGCGTCAAGCCTAGCGGCGATACGAGCGAGCTTCAACCGTCGAGCCGACGTCGCCCCCGCCGAACATCTCGCGCCATCCCTTGCGCCGCCGCGCCCCGGGCAATCGCGCTCCCAGTCGCTGCAGGTGCAGCTCGAGAATCTGCTTGAGTTCGTCGTTGAGCCGTTCGATTTCGACTTCCTCGGGCATCTTGGGCCGCGGCTGCCCTTCGGTAATTCCACCGCGGCGCCGGCCGTAGAGCTGCTGCAAGCGCAACTCCGCCTTCGCGAACATCGCTTTGTACTTATAGTCGAGCCGGCTGAGCGCGTCGGTCATCGCGGCCAGCGCCACGAACCTGCGCCGCATCCGCCACCATTCGAACAGCGTCAGCAGTATCGCGCCGAGCATGAACAGCGCAAAGAATCCCAGGCCGACGGCGGTTGCGCGCCACCACGGCAGCAACTTGATCCCAATCTGCAAGTCCTGGTTGTCGCCGGTCAGTTCCTGGACTTGCGCCTTGAGCGATTTGACCTGCTCTTCCGCCGAATCGGCCTTCTGCTCCGCCGTTTGCTGCTGCGCGCTCAGCGTCTCAACCTGTGACTTGAGCGTATTGACCTCGGTGGTGAAAGGATGCGGAACCTTCAACACCTCGTCCACTTGCAGCTCGTCGTCAGGATGAATCCGGTTGGCGTGGGCGAGCTCATCGGCGGTGATCCCGAACATCTGCGCAATTGCGCTCATCGAATCGCCGGGACGAACCGTATAGGGGATGATGCTCGCGGGATGGTCCGGCTTGACGACGGGTTTTGGCGCCGGCTGGTCCGCGGGTGGTTTCGCGGCCGGTTCCGTGTCGCGAGCCTCAGACGGTTCGGCCTCGCTCGGCGGAAGCACCACTCGCGAGGGCGGTGCAGAGGGCGGAATCGTGCTCTCGTTGAAATCGGATTGAGCGAACGCAATTCCGCAACCGGCAACGATAAACGTCGCGGCGAGCGCCAGTCTGGATAAGGTTGACCTGAACCGTCGCACGCTCATGATGGACCCTTTGCCTGCGAACCCATTCCAGTATCTATGAGATTGCGCCCAGGGTCTAGGATGCACCAGCATCCCTGACTTCAGCCGCCGCGGCGCCCACGCATGGCCGGATGCAGCGCCGCGTAGGCAGCCCCCACCACACCGCCTCGCGGACCCAGCGCGGCACGCACGATCTTTGCCTGCGATGCGATCGCCGTGAAGGCCCGCTCGCGCACCTGCGTCATCATGGTTTTGCGCATGTATGGCAGCGCGCCGGCGACACCACCTCCAATCACGATCAGCTCGGGATTGAAGATGTTGAGAAACGACGCGACCGCAATTCCGAGGTAATGGCCGGCCGTGGCGAACGCCTCGAGCGCGAGCCTGTCGCCGCGGCGAGCCTGCGCCGACAGTCCGCGCACCGAGAAATTTCCCTCCGCATCGACGATTTGCGCCGGCAACGGCGCACCCGGCGACAGTCCCAGGCGCTCTTCGACCAGGCCGCGCAGCCCCGACGCCGATGCGTATGACTCCAGGCATCCGTTCGCGCCGCAGTCGCATCGCGGACCGTCCGGATCGACCGTGACATGCCCCAATTCGCCCGCCATCCCGCTTCGCCCGCGAACCAGTTTGCCGCCGACGATCAGTCCGCCGCCGACTCCCGTGCCCAGCGTCAGCAGCACGACGGCGCGCCGCCCGCGCGCCGCGCCGCGCCAGTATTCCCCCAGCGCCCACGCGTTGGCGTCGTTCTCGACGACCACCATCCTGCCTATCAGCGCTTCGAGCTTGCGCCGCAGCGGGTATCCGCGCCATGCGGCGACGTGCGGCGCCTGCATTACGGTTCCCGAGTACACGTTTAGCGGTCCCGGCACCGCGACTCCGATCGCTCGCGGCGATCCAAGTCCGCGCCGGCGCGCGCTGTCCAGTAGATGAGTGAGCTGCGCGGCGATGTTTTCGGCGACGGCTGCGGCCTGGCGCGACGCGTGCGACGGCCCGTGCTCTATCAGGATCACATCGCCGCCGCCGGCAGACACGGCGGCGCTCCGGATATTGGTGCCACCCATATCCAATCCGACCGCCCACGCGCGCGTCATTTTCCGGATTCGCCCGGGAATTTCATCAGCGCGAGATATTCGCGATTTCCGGCCGCGCCTTCAATCGGCGATTCGATTATCCCGATCACGTCGAGACCGATATTCCGCGCAAACTCGACGATCCCCGCGACCGCTTCGTGCCGGAGTTTTTCGTCCCTGACGATGCCGCCCTTGCCGACCTTGCCCTTGCCGACCTCGAACTGCGGCTTGATCAGCGCGACTATCTCGGCGCTCGGCGCGACCAGCGCCAGCACCGACGGAATCACCAGCCGCAGTGAGATAAAACTGGTGTCGATCGTCACCAGCTCGGGTGTATGGGGCAAGTCGTCCGGCGAGGCGAGCCGGATATTCATGCGATCGAGCACGGTCACGCGCGGATCCTCGCGCAGCTTCAGCGCCAGCTGCCCGTAGCCGACGTCCATCGCGATCACGGCCTTGGCGCCGCGGCGCAGCAGCACCTCGGTGAAGCCGCCGGTCGATGCGCCCACGTCCATCGCGAGCTTGCCTTCGACCGAGATGCCGAAATGCTCGAGCGCGGCGATAAGCTTGTACGCTCCGCGCGAGACGAACTGCGGCGCACCCGCCATGAGCGCGATGGGAGTTTCAGAATCGACCTTGAGGTCGGCTTTGTAGGCCGGCCGCGAGTTGACGCGCACGCGCCCCGCCATTATCAGGCGTTGGGCGATTTCGCGGCTGTCGGCCAGACCGCGGCGCGCCATTTCGGCGTCGAGCCTGAAGCGGACCAACGGCGCCGCGGAGCGCCGCGGCTTGTGCTTGGCGCCGGAACCATTGCTAGAAGGGTGTTTCGTCGTCGTCCTTTGCGCCGGCGTGGTGCTCGTCGTCAGACGATGCTTCAAAGGGCGCCGTGCGCAGTTCGCCGCCGGCGCTCCGCGTTAGCAGTTCGACCTTGCGCTCGACTTCGTCGAGTTTCCCATTGAGCGCCTTCACCAGCATCACGCCGCGTTCGAAGGCTCCGATCGATTCTTCGAGCGTGAGCTCACCCGAATCGATCTGATTGACGATCGTTTCAAGATCCTTGAGCTCGTCCTCGAATTTTTTCGTCTTCGTGGCCATCGTCTAGATTGTGCGGCCGGTCGCGCGCGCGGCGATCCGCCCCCGGGCCAGCCTGATATCGAGCTCGTCGTCCGGCTTGACCGTCGCCGCGTCGAGCACCGCGCGCGAATTGGCCCTATTGACCACCACCGCGTAGCCGCGATCGAGAACTTTCAGCGGCGACAAAGCGTCGAGCCGTCCCGCCAGCGCGCCGAGCTGGCGCCACCTGCCTTCGAGCGCCGACCGCGTGCCATGAACAAGACTGATACCGAGCCGGGAGGCCGCAAGCCGCATCTCGCGCACCATCGCATCGGGACTGCGAAGCCGCAGCCGCAATTCGCGGACGCTGCGCCGCCGCTCCGCGATTCGCGAGGTCACCGCTTGCGCGAGTTCACCCTCGATCTCGGCAACCCGTTCGCGCGCCTGGGCGATAGCGACGCCGGGATGACGTATCCGCGCCGCCAGATCGTCGATCGATTCCCGCCGGCCCGACAGTTCGCGTTGCATCACGCTCGCCAGCGACGCGCCTAGCGATGAGACCCGTTCGGTCAACTCGGCGAGGCTGGGCACGACCATCTGCGCGGCCGCGGTGGGAGTAGGCGCGCGCAGGTCGGCGACGAAATCGGCGATCGTATAATCCACTTCGTGGCCGACCGCGGAAATTACCGGGATCGCCGACCGGAAAATCGCCCGCGCCACGATCTCTTCGTTGAACGCCCACAAATCTTCCAGCGAGCCGCCGCCGCGTCCGACGATCAGCACCTCGGCGCGGCCGTCGCGATTGAGATCGGCGATCGCATCCGCGATCTCCTGAGCCGAGCCGTCGCCCTGCACCTTCGCCGGCCTGAAAATCACGTGCAGGTTCGGGAATCGATCGAACAGGATGCGCAACATGTCGCGCAGTCCCGCGCCGCCGCGCGCCGTCACGATTCCGATCCTGCGCGGCAGGTACGGCATCGCGCGTTTGCGCGCGCGATCGAACAGTCCCTCGGCCTCGAGTCGCCGCTTCAGCTGCTGGAACGCGACCTGCAACGCGCCGACGCCGCGCGGCTCCATTTCCTCGGCGTAAAGCTGCAACGCGCCGCGCTGCTCGAAGATTCGCACCCGTCCGCGAACAATCACTTCCATCCCGTCGACGGCTTTGAACCGCATCCGGCTGAACGCCGACTTGAACATCACGACGTTGATCGCACTGCGCGAGTCTTTGAGCGTGAAATAAAAATGATTCGACGGCGCCAGCCGCGCGTTCGAGATCTCGCCGACCACCCACTGCTCGCCGAGGTTGGCGTCGAGCGCGTCGCGTACCATCCGCACCAGGTCCGATACACTGATCGGGCCCGAGCGCCGTCCGCGCTGCAAAAGATCGAGCTGCCCCTCCATGGTCGCTTACCTTATCAGAACGAGTCGCCGCCCACCTATATGGCCGATTAGAGGAACTTTTCGACGATTATCCCGGCCACAGGCTCGCCGGCGGTAACGACAACGCCGCGCCGGCGTGAAAAAAAAAGCGCCGGACATCGATGATGCCCGGCGCGTTGCGATCGATTCTTTTGCCGTGCTCTAGTCGCCCTTCGACTTGACGCTGTCGCCCCCGGATACCGCCGACTGCGACTCGCCCTTGGCCAGCTGGAGCTTGAACGTGTCCCAATGCTTGAGGATGTCGACCGCGCGATCGAGCTGCACGTCCTTTTCCTCTTTGGCCTTGGCGCCCTTCGCGCCGGGCCCCTTGTCGCCCTTTCCGGCCCCGGGTGCCGCCGCCGCGCCGGTCGCGGGATTCTTGTCACCCGGCTTCTGCCCGTTCTGGAAATGATGGGGCAAATCAGACTCGTGGATTTCCGGGTTTTCGTCGAACTCGGCGCCCAGCTTGGTTAGCGATTCGATCGTTTCCTTGGGCGGCTCGACGTCGACGTCGGGTGTTATTCCCACCGCCTGGATCGAGCGGCCGGTCGGCGTGTAGTAGCGCGCCGTCGTCAGCCGCAGCGCCGAATGGTCGTCGAGCGGCAGAATCGTTTGCACCGATCCTTTGCCGAAGGTCTGCGTGCCCAGCACTACCGCGCGCTTCTGATCCTGCAACGCGCCCGCGACGATTTCGCTGGCGCTCGCGCTGCCGCCGTTGACCAGCACCACCATCGGATAGTCGTCGAAATCCTTCTTCTTGTGCGAGAAGTATTTCTGCTGCTGATTTTCCTCGCGCCCCTGCGTGTAGACGATCAGCCCGCCGTCGAGGAAATCGTCCGAGACCTTCACCGCCTGGTTCAGCAATCCGCCCGGATTGTCGCGCAGGTCGAACACGATTCCCTTGAGCTTGCCATGGTCCTTCGCTTCGAACCCGTCGATCGCCTTCTCCACTCCCTCGCCCGTGTTCTCCTGGAAGGTGGTGACGCGGATGTATCCGTAGCCGCCGTCGAGCGTCTTCGACTTGACCGACTGAATCTTGATCACGTCGCGCGCCAGCGTCACGTTGAACAGCTCGGGCACGCCGTTGCGATGCATCGTCAGCTTGATCTTGCTGCCCTTGGGCCCGCGCATCCGCTTGACCGCCTCGGTCAGCGACATGTCCTTGGTGAAGTCGTCGTCAATCTTGATTATCTGGTCGCCGGCCTTCAGTCCGGCGCGATACGCCGGCGTGTCCTCGATCGGCGCAACTACCGTGAGCGCGCCGTTCTTGATCGTTATTTCGATTCCCAGCCCGCCGAAGCTGCCGCGCGTTTCGACTTCGAGGTCGCGGTACAGGTCAGGCGTCAGGTAGGCGCTATGCGGGTCGAGCGACGCCAGCATCCCGCTGATCGCGCCGTCGATCAGCCGTTTGGTCGATACCGGTTCGACGTAGTTTTTCTGCACGATTGCGAGCACGCTCGCGAACGTGTCGAGCTCCTGGTAGGTGTCGTTGGAGAGCGCATGCGCTCGGCGCACGGCGACCTCCTGCAGGACAAGGAAACAGGCAACTAGGGAGACCGCTACCGTGATGGACCATCGATGGGTTTTGAGCATTGACATTTTTTAGCGTCGCTTGGGACTCCGGATCATTAGTTTGGACAATTAATTTAAGCAGATGCCGCACTTTAATGCATACGGCCGCGCGACTGCCCCCGTCACCGTAAATAATAGCAGATTCATCGCCCCCGCACCCGCCCGCCCCCGCCGCGAATATTTCACTCGCCGCATCGCCTCGGCTCCAACCAATAGTTCTTTTTGGCCGCAGTTCCCGCCAGCATCGGCACGTGCCTCTTCCCTGTTCTCCAAAACCCGCTATTGTGATGATCGAATCGAAGAACTGTTGATTTAAGGGATGGCAGACCAGTTGACCATTCAGCTACTTGACCATGCCGATGCTGTACGCCGCGATGTTGCTCCACGTCTCGCCCTGAAACGGAAATCCGCTCTGGGCCAGTTCATGACGCCCGCACCCGTGGCCCGGTTTATGGCGTCGCTGTTTCCGCCGACGACCCTGCGGACCTGCCGTCTGCTCGACGCCGGAGCCGGTGTCGGTGCTCTTTCGTGTGCCTTCCTCGACCGGTTGATCTCAGCGGAAAAACTGAATTTTCAGAACGTGGAGGTCGAGGCTTACGAGATCGACAACAACTTGCGCGCGCACCTCGAAACCACGCTGGCAAGCTACGCCGGGAGATTGCCTGTTACCTTCAAGATTTCATCCGGTGATTTCATTTGGGAGGCTGCGTGCAAATGGTTCCAAGGTTCAAGGCCCTTTTCCCACGCGATCCTGAATCCGCCTTACAAAAAGATTAACAGTGCGTCGGAACACCGCCTCATTCTACGGCGCGCGCGCATCGAAACGGTCAATCTCTACTCGGCATTTGTCGCGTTATCGCTCGCGTTGATGCAGTCGGGCGGCCAGCTCGTGGCGATCCTCCCGCGCAGTTTTTGCAACGGGCCTTATTATCGGCCCTTCCGCCAATTTCTGTTGAACCATGCCGCGCTCCGGCATATGCACCTGTTCGCGTCCAGAACCAAGGCTTTTAAGGATGACGCCGTCTTGCAGGAGAACGTCATCATCCGGCTTGAGCGCGATGGCAGGCAGGGCGATGTGACCGTTTCCCATTCGACAGATTCCAGCTTTGCCGACCTCTCGACGCATGAGCAGCCGTTTGACCGGATAGTGTTTCCCGACGACCCGGAATATTTCATTCATGTGCCGACTTCGCTTGGGCGCAACGCGATCGAGCAAGCTCCGGGCATTCGCTTTTCCCTGAGTGAAATCGGCATCGGCGTATCGACCGGCCCCGTTGTTGACTTCAGGTTAGAGCAGCACATCCAGCAGAAGCCGAGCAGGGGAACCGTTCCCCTGCTCTATCCGGGCCATTTCGTCGGCCACGCCACGCAATGGCCCAGAGACGGCATGAAGCGCGGCAACGCGATCAAGCTCAACGCCGACACGAAAAAATGGCTCTACCCGAACGGATTTTATACCGTGGCACGGCGTTTTTCCGCGAAAGAAGAGCGCCGCCGCATCGTCGCCAGCGTCGTCACACCGGCTGCGTTCCCGGAAGTGCCCATGCTTGGGTTTGAAAATCACCTCAACGTCTTTCATGAGGACAAGCGCGGCTTGCCGGAAAATCTCGCGCATGGACTGGCCGCGTTTCTCAACACGACAGCGGTTGATGACCATTTCCGCGGCTTCAACGGACACACCCAGGTCAATGCGACCGACCTTCGGATGATGAAGTACCCGAGCCGACAGGCGCTTATGGCCTTTGGAAAGTGGGCGCGCGCGCAAAGCGGGCTAACGCAGGCGATGCTTGACGATCAACTGAAAAAGCTCGCCGAATGACCCGCCGGCACATCGATAGTGCCCGCAAGATTCTGATCTCTCTCGGCCTGCCGCGCGCGCAGCAGAACGAGCGTTCGGCCCTTTGCCTTCTGGCGCTCCTCGACCTCCGCCCCGGCCGCAAATGGGCTGAGGCGCAAAACCCGCTCATCGGCATCACGCCGATCATGGATTGGATTCGGGACCACTACAAGAAAACCTATGCGCCGAACACTCGTGAAACCGTGCGCCGCCAGACGATGCACCAGTTTGTCGATGCGGGCATAGTTCTTTACAATCCCGATAAACGCGACCGGCCCGTCAACAGCCCGTCCGCCGTGTACCAGATCGAGCCGTCCGCCCTGGCCTTGCTCCGCAGCTTCACCACGAAGGCATGGCACAACAAGCTGACGGCCTACCTTGCGGACCGCCAGACACTCGCCGCGAGGTACGCTCGAGAGCGCAAGCAAAACCTTATTCCCGTGAAAATCGCCCCCGGGGCGAAAATCACTCTCAGCCCCGGCGAGCATAGCGAACTGATCCAGGCCATAATTGAAGACTTCGGTGCGCGTTTCGTCCCCGATGGCATGCTGATTTATGCGGGCGATACAGGCGAGAAGTGGGGCTATTTCGACGCCGCGTTGTTGTCCAAACTCGGCGTCAGCGTCGATGCCCACGGCAAGATGCCGGACGTAGTTCTGTATCACCCGGAGAGAAATTGGCTCTTGCTCGTGGAGTCCGTCACCAGTCACGGCCCGGTGGGTGCAAAGCGTCACGCGGAGCTCGCGAGGATTTTCTCAAACTCTAAGGCTGGCTTGGTCTACGTCACGGCCTTTCCGTCGCGAGCAGTAATGAGCCGTTATATCGGAGACATTGCCTGGGAGACGGAGGTGTGGTGCGCCGATGCGCCCTCCCATTTGATTCATTTCAACGGTGAACGGTTCCTCGGCCCCTACAACGCGGGAGACTGACAACATGATGAGGGGAGCACCAGACTGCGGCTGGCCGGGGGAAAATCGCGCCCAAGCATGTAACTGAGTGGCGCCGGTCCGCAACTCACAACACACTGAGTCAAGGGGTCACCCCCTGCCCGCGCCCGCCAACGGCGGGCGGCCTTGACACTGCGCTGCCGTCGCCACGGCCAGGGGTCATCCCTGGCCGTTGGCACGGCTGGCCAATATTAAGACCCGTTGGCACGGGACGCCAGTAAGAAAACACGGCGCGCCCGTAACAGGGGCCGCGCGCGACAACGGAGCGCGGCGTTAACGGTGGGTGCAGGGGTCACCCCTGCCCGCGCGCGACAACGGAGCGCGGCCTTAACACTGGGTGCAGGGGTCAGCCCTGCTCACCCCTGCTTTGAGTTGAGCAGTTGCTGCAAGGCGTCTCGCACGTCAGGCCGTGACCAGTCGAATGCGCCCATATGATGAGCGACTATCTGCCCCTTGCGATTGATTATGAATGTCTCCGGCACCCCGCTCACGTCGTAAGTCTCGCTGATCTTGTTTTCCGGGTCGAGCAGTACTGTGAAATGGTACCCGTTCTTCGCCACATACGACGCCACCTGCGAGCGACCGCCGGTATCCTGGCTCGCCGCCAGCATCACGAAGTCCTTGTTGCCCTTGAAGTCGTCGTACAGCGCCTGCATCGAGGGCATTTCTTCTCTGCACGGTCCGCACCACGTCGCCCATACGTTCAGAAATACGACTTTGCCGCGCAGCGATTCGAGCGAGATAGTATGTCCGTCCAGCGCCTCCAGCTTGAAATCGGCCGCTCGACTGCCGGCCGCCACCGACGCCTGGGGCTGCTCTGCCGTTTCGGGCGGATTCTCGTTGACGCTGATGCGTGCGCCGCGATGCCCGCTGAGCGCGACGAGCGTAATGCCGGTCATCACCACGATAGCGGCGACGAGGTAGAGGACTTTGTCCTTGATCTCCATCGCTCTCAGGCCCGCGCCGCGTTCATCGCCGGACGCCGGTTCTTTTCGCCGGGCTGCTGGCCGCTTTTCGCCAAATCTTTTTCCCGGGTGACAATCAACGCGACGCCGCCGACGATCATCATCGCGATCGCAATCAGTTGCGCCTCACTGAGACCATGGAAGACTCGAGGATTGATTCGCACGAACTCGACGAGAAAGCGCGCGCCGCCCGCCAACACCAGGTACCAATACATCAGCCGGCCAAGTGGATGATACGTTTTGCGCATCGACCACAAAATCGCAAACACGCCGAGATACAGAATAGTTTCGTAAACTGGCGCGGGATGCACCCGCACGCCGGGGAAGAAGCCGGACACGAGGCGGTAATGCTCGTCTAGTTTCAGCACGGTCTCGGGGTTCCAGCCGACGATCGCGCGCGGATACGCCATCGCCCACGGCATCGTGGACGGCAGCCCCCAGTCGCCGTCGCCGGCCAGCTGGCATCCGATTCGGCCGATTGCCTGCCCGATCGCAAGCGCCGGCGCGCACATGTCCATCGTCGCGGCGAATCCGATTCGATACCTCCGCGAGACAATGTAAGCGCCGAGGATTCCACCGATCATGCCGCCGTAGAAGACGAATCCCGAGCCGGAGAAGATCATCGACTTGGGATCGGCAAGGTAGGTGGGCAGATCGTCGAGGATCGCGTAGATGCGCGAACCGACCAGGCCCATCACGGCTGCCGCGATCACGATCGACGACGAATATTCGGGATCGAAGCCGCGCCGCACGCATTCGAGGCGGATAACGTAGTCGGCCGCCAGGAATCCAAGCGCCATCATCAGCCCGAAGCTGTAAACGGTGAGCGGGCCCAGGTGGAACAAGACAGGAATCATTATCGCTTCGAATTATAGTACGCGACGGCCCGCCCTGACCACAAAGCCTTTCGCCGTGCGGCGATCGCTATTATATGACGCAAGTATGCGGGCAGTTGTTCAACGCGTCAGCCGCGCGGAGGTGCGATGTAACGGGCGCATCCTGGGCAAAATTGCGCGCGGGTTCGTCGTGCTGCTGGGAGTCGCCGGCGGCGACAGCGAGGCCGACGCGGCGCATCTTGTAGATAGAATCGTCGGGATGCGCGTATTCGCCGACGCCGCCGGCAAGATGAACTGCTCGCTCACCCAGGTCGGTGGCGCGCTGCTGGTCGTATCGCAATTCACCTTGCTCGCCGACCCGAATTCAGGCCGCCGGCCGTCGTTCACTGGAGCAGCCGCGCCCGACGAAGCGCGCCGCCTCTATCAGCACTTTCTCTCGCTTGCGCGGATTCGCGATGTTAAGGTTGAGGCCGGTGAGTTCGGCGCGATGATGGAAGTGGAAATCGTCAATGACGGCCCGGTGACGATCATCCTCGATAGTCGTGAGCGGTGAAGATGGATAGTCGTGAGCGGTGAAGATGGATAGTCGTGAGCGGTGAAGATGGAAGAAAAAAACAAGTAGGTCACGATGCCGCGCGCGGGCTTCTATACCGCTGAATCGGGGAAGATCTCGTTTCGGCGCGACGGGAACTGGTACAGCGACGACGAGCGGATCGACAACCCGCGAATCTCCCTGCTCTTCAGCCGGAGCATCAAGCGCAATCCCGACGGCAGTTACTATCTGCAAGTCGCTGAAGAATGCGCGCCGATCACGGTCGAGGACACGCCCTACGTAGTCAAGGCGCTCGAAGACGACGAGCTGGGCGGATTCGTGATGGTGCTGAACGACGACACTTGCGAGCCGCTGGATCCCGCCGCGCTGGAGATCGGCGCCGGCCACGTCCTCTACGCGCGCGTCAAGGGCGGCGATACTCGCGCACGCTTTCTTCGCTCCGCCTACTACCATCTAAGCGACAACTTCGAATCCGATGACGCCGGACGTTTCTACGTCAATCTCAGGGGCCATCGGTATCCGGTCGGTAGCTCGCCAGCGCCAGGCAGCTGATGCACCTGGCCGAGCCGAATCTGCACATCGTCCTGGTTCGTCCCGAAATTCCGCAGAACACGGGATCGATTGCGCGTCTGGCCGCCGCGATCAAGGCCCGGCTGCACCTGGTGGGTCCGCTCGGATTCTCGCTCGAGGATCGCTATCTCAAGCGCGCGGGCCTCGACTACTGGCCGCTGGTGGACTTGCGCACGTATGAAGGATGGGAGCAGTTCGCTGCGGTGCATCGCGATCCGCCGGCAACGAAAGCGAAATCGAAATTTTTCTCGACTCACGCCGACGCGACCTATCTCGAGGCGCACTATGCGCGCGGCGATTTTCTTTTTTTTGGCTGCGAGACGGCGGGCCTGGGCCGGGATTTCGTGCTTGAAAGAATTGACCGTGCGTATCGGATCCCAATCTTCGAGGCGGGCGTGCGGAGCCTCAATCTCTCCAACGCGGTGTCGATCGTGGTTTATGAAGCGCTGCGCCAGACCGGCGCGCTCAATGTTTCTTGACGGCGCAACTGCCGCAGCCCGTGCTGCAACCGCCCTTCTCGCCCGCGGCTGCGGGCGGCGCGCCAAAATAATAACCCGCCTGCTCGAGTTCGCCGGGCGAGACCCACTTGAGATGGTCGCCGATCGCGGTGTCGCAATGCACACAGACGCGGCGTTCGGCGCCATCGTCGTCGAGTGCGACGTAGGTCAGCACCGGCTTGCCGCAAGCCGCGCAATCCGCCATCGGAAATGACGCATCTCTGGGCGCGGATGTGAGCGTAGGCATCGCAGACTAAACTACATCATTGCGCGCAGATGAGAAATCTGCGTGTTCACTGTTCACCCATGCTCACTGGCGGCGATACGGTTCGCCTAGCGCGCTCGGCGCCGCCGCCTGTCCGCCAAAGCCCGCCAGTACGACCAGTGTCAGCGCATAGGGGAGCGCGAGAAACAGTTGGTACGGAACGACGGTGCCGAGCGCCTGCAATCCGAATTGCAACGCCATCGCGGCGCCGAACAGCAACGACGCGGCCGCCAAGCCCCACGAATTCCACCGTCCTACTATGACCACCGACAGCGCAACGAAGCCGCGGCCGGCCGAGATGTTTTCGACGAACGTGTTGGCGTACGCGAGCGTCAGAAACGCGCCAGCCAGACCCGTCAGCGCTCCCGACACGATCAGCGCCTGCCATCTGATTGCGATTACGCCGAGTCCGAGCGCGTCCGCCGCTTCGGGACGCTCACCGCAAGCGCGAAGTCTCAGCCCATAGCGGGTGCGCGCGATCACGTACCAGAGCACCGGCACGAGAATGAACGTGAAGTACACCAGTCCGTTGTGATTGAAGAGCACCGGACCGAGAAGCGGGATTCGCGCCAGCGGACCGAGCGGGATTTTAGCAATCGGCGCCACCATGAACGCCTTGCCGGTCACGCCGAACAGCTTGCGATAGAAGACGCCGGTTAGTCCCAGCGCGAGGATGCTGACCGCGGTTCCAGTCACGACCTGGTTGACGGCGAGATTCACCACGAGGATCGCAAAGATCGCATTGATCGCGACGCCCGCCGCGATTGCGCCCGCCAGGCCAAGCGCGATACTGCCGCTGAAGTATGCGATCGCGAGCGCAACGAACGCGCCCGCCAGCATCGCGCCTTCGATGCCGATATTGATTACGCCGCTTTCCTCCACGAGCAGCTCGCCCAGCGCGGCCAGCAGGATGGGCGTCGCCATGGTGATCGCCGAGGTGAGAAACGCTTCAAGCATCCGGCATCTCCGCAACCGGTGGCACCGCGGCCGCATCATGAGACGCGCCGAAAATCTGCTCGCGGAGTCCGCTCCAAGCCGGGGTGTCGAACGCGAGGATGATCAAGATGACGAGGCCTTGGATGACCTGCACCAACTCCGGCGAGATGCCCTGCGTTCGCTGCATCGCCTGCGAGCCGTTGTCGAGCGCGCCGAACAGGATCGCGGCGGGAATGATGCCGAGTGGATTCAGACGCGCCACCAATGCGACCGCAATTGCCTCGAAACCCCATCCGGGCGAGAGCTTCTCATACAATCGATGTGAAATTGCGGAGACCTGCACCGCGCCGCCGAGCCCGGCCAGAGCGCCTGACAGCGCCATCACCCAGAGCGTGAGCGCCGGGATTCGGATGCCGAAGAAAGTCGCGGCGCGACGGTTGCGGCCCATCGCGCGCAGCTCGAATCCGGCCCCGGTATTGAACAACAGCAGGTAGCAGGCGGCGGCGAGCACGACTGCGAGGAGCATGCCCAGGTTGATGCGGCTCGGCGCAAAGTAGAATTCAAGCCGGGCGGCCGGTGCGATTGGCGAGCTGGTCGGATACGCGCGCGACGGTTCCATCAGCGGACCATGCACGACCCAACTGAGCGCCTGCACGGCGACGAAGTTCAGCATGATCGTGCTGATAACTTCGTTTACGTCGCGCCGCGCGCGCAGCCATCCCGCAACGGCGCCCCAAACCGCGCCGCCAAGCGCGCCGGCGGCGAGAATGATCGCAATTGCGATCGTATGTCCAAAATTGGCCAGATGCGGACCGATCGCGCCGGCCGCAATCGCGCCGATCGTAAGCTGTCCGTCGGCGCCGATGTTCCACAGCGCGCCCGAGAAAGCGAGCGAGACCGCAAGCCCGGTGAAAACCAGCGGCGTGGATTTTACGATGGTATCCACGCATGCGTACCAGGTGCCGAACGCACCTTCGCCAAGCGCCGCGAACACGCCGAGCGGAGACGCGCCGAGAGCGGCGAGGACGATCGAGATGAGCGCGGCTGCGAGCGCCAGCGCCGCAAATGGTTTCGCAATCGAGGACAGCATCAGTCGCGCGCCCCGGCCATCAGCAGGCCCAGACGTTGTGGATCGCGCTCGCCGGGATCGGTCTCACGGATTTTTCCGCGGCTGATAATCAGCAGCCGCCCGCATATCGCGAGCAACTCGTCGAGGTCGCTGGAAATCAGAATCACCGCGCCGCTGCCGGCGGAGAAGTCGAGAATCGTGCGATGGACTTCGGCGGTCGCGGCGAGGTCGAGTCCACGGCAGATATTGTGCGCGACGATGACTCGCGGCCGCGACGCGATCGCGCGCGCCACTTCCAGGCGCTGGCGGTTGCCGCCCGAAAGCGCGCCGGCGATCGTTTCGGGACCGGGCGCGCGAATCCGAAAACGCTCGATGAGTTCGCGGCAAAGATCGATTGCGTGCGAGGTGTTCAACCATCCGTGCGATGTCACCCGCTCCCGGAGCGGACGCGCGAGAATCAGGTTTTCCCACAGCCGCATATCGAGGATGAGTCCGTCGAGGTCGCGATTTTGCGGTATCACCGCCATCGCGCCGCCCGACGACCCTTCAAGCAGCGTTATTTTCCCGCTGCTCGGATGGCGTGCGCCCGCGAGCAATTCGACCAGTTCGGTCTGGCCGTTGCCGTCAACGCCGGCGATTCCCACGATCTCACCGGCGGCGACGCGAAACGAAAGCCGGTCGAGAATCCGGCGGCCGGTATGATCGTCAAGGGTCAGATTTTCGATTTGGAGCACGGGATCGCCCGAATGCGACAGCGTCGCGGACGCGGCGGGCTGAGTCACGATTTCGCCAATCATCAGGCCGGCCAATTTCTCCTCGCTGGTCTGGGCCGGAGTCGTGCGGGCGACCACGCGGCCGCGGCGCAACACGGTGATTCGATCGGCGACTGCAATCGCCTCGGCGAGCTTGTGCGTAATCAGCACCACGATCCGGCCCTCGCCGCGCAGACTGCGCAGCAAGTCGAGGAATGCGGTCAGTTCCGAAGGTGCGAGCACGCTGGTCGGTTCATCGAGAATCAGGACCCGCGGATCGAAGCTGAGCGCGCGCAGCACTTCGAGCCGAACGCGCTCGGCAACTGAACGATTCTCGACGGTGGCGGCAGCCGGCGGCATTTCGAACCCGAGTTTCGCGGCGAGCGAGCGCGCGCGCATCGCGATTGCCTCGAGGTCGAGCGGGCCGGCGCCGGTGTCGAAGCCGCCCAAGGCGAGATTTTCCTCCCACGTCATCCGCTCGAACAGCATCGGGCTCTGATGCACCGCCGCAATTCCGGCCGCCAGCGCCGCGCGCGGCGAGCCTGCCCGCAGCGGTCGTCCATCGAGGACGGCTTCGCCATGGTCGGCGGCGAGCGAGCCGGCCAGCACGTTCATCAAGGTGGTCTTGCCGGCGCCATTTTCGCCGACCAGCGCGTGAATCTCGCCGGGCAGCGCTTCGAAATCGACGGCGTCGAGCGCGAGCGTGCGGCCGAAGCGCTTGGTTATGGCGTTGGCGCGAAGCAACTAGGCGGCGCTTACGCCGTAATGGATGCGCACGTACTCGAGCGCGGCTTCGCGGGTTTCGAGCGCCCCGTCGAGTTGATGGTCCTCGACGTCCTTCAAAATTTCCTTGAAGCGCGGCCCGGGGGTAAATCCCAACTGCTTGAGGTCCTCGCCGCCGATTAGACGCGGCGGACGAAGCTCGGCCTGGGTCATCGTCGTCATCGCGCGGCGGCAAAAGTGCCAGAAGCCCAGGTGCGAGCTCGACGCCATCGCGTCCATAAACGCGACTTCCATCAATTCGTCAAACCCGTCTTCCGCGAGCATTCTCTTCAGCGTCGCCGGGCGCATCCGCGGCGCCATACAGAGCTTCAGATGATTCTTCACCAGGTACGCGACCCGCTCCTGGACCGCGCGCGAGCGCTTCAGCCGCGCCATGATTTCCGCCGCCTTCACCGCGCCAATCTCAGTGTGCCCGTAGAACGTGACCTTGTCGCCGACGACCGCACGGCATTGCGGCTTGGCGATGTCGTGCAGCAGGATTCCGAACGCAACGGTCTCGCTGCATCCGGCGGGAAGCATCGCGACGCCGATCCGCGTATGGGTGTACACGTCGCCCTCGGGATGGAAATTTTCGGGCTGCGCGCATCCCGGCATCAGGACGACTTCGGGCAGGATCAATTGCATCAGGCCGCTGTCCATCATCAGGTCCATCGCGCGCGCGGCGGCGCCCTCGGTCATCATCATCACGATTTCTTCGCCGATTCGTTCGGCCGCAATCGAAATAATCGTCGGCGCGGCGCGTTTCATCGCGGCCCAGGTCGCGGGATCGATCGTGAAGTTGAGCCGCGCGGCGAAGCGGGCGGCGCGCAGGATGCGCAAATGATCCTCGTCGAAGCGGTCGTAAGGATTTCCGATCGCGCGGATGATTCCGGCGCGCAGATCGCGCATCCCGCCGACCAAATCGATCAGGCGGTCGGCGATCGGATCGTAAAACATCCCGCCAATGGTGAAGTCGCGGCGGATTGCGTCTTCCTCGATCGCGCCGAAGCGTACCGACGAGGGCCGGCGTCCGTCAGTATATTCGGCATCGGCGCGAAACGTCGCGACTTCGAACAGGTCGTCGTCGATCAGCACGCCGATTACGCCGAACTTGGCGCCGACCGCCACGGTGCGGTCGAACAGTTTCTGCACAACCTGGGGACGCGCGTCGGCGGCGACATCGTAATCCTTGGGCTCGACGCCGAGAATTCGATCGCGCACACATCCGCCGGCGAAAACGGCGCGAAAGCCGGAATCGACGAGACGGCGAACGATATAGAGCGCCTTTTGCTCTTTGTCGCTCATGGGCGACTCTCCAACCGCGCATTTTAGCAGGGGCCAGCCCCTGCACCCTAGTCAGGAACAAAAGGTTAAGATGCGGGCTTCGCCCTGTTAGAAGAGGTGAAGGGGCGTTGCTCATCGGCCTTCGGCCGACCCATGTGCGTTGAAAATCCGCTATTTTCAGAGCAGAGGGAACCGAGGGCGGCCTAGCCCTCGCCCAGGGGCGGTTGGCCCAGCAGGATTCCGCCATCGATGGCGATCACCTGGCCGGTCACGTTCAGCGCCTTGTCGGAGCAGAGCCAGGCCACCGCGCGGCCGATATCCTCGGCGGTCTGCTCGCGGCCGAGCGGAACGACCTGGCGCACCATCGAGTCGAAGACCGTGCGCGCGTTCGCATCGCCGCCGCCGAGCATCGCACCCAAATCCTGCCATACTCTGGTGTAGATGAGCCCCGGGGCAACCGCGTTGACGCGAATCCCTGCAGGACCAAGCTGGAGCGCGAGCGTTTTGCTGTACGAGATCACGCCAGCCTTGGCCGCAGCGTACGCAGCCAGCATCGGAGACGCCTGCAGGCCGGCCACCGAAGAGGTGTTGCAGATCGCGGCGCCACGGTTCATCCGCGGCGCGACCTCGCGCGACACCAAATAAACCGAGTTGAGGTTGAGATCGACAAAGCGGCGCCAGGTTTCGACGCTGTCCCAGTCGGGTTGATTGCCACTCGGGAACCATGCCCGATCGCCGCCGCCGGCGTTGTTGCAGAGCACGTCAGGATGGGCGCCGAAGCGGGAGACGATCTCCTCGACGGCGTTATGCACCTGCCTTTCGTCGGTGACGTCGGCGGCGTAGCCCTGGACGCGAGCGGCGATCGCGGCGGGCGGCGGCGCCAGATCGCGATCGATCACGGCGACCCTCTCGACCACGCTTTCTTCCAGCAGCGCGTTGACGATCCCGAGACCGAGTCCGCGCGCTCCTCCAGTCACGATTGCGTATTTCACTGATATTTTCTCCGAGGCGAGTTGCGCGAGCAGCAGGCGCTCAGGCTGCCTCCTTGCGGCTGCCCGAGTATTCCTTTCTATAGACGCGCAGCAGAGACGCAAACACCGACATAATCGCGGGACCCAGGAACAGGCCAAGCGGCCCGTACGCTTCGAGCCCGCCGAGAATCCCGAGGAACAGCGCTATAGTGGGCAGGCCCGTGCCGTGCTTCATCGCCAGCGGCTTGATGAAATTGTCGATGACCGCGAGCGCGATCGAACACCAGATGACCAGGCCGACCGCCGCCGACCAGCTCGACGCAAAGCCCAGGTAGAGCGTCGCGGGAATCCATACCAGTGCGGTGCCGCCGATGGGCATCAGTCCCGCGGCAGACGATGCGATCGCCAGGAACAGCCAGTACGGCACGCCGAAGATCAGCATGCCCAGGCCGATCGCCACGCCCTGCAGCACGGCGCATAGCATCAGACCGCGCATCACCGACGACAGCGTGGTGCGCAGCGTGTCGAAAATCGCCTTCTTGTCATCTTCATGCAGCGGGGTAAGGTCGCGCAGGCCGCGGTAGTAGTAGTCGCCGTCGCGCAGCAGGTAGAAGAACGCGAGGAGCGCGATTCCGAAGTCGATGACGAACGAGACGACGTTTTTCGCGGCCTGGGTCGCATTCTTGGCCACGTAGTCGCTGGTCATCTGGGCCGCTTGCAGCGTGAGCTTGGGCAGCTCCTCGTCGAGCTTGTAACCGCGCTCCCCCATCCGTTTGGCGACCCATGCGCCGAATTCGGTGTTAACCGCCCAGTCGTGCAGCTTCGTCACGCCCCCGCTATTCACCATTTCCGTGGCCTGCGCATAAAGCGCCTGCGCCTCGACCACGAGACGTCCCGACGCCCAAATTGCCGGCAGAATGACGCCAAGCCCGACGACGGCGCTGATGATCGCCGACGAGAGCGATCGCCGCTTGACGTACTTTTCGACTTCGATCAGCGCGGGATGCGCCATGAATGCGAGCAGGATTCCCCACGCCAATGGGGTCAGGAACGGCAGAATAAGTTCGTACAGCTCGTAGGCCATCACGGCCAGAAGGCCGAAGAAGAAGAGCTGCACTATGCGCTCGCGATCCATCTTCTTAAGCCGTGACGTCCCTCTGTGCCCGCGCGATACTTGGCGCGCAAGCTTAGCAGATGCCCCCGCTACGGTCGCCTGCCGGCCCACGGTGAATCGGAATGCGCGATGCCTCGGTTGCCCGCCAGCCCAATATCGGTTACCGTTTGCGTTTGCTTGAAGTATCCAGTCAATACCACTCGCCCGTGAAGGCACGTAGCTCAGTGGGAGAGCGCTTCCTTGACACGGAAGAGGTCGGCGGTTCAATCCCGCCCGTGCCTACCAGGTCCGTGCCCACAGCCACGCGCACAAATTTCGCCCCGCCAGTTCATTTCATATGCGCCTGAAGTTCGCTCCGTATCCTGCAATGATTAGAATCTTCGCTTGATGAGTTCCAATATAACCGTCAAGTTGAACGGCGAATCGCGCGTCGTGCCGGTTGGCGCTATCGTTCGCGAGGTACTGAGCGGGATTCCAAGCCGCGACCTGGTGGCCGCGCGCGTCGACGGCAAGGTCGTCGATCTCACGCGCAAGCTCGAACACGACGCGTCGGTCGAGCCGGTGCTGGCCGACTCGCCCGAGGGTCTTGAGGTAATCCGTCATTCCACCGCGCATCTGATGGCGATGGCGGTGCAATCGCTCTATCCCGGCACGCAGGTGACGATCGGCCCGGTCATCGAGGACGGCTTTTTCTATGACTTCGCGCCCGCCGCGCCGTTCACGGTCGAGGATCTGCCAAAGATCGAAGCCAAGATGCGCGAGCTGGTGAAGGCCGACCACAAGATCCAGCGGACCGAAGTGTCGCGCGAGGACGCAATCGGCAAATTCGCCGCGATGGGCGAGAAATACAAGGTCGAGATAATCCAGGGCATCCCGGACGATCGCGTGTCGATCTACAGCCAGGGCGACTGGATGGATCTCTGCCGCGGGCCGCACGTCCCCTCGACCCGCTATCTAAAGGCATTCAAGCTCACCAGCGTCGCCGGCGCGTATTGGCGCGGCGACGAGCACAACGCGATGCTGTCGCGCATCTACGGCACCGCGTTCGCCGGCAAGGATGCGCTCGAGGAGCATCTGAAACTCGTCGAGCTCGCCCGCCAGCGCGACCATCGCAAGCTGGGCCGCGAGATGGGCCTCTATATCTTCGATCCAGTCTCGCCCGGCTCGCCGTTCTACCTGCCCAAGGGCGTCATCATCTTCAACGCGCTCGTCGACTACATGCGGCGACTGTACCGGCGCTACGGCTACGACGAGGTCGTCACGCCGCTGATTTTCAAGAGCGAGCTTTTCAATACCTCGGGGCATTGGGAAAATTTCCGCGAGAACATGTTCCTGTCGCCGGATCCCGACAGCGAAACGCATACTATCGATACCGGCCCCGACGGATGGCGTCACGGCTACGGGCTCAAGCCCATGAATTGCCCCGGCCATGCTTTGGTGTACCGCGCCGAGAAGCGCTCGTACCGCGATCTTCCGCTGCGCCTGGCGGAGTTCAGCCGGCTGCATCGCGCCGAACGGTCGGGCACGCTGCACGGCCTGATGCGGGTGCGCGCGATGTCGCAAGACGACGCGCACATCTTCTGCCGGGAAGATCAGATCGAGGACGAAATCGCGCTGAATCTCCAAATGGTGCGCGACGTTTACGGCGCGCTGGGTTTCGAACGCGTCGAGTTCAAGCTGGCGACGATGCCGGAGCAGCATCTCGGCACCGAAGAGCAATGGCGGATGAGCGAGGCAAAGCTCGGCAACGCAATGAAGCGCAACGAAATCGCGTACGAGATAAATCCGAAGGAAGGCGCATTTTACGGCCCCAAGATTGAGATTTACGTGTCCGACGCGCTCAAGCGCAAGTGGCAGGTCGCAACGATACAGCTCGATTCCAACATGCCCGAGCGCTTCGACCTGACCTACACCAACAGCGCCGGCGCCGAAGAACGTCCCGTGATGATTCATCGCGCGATCCTGGGCTCGCTCGAACGCTTTATCGGCGTGCTGATCGAACATACCGGCGGCGTGCTGCCCTTGTGGCTCGCGCCGGAGCAGGTGCGGGTGCTGTCGCTCAGCGAGAAGGTCGAGAGCTACGCCAACGAAGTCACCGGCCTGCTGCGGCGCGAGGGATTCCGCGCCCACGGCGACATCCGCAACGAGAAGCTCGGTTTCAAGGTTCGTGAAGCCGAGCTCGCCAAGGTGCCGTATATGATCGTGGTCGGCGAGCGCGAGGCCGCCGATCGATCGGTGTCGCTCCGGCTGCTGCGCGGCGAGAAGAGCAATGCGATGCCGCTTGCGGCGCTGGTCGAGCTATTGAAGAAGGAGCCGATCCCGGCTTAGGAAGTTCATCCGGCCACCGAGCCGGAGGAGGTGCTTTATCCGAAGAGATTTCAGAACCCCGCCCTCAAGGGAGCCCGCGATTCGCGTCAATAACCTGATTCGCGCTCAAGAAGTTCGTGTAATCGACGCCGACGGCAGCCAGATCGGAATCCTGCCCCTGCGCGAGGCGATCAAAGTGGCGGAGAGCCGCGGCCTGGACCTGGTCGAGGTCTCATCGACGGCGACGCCCCCGGTGTGCCGGGTCACCGACTTCGACAAGTACCGGTACTCGCAGAAGAAAAAATCGCACGACTCCAAGAAGCACACCATCAGCATGATCAAGGAAGTGAAGATGGGGTCGGCGACCGGGAAGCATGATGTGGACTTCAAAGTTAATCACATCAAGCGCTTTATCGGTGAAGGTCATCGTGTTAAGCTCACGGTTTCGTTCCGCGGCCGCGCGATTACCCATCCGGAACTCGGACGGGCGCTGATCGAGAGAATCATCGCGCAGGTTACGGACATCGCGCAGGCGGAAGGCACGCCCCGGATGGAAGGACGTAACATGTCCGTGCTGCTGACGCCGCGATAGAAAAAATTACCGGGAAGAAGCAAAGCGACCATCGTATGCCGAAAATCAGGACCAGCCGTACCGCCGCCAAGCGCTTTTCCGTGACCAAGAGCGGCAAGGTCAAGTTCAAACACGCGTATGCCCGCCATATGTTCTCGGCCAAAAATCCGAAACAGAAAGCGCGGCTCCGCAGGACCGGTATCCTGGGCAAGGCCGACGCCGAAAAAGTTAAGATAATGATGCCGTACGCGTGAGTGCGGCCAACTAATAATTAACTTACCCGATATCTACCAAGGAAGGATTTCACTACTCCGATGCCTCGCGCCAAAGGCGGACCCAAGACGCGCCGCCGTCATAAGCGTCAACTCAAGCTCGCCTCCGGTTTCGTCGGTGGGCGCAAACTCTATCGGCAGGCCCGCTCGACGCTCGAAAAGGGCCTCACCTACGCCTATCGCGATCGCAAGCAGAAAAAGCGCGATTACCGCACGCTCTGGATTGCGCGTATCAACGCGCTCGCCCGCGAAAGCGGAATCTCGTACAGCAGCTTGATGAACGGGCTCAAGAAGGCGGGCGTCGAGGTCGATCGCAAGATGCTGGCGAAGCTCGCGCAGGAGCGCGACGGATTGTTTACCGAGCTGGTGCGCACCGCGAAGAGCGCGCTCGGCTTGCAAGCAGCATAGAGCCGCGCCGTTCCAAGCGCCGCGCACCAGGAACCATGTGGGTCATTCGCCCACGTGGTTTTTTGTTTTTGGTTTTTCGTTGCTGCAACATTGCACGACGGATGAATGGCGAGACTGAGCTGGATGTGGGGAAGACCACGATGAGAGAACAACTCGAAGAAATCAGGCGCCGCGCGATCGCGGAACTCGCCGACGACGCCGGCGAAGCGCAAATCGACGCGGTTCGCGTGCGCGTACTCGGCCGCTCGGGCGAGCTTACGGAAATCATGCGCGGGATGCGCGAGGTCCCCAATGCGCAACGGCCCGCCATCGGCCAACTCATCAATCAGATCAAGCGCGAACTCGAAGCGCGCATCGAGACTCTGAGCGAGAAACTCAAAGCCGCGGCACTGACCAAATCGCTTAATGAAAAACGCCTCGACGTGACGCTGCCCGGCATGCGCATCGCGCGCGGTCACATCCATCCAATCACCGACATTCTCGAAAAAATGCTGCAAATTTTCGAGTCGATGGGCTTCGAAGTCGCGATGACCCAGGATATCGAGGACGACTTCCACAACTTCGCGGCGCTCAACTTCACGCCGCATCATCCCGCGCGCGACATGCAAGACACCTTCTACCTCGAGGGCGGGATGCTGCTGCGAACGCATACCTCCAACGGCCAGATCCGCGTGATGGAAAAACGCCGGCCGCCGTTGGCCGTGGTTTGTCCCGGGCGATGCTATCGGCGCGACGACCTGACCGTGCGCAGCTCGCCGATGTTCACGCAGATCGAGGGTTTCATGGTCGATAAACGCGGGCGCATCACGATGGCTCATCTCAAGGGCGTGCTGACCGAATTCGCGCGCGCGTTTTTCGGCACGACCGCGGTCCGTTTTCGCGCCAGCTATTTTCCATTCACCGAGCCGAGCGCCGAACTGGACATGCATTGCCTTCTCTGCGACGGCGCCGGATGCCCGGTCTGCAAGCATTCCGGATGGACCGAGGTGCTCGGCTGCGGAATGATCCACCCCAACGTGATGCGCGCGGTCGAGTACGATCCCGGCGAGTACCAGGGCTTCGCCTTCGGCATGGGGGTCGAGCGCACGGGTCTGCTGAAGCTCGGGGTTGACGACATGCGTCTGTTTTTCGAGAACGACCTTCGCTTTTTGAGCCAGTTCCCGGCGCTCAGCGGAGGTGTGCGATGAAGCTTCCGCTCAGTTGGCTCAGAGACTTCGTCAGCATCGACGCGCCGGTCGAGGAAATCTCGCGGCGCCTCAGTTACGCGGGATTGGTTGTCGAGAATGTCGAAAAACTCACGCCCGGATTCGCACAAGTGTTCGCCGCCAGGGTGCTCCACGTCGAAAAGCATCCCAACGCGGACCGGCTGAATCTTTGCGACGTGGACGCGGGCCAAAAAGGCAAATTCAAAGTTGTCTGCGGCGCGACCAACGTGAAGGCCGGCATGGTAGCGCCACTCGCTCTGGTTGGCGCGCAGCTTGGCAAGCAGCCGCCGCTGGAGGCAGCCGTCATTCGCGGTGTGCGTTCCGAGGGCATGCTCTGCTCAGAGCGCGAGCTCGGCCTGTCGCAGGATCAGGCCGGAATCCTCGCGCTCGGCGCGGATGCGCCGCTTGGCGGCGACGTGGCCGCGTATTTGCACCTTGACGACACTGTGCTCGATGTCGAAATCACGCCGAATCGGGGCGATTGCCTGTCGATTCTCGGCCTGGCGCGCGAGGTGGCAGCATTGTTCGCCGCCAGACTGCGCGCGCCCAGGCTCCGCGCGGCGCATTCGGCCGGCTCGCCCGACGGAGCGCGCTTTTCGTTTTCGGTTTCGATCGACGCGCCCGATCTATGCCCGCGCTACGCCGCGCTCGCGATGACCGGAATCAAGATTGGTCCTTCGCCGGCGTGGCTCAAGCGCCGGCTGGAACTATGCGGGATGTGCGCGCTCAACAACGTCGTCGATGCGACCAACTATGTGATGCTCGAACTCGGCCAGCCATTGCATGCGTTCGACTTCGGGAAAATCGCCGGCGGCCGGATTATCGTCCGCCGCGCCGGCGATACGAGCGAGTTCGTCACGCTCGACAACCTCCCGCGCACGCTCGATTCAAACGATCTGCTGATCGCCGACAGCGACAAGCCGCTCGCAATCGCAGGCGTGATGGGCGGTCTCAACTCCGAGGTCGGCGATTCGACCGGGACTATTTTGCTCGAGAGCGCGTACTTCGAGCCGATGACCATAGCGCGCACCGCGCGGCGCCTGGGTTTGCGCAGCGAGGCAAGTTACCGCTTCGAGCGCGGCATCGATCGAGCGGGACAAGTCGGCGCGCTGATTCGCGCCGCCGAGTTGATCCGCAGGGTCGCGCGTGGACGCGAGGCGTCGCCGATCGCCGACTTCGAGCCGCGCAAAGCCGAGCCGCGCGAGATTGGGCTCGACCTCGGCGCGATGGAGTCGTTGCTTGGCGCCGCGATACCACCCGCCGTCGCCAAGAGCCGTCTCAAATCGCTCGGCGCGCAAGTGAGCACGCGCGCCAAGGGTGTGCTCGCGGTCGTGCCTCCATCGTTTCGCTCCGATCTGGTCGAGCAGGCCGACCTGATCGAGGAAGTCGCGCGGCTCGGCGGTCTCGAGGACATTCCGGCCCTGCTGCCTGAACGCGTCACTGCGCTGGCTCCGGTAAATCGCGAGCGCGAGTTCCTGAAGGGCACGCGCGAAGTGATGCTGGGATGCGGCCTGACCGAGGCCGCCACCATCGCGTTCATCGCGCCCGCCGACAACGCGCGCTTTCCGGGGCTTCATGCCGCGATGCGGCCGGTCAAAGTAACCAACCCGCTGTCCGCCGAACTCAGCGAGCTGCGCGTGAGCCTGATGCCGGGCCTCGTCACCTCGCTCAGGTTCAATTTGAACCGCGAGGCCCGCGCCTTTCACGCGTTTGAAATGGGCAAGACCTTCAGCATGGACGGCGACGTCGCGACCGAGCGCCATCATCTCGCCGCCGTCAGCTACGGAGCTTACGCGCTCTCTGCAATCGGTGAGCAGAGCGTCACGGCGGGATTTTTTTCGATCAAGGGAATCCTCGAGACGTACCTGGAAGCGATTGGAATTTCGCCGCGTGTGGCGTACAAAGCTCTCCAGAGCGCCGACGCACCATTCCTGCATCCGGGCCGCAGCGCTATCGTAACGCTCGACGAAGTGGCGATCGGTTTGATTGGTGAGTTGCATCCGGCGGAGGCGATGCGCCTTGATCTGAACGATCCCTGCGCGGTCTATGAACTTGACTTGAGCGGTCTCATTGCCTATGGTTTCTCGCCGCGCAAAACTTTCCAGCCGCCGCCAAAATATCCCGCCATCAGGCGCGATTTGGCGCTGGTGCTGGATCGAAATTTCCCGGCGGATATGGTAGTGAAGACCATTTGGGAGTGCGGCGCGTCGTTGCTGGAAAGCGTCGAGGTGTTCGACGTGTACGAGGGGACGGCGGTGGCGGGCGGAAAAAAGAGTGTGGCGTTGGCTTGTCGTTACCGTGCAAAAGATCGCACGCTGACCGATGAGGAGGTTAACCGCATTCACGCCGTGTTGGTCGAGCAGGCGCGGATGCGATTAGGGGCGGAGTTGCGGCAGTAAGCGTGCCTAACGCGAGCGGGTGGGGTTCGTTACGCCGCAGGGCATGACTAAAGCCGATCTCGTAGAGCTGATCTACGAGCGGGTAGGCTACTCCAGGAAGGAAGCCTGTGAAGTGGTCGAAGCGGTGTTTGCGATCATCAGGGATTCGTTGCGCCACGGTCAGAAAGTGAAAATTTCCGGCTTCGGCACCTTTCTCGTCAATCAAAAACATGCGCGCCGCGGGCGTAACCCGCAGACCGGCGAGCCGATTACCATAGACTCCCGCCGCGTCCTATCCTTCAAGCCCAGCCAGGTGTTGAAGGAGCGGGTTAACGACGGCTCCAAGCCAGCGGTATGACGCCGATGCCACGCCAGCCATCGGTTCGGCGGCGAAAACCCAAGTCGGATGCGCGCGCCACGATGTCCTTGTTCCCCGAGCGTGGATTGAAGATCGGCGAAGCGGCGCGCGCGCTGGGGGTCGAGACCTACGTGCTGCGTTTTTGGGAAACCCAGTTTCCATTTCTGAAACCCAGGCACACGCGCACCAAGCATCGCTTCTACCAGGAAAAGGACCTCGACGTGCTGCGCCTCATCAAGCGCCTCCTGCACGACGAAGGCTTTACGATCGCAGGCGCGAACAAGCACATCAAGGAATTTGGCATCGACGCTTTGATGACTGGCAAGCCGGTGGCGAAGCAAGCGGCGGCGGCGTCATCGGAGCGCTCGCCCTCGCATTCTGCTGGAATCGACGGTCCAGCTCGCCGCGTGCTCAATGAGGTCCGCCGCGACCTCGAATCGATCCACAAGATTTTGGAAGACTGACCCGCGCGATCGCGCCACAGCTCGCGACGCGGACGGATGGAGTCTGAAAAAACTAGTCGGCGATGCGTTCTTGCGAAGCCAACTGCGCGCCCGCGGGCTTGCGCGCGGCGGCCGCAGCTTGCGCGCCCGAAGCCTGACGGACCAGCACGCCGAGCGGCGCGAGATTCAGCTCGGTTGCGCATTCCTCGGTAGCGCGATGGGCGAGTTTCCCTGATTCTACCATTTCTGCAACTATGCACACCGCGCCGGCCATCGTCAGCGCCCCCAAGCCAAGCGCGATCTCAGGCAGTCCCGCTATCGCCACAACTGCCGCGCTCAGCACGCCCGCTGCCAGAGCCAGCCTGGTGATTCGAGTGGACTTTATCCGCGCCAGTACATGGTTGGTGACCTTGCCCGCCTCGTGCTCTTCGTCGGCGGTCTTGAGCTCGATTCGGGTCCACGGATTCGGTCGCACTTCCAGGTCGTAGTCGTTCCACCCGGCATCGACGATTGCGCCATGCCCGCCGCGCGCGAACAGCTTCAGCATCCTGTCCATCAGGCGGTCACGCGTGATGCTTTCGTCGTTCCAATAGTCCAGCCGGATCGTGCGTCTGAGCCAGTTGATGGTTGGGCGTTGGCGCACGCCGTCAGCGCCCGCGAGTCCGGTCAGGGCTTTCGCCCGCGTCTTGTAGCGCGTCATCGTTCGCACCATCGGCCCCGTGTAAGCGAGATACGCGATCAGAAGTCGCGCGGTGAAACTTTCGTGAGATTTTTCCAGCGGCGCGTGCCACGCATAGTACAGCGCCCAAATCGGCCCCATCGCGAGCATCGCAGCCGCGGGAATCAGCGACAGCCCAAGCACTATCGAGGCGGCCAGCGCGATTGCCGAGAACACGGTCCACTCGAGCGTCTGCGGGATAACCCTGGCCAGCGTAAGTCCGGGATCGAACAGCGTCTGCGCGCCCGCGGTTGCAGCCCTCCACAGCACACGTTTGCGGCCGCCGCCTGGAATGGTCCGCGCCAGCCCGGGAATCGTGCCGCGCCACGCGATTTGGCCCATCACGTTGAAGCGCTCGGGATAGCGCCGATGCAGCATCGCCTCGGCGCGTCCATAGCCGCGCTGCTGTCCGTAGTAAGCCTTGACCGTGTTGCGGCGGAAGTGCCAGACGAAAGCCGCCGGCGAGAAGCCGAGCTTGAAGCCCGCGTCGAGCAGTCGCCAGCATATGTCAACGTCGTCGCCCGCGGAGGTGAACTGCGGATCGAACCCGCCAATCTTGGCGAGCGCCGCCTTTGAGAAGAGCATGTTGCAGCCCGCCAGGTGCTCGGCCCGATCATCGGCGACCAGCACGTGGCACGGCGCGCCCGGCGAGGCGGCGCAACTGGCTTCGATCCAGCCGCCTTCGTGCGGCGCGTAGTTCGGTCCGCCGCATCCGTCGAAATTGTTTTCGACCATCGAGTGGACCATCAGCGTCAGCCAATGCGGATCGACGACGCAGTCCGAATCGGTGTAGGCGATTATTTCGCCGCGCGCCGCCTGCATCCCGACGTTGCGCGCGACGCTCAGCCCCTTGTTGGGCTGGCGAATGAGACGGAACTCGGGAAAGTCCATCGAGATGTCGGCGGTGCGATCGCGCGAGCCGTCATCGACGATGACGACCTCGAAATTCGGGTAGTCCAGACGGCGCAGCGACTCGAGGCAATCCCGCATGGTGCGCTCGGCGTCGTACGCGCAAATCACCACCGACACCATCGGCATCTTCGTCGGCCGCGGCGGGCAGACGCCATTGAGGGTCACGAACGGCATCACATCCGACGCGCGCATCATGCGCACGCCAAGCCAGTCGTGAGAAACCGGAGCAGGAACCGGCGGAGCAACCACGCCAGCCGCACCCGTGCCAAACGCCACTGCTACCGCTTCGTCCTGTCCCGGCGATGCCTGTTTGAATTCGATCACCACCGGCCGCGCTTCCGCGACGTTATGCAAGGCGACGACGAAATCGCGAATCTCGACCGGCTCGAGCGCAGGAATTTCCGCGTAAAGAAAATCTTGTTCCAAGATTGAAAGTGCGAGGGTTTCCGGCCGCACCTTTATTCCGACAATCGCCTCGGGTGCGTATCCCTTGATCGTTTTCACGACGCCGCGCACGCGCCGCCGTGCGTTTTCGAGTCCGCCCGCGCGCAGCGCGTCCTGGCCGATTTCGCAATCGAGGACGTAGCCGACCAAGGCAGGATGCGTGGCGAAAATGTTTGCGGTATGCGCGATTCGCGAGACCACGGATTTCCAGCCGCGGCTGCGGGTAAGCTCATCCGCAGTGATTCTCAACTCGACCATGGCGACCAGTCCCGACTGGGCCGCGATGTCCATGCAGGGCTGCGACTGCGCCTCGGTCAGCACCACGCCGGTCGTGTTCGCGGTTCTGAGATTGTCGAGCCGATTTCTTAATTTGAGCTTCTGAGTAAAATCGAGCGATCCGGTCACGTCTGCGAGGCGCATCGCCTTAAAAAAGAACTTCTGTCCTGCACGGGAGAGGAACTTACCGTGTGGGGTGACGCGTTGAACAGGAACGGAGTTGGTAAGCATCGAAAGGTGCACTGCCAAAGCCATGCCACCGGAAGAATCCAGCGGTTATGGGGCTTTTTTCGGCAAATGCGCGCCCCGCACAAACCAATTGGGATGAGCCCCGTACGATTTGCGCCTCGGTCACGGACTCGGAGCGAACAGTTCGCAGGCTGCAAAATCAGGCAGTATGCCGCCCTAATGGACACGCTAGATTGGTTATTTTGCGAATGTTATAGGTCAAGCAGGATATCAACGCTGGAATCCTCCCGCCGGGTTTTACCGCTATGAAACTATTTCTCGCCTGTGGATGCTGCGGACCATCAGAGTACGCACGACACCGTGAACCGACCGACGCGCCAATTGAGGCCACGCCCGAAGAACTAAAGGCGATAAGGCAGCAATTGGCCGAGATTGAGCAATCGCTCTCGCGGCTGTGGGGTCCGACCATCTGGAGCCGCACGCCGGAGTGCATCCGGGTGCGTGCCGAGGCCGCGGATTTGATCGACCGGCACTTCGACGGCATCGTCGACCAGTGGGTGGAAGCGATAACCGTCATCTACGGCAGTCACGCCCAGTACGACGAGCAAGAGCGCAGAGCCAATATGGTCAATTCGCTGATCCGGCTGTGCGATCACCTGCGCGATCCCGACGACATTCGCACCTACGTTTATCTGCGCAAACATTGCCAGGAGGGGATGCTCGCGCGGGCCAAACCCTCCCAGTTCAACACCATCCACATCGCACTCAAGCAGATAATTCTCAATCACGTAAAATCCGCAATGACCGGTCCCGCGATGGAACTGGTGCGCGACCTGGTGGTCGCGGCAATCGACGAGCGGCGCCTGATGGTCTCGCAGTTCTACATCGAATCGCGCGAACGGTTGCTGCGCGAATCCGAAGAGAAGTACCGCAACACGATCGACCACGCGCCGGATCCAATGTATGAGATCGAAGCGGATACCTGGATCGTGACCGGGCTGAATGCGGCCGCCCTGCAGCTCCATCAAACGGAAACACCGGCAACAGGTTGGTATGACCCCGGCCATGAAAAGAGGCAGATTATTGGATATCCGATCACAGATTTCGTACCGCCGGAGCTAAGGGGAAGAGTGATCGACAGCCTGGACACGGTTTTGCGCCAGGGATCGGCACAGAGCTCGGAATTTCCGATCGGGCCGCTCTTCTTCGACGTAAACATTGCGCTGATCACCTACGGCAAGAAGCAATTCATCCAGATGATCCTGCGCGACGTAACGCAGCGGCGCGACATGCTCGACTCGCTGATCAAGGCTGAGCGATTGGCGGCGGCGGGCACCTTCGCGGCGGGCGTGGCGCATGAGGTGAACAACCCGCTGGCGTCGATCTCATCGCTGGTTCAATCGATCCTGACCGGCGAGAACGACCCCCAGCGGCGCACCACGCTGCACACCATCCTGTCCCAGATCACGCGCATCTCGAGCACGCTCAAGGACCTGGTGAATTTCGCGCGACCCACCACTGCGCAACGCAAGCCGGTGGACGTCAACGGGCTGATCGAGGAGACGCTGCGGCTGATCACCTACAACACACGCTTCAGCGGCATCCGGGTTGAACCCATTCTGGCCCCCGATCTGCGCCGCGCGTTCGCCGACGACAACGAAATTCAGCAGGTGCTGCTCAATCTGCTCATCAACGCCGCCGACGCCTCTCCCGCCGAGGGCGCCGTGATCAAGGTGATCACCGAGAACCAGCGCGCCGGACAGGGGGCGGACAAATCGCGCCGGGTGGTCATCAAGGTGGTCGACAACGGCATCGGAATTCCGCGCGAACATCTGGAACGCGTGTTCGATCCATTCTTCACCACCAAGCCCGCGGGCGCCGGGGTCGGACTGGGACTGTCGCTATGCCAGCGCATGATCCTGTCCAATCAGGGCACCATTCGGGTTGACAGCGAGGTCGGCCACGGCACGGCAGTCACCGTCACGCTGGCGGCGGCCAGCGAAGATTCGGCACGGGTGGAACAGGCAGCGAGCATGGCGGCGTCTTGAGAATCGAAATTCGATGAACAACGACGCTTCATGGACCGCGCAGGAACGCGGACCTTACCGGCTGCTGATCGTCGAAGACGAACCGTTGATGCGGTCGATCATCGTGCAGCTCGCGCGCAGCGAAGGCTACGAGGTCACGGAGGCGCCGGCCGCGGCGGTCGCGCTGCACATCTTCGAAAAAGAAAAGATCGATCTTGCGATTCTCGACCTTAACCTGACCAGCGGCGGCAACGGACTCGATCTGCTGCGCAAGATGCGCGAACTCGATCCCGAGGTGATGGGAATAATCGTCACCGCGTACGCCAGCGTGGAATCAGCCGTCGAGGCGCTGCACCAGGGCGCTTACGATTACATCACCAAGCCGTTTGCGAACGATCACCTGAAAAAGGTGATGCGCAACGCGCTCGAGGGCAAGGCGCTGTTCAGGGAGAACCGGTTTCTGCGCCAGGAACTGCGCGAGAAGTATCGCTTCGAGAGCATCATCGGTAAAAGCGACGCGATCGAAAACGTGTTCCGCGTCATGGAGAAAGTGGCGCGCAGCGACTCGAGCGTGTTGATCAGCGGTGAATCGGGCACCGGCAAGGAACTGGTCGCGCGCGCGATTCATTTCAGCTCCGATCGCGCCAACAACCGCTTCCTGCCGATCAATTGCGGCGCGCTGCCCGAGAACCTGCTCGAGAGCGAACTGTTCGGCTACAAACGCGGCGCATTCACCGGCGCCACGCAGGACAAGGTGGGCCTGCTCAAGGCGGCAGACAAAGGGACGGTCCTGCTCGACGAGATTGGCGAGTTGCCGCTCGCGCTGCAGGTCAAACTGCTGCGCGCGCTTCAGGAGCGCGAGGTCTATCCGCTTGGCGCCAACGATCCGGTGGCGTTCGATGTGCGGGTGCTGTGCGCGACCAATCGCGACCTGGAAGCCGAGATCAAGGCCGGCCGCTTCCGCGAGGAACTGCTCTACCGAATTAACGTCATCAACCTCAACCTTCCCGGTTTGCGCGAGCGCCAGGACGATATTCCCCTGCTCGCCAACCATTTCCTGCGCAAGTACGAAAAGTCGATGTCGCGAACTGCGATGCGCTTTTCCAAAGGCGCGATGCGCCTGCTGATCAACTACGCGTGGCCGGGCAACGTCCGCGAGCTCGAAAACGCGGTGGAGCGCGCCGCCATTCTGGCCGAGACCGATGTCATCCACTCGCACGATTTGCCCGACAAGCTGCGCAGCACGTCGCCGGTGATGCCGAGTATCGAGAACACGGGACTCACGCTCGAGGAGCTCGAGCGCGAGCATATCAAACGCGTGCTCGACAAGGTCGAAAACGACAAGGTGAAGGCCGCGCAGGTGCTGGGGATTCACCTCTCGACGCTCTATCGCAAGGTCCAGCGCTATCACCTGGACGGCGAGAGCCCCGTGCATCAGGAGCCTGCGCGCTCGGTGTGAGGGCCGGGTACCAGGCGTGGCAATCCGGCAGTCAAGGATATAGACTTTTCGGTGGGCCGAGTGGATGCGCGATCGGCCCGGAGAAAAATATGGACCTGTTTGCGCCAACTCACCTGCTGATCATTTTGCTGATCATTTTGGTCATCTTCGGGCCCAGCAAGCTCGGCGATGTCGGCGGCGCGATGGGCAAAGCGATTCGCGACTTCAAGCGCGCGATGAACGAGCCCGACGATGCGGCCAAGACGGTCGCTAAGACCGATGATGCCAAGGCGGCAGAGGCCGTAAAACCCGACAAGCTTTCCTGACCCGCCGCGCTTCGCTGACTTTCCCTGACATTCGCACACCGCGCCCGCAATGACGCGCGTCATGAACGCGCGAGATACTTCGCTGCGCTCGATGCGGTGCGCGGACACCCCGGACGCAAGCGCGGAGACCGGCAGACCCCAGCTGTTGCTATTTGATAAGTCATACCTCATGCTTTCAACCGACGCCGCAATGGTCCGTCGAGGGCGAGATTGAAGGAGATCGAAGATGAGGGTGAAAAATCCGGGGCTGGCAGCGCCAGGAAAAAAGGTCGATGAACCTGGTCTGCGACGTGAAGTGGAGGATGAGCTCGCCCATATTTCGATCAGGCAAAAGATCGCTGATTTGCGCAAACGTCGAGGGCTTACTCAGGCAGCGGTGGCCCAGCGCTCAGGAGTAAGCCAACCCATGATCGCGCAGATCGAGTCGGGCAAACTCAACAATCTGACGTTGAAGACACTGGCACGAACCGCGCGAGCGCTTGGTGCGAGCCTGAAGATCGATCTGGTTCCGCGCCCAAGGTCGGGCAGACGCGGTGCAATTTCGGCCAGGAGTCGCGCAAGCGCCGGCTCCTAATCACACGTCCGCCTGAGGTGACCGCAGGCCGCCGGGCGCCGCGCGGTGAGCTTCGTTGGGACGGCGGGCTCGCTGGCCCGCGCCGCGCAGACTCGGGCGGCATACAACCAACTTGTCGGCAAGGTTCTGACGACATCCGGGGTCCGCCAATCCTCCCGGCGGCGTTGGAAAGACTGTGGAATAAACGCGCCCAGAAACCTTGCAGGGGGAGGCCGTTTGGAGTACAGGCGAGTATTAAAATCAGGTAGTTAAGGCGGAATCGCGAGAAATGCGGCCGGCTTGAGCGGTATAAAATTTGCTTACTTAGCAGCTCAATGTCTTTAGGGTTCTTAATAAGAGGCCATTTTTCCAAGGCTCTCAGGGCCGTCGCTTAGGGGCCGAAAACTATGATGGCTCTTCCGGATACGGTCGCATTGCCTTTTGGAGACAGTTGTCCCGCTATTGGGGCGCTTTGTCGTTGTACGGAGCATGTGTAACCGCCGGCGGTAAGCCGCTAAACGGGCGCTTTTGCCGAGGGCAGGCGCCCGAAATGGAGACGGCAAGATGGAGGGGGAACGCAGCTCACGAAAGTTTTGGGCAGGTCTTTTGGC
>Ga0208827_1000068_pt1 | contig 99919 bp, 94 predicted proteins | sample Sb_taG_5_FD_187709 | JGI IMG/M metagenome (GOLD analysis project Ga0208827, IMG submission 187709) | Peat soil microbial communities from Weissenstadt, Germany - Sb_50d_8_FC metaG (SPAdes) (version 2) | ecosystem: Environmental > Terrestrial > Soil > Wetlands > Peat | place: Germany... | reverse complement strand
ATATGATTCATCGCGCGTTCGCGGCTCCAGTTGCCTGACCCAACCGCCGCCCGTTATCCTTCAGGCGATGCCCAGCACTCTCGTCGAATGCGTTCCTAATTTTTCGGAAGGCCGCGACCCCGCCAAAGTCGATGCCATTGTCGAAGCCATGAAGATCCCCGGCGTCTATCTCCTCGACCGCGAGATGGATTCCGACCATAACCGCTCGGTCATCACCCTGGTCGGCGAGCGTGAAGCCATTCAGGAAGCCGCCATTCGCGGGGTAGGGAAGGCCGCCGAGTTGATCGATCTCACGAAACATCAAGGTGCGCACCCGCGCATGGGAGCAGCCGATGTCGTGCCCTTTATTCCAATCGATGGGGTGACTATTGAAGACTGCATCGCCATGGCGCGCCACGTCGGCGCCGAAATTGCGAAACGCTTTCAGATCCCGGTCTATCTTTACGAAGCCGCCGCGGCCACGCCCGAGCGGCAGAACCTGGAAAATATTCGCCGCGGTCAATTCGAAGGCATCCGTGCCGAAATAGCGACCAATCCCGCGCGCAAGCCTGATTTCGGCGAGCCCCGCGTGCATCCCACGGCCGGAGCCACGGTCGTAGGCGCGCGCAAGTTTCTCATTGCCTACAACGTCTTCCTCAATACGCCCGACGTAGAGATCGCCAAGAAAATCGCGAAAGCCGTGCGCTTTTCGGGCGGTGGCCTGCGCTTCGTCAAAGGCGCCGGATTCCTGGTGCGCGGCCTGGCTCAGGTTTCGATGAACCTGACCGACTTCGAGCAGACCCCCATCCACCGCGTTTTCGAATTCGTGAGACGCGAAGCCGCGCGCTACGGAGCCATCCCGGTTTCAAGCGAGATCGTCGGGCTGATTCCGAAGAAGGCGCTCGAGCAGGCCGCCGAATGGTTTCTGCAAGTCGAAAATTTCGATTCCTCGCTCATCCTCGAAAACCGTCTGGCTGCGGTCATGAGCGGCAGGATGGCGGTAGGCGGCCTGCGCGCCGGAGTCGAGCCTTTCATCGAACAACTTGCCGCTCCCACCGCGACTCCCGGAGGAGGCAGCGCCGCTGCCGCCAGCGGCGCCATGGCCGCCGGACTCGCGAGCATGGTCGCGTCCATGTCGCGCGGCAAGAAAGCGTACCTGCAGCACGAAAGCCAGCTCAGCGAAAATATCGCCAGACTCGGCCAGCTTCGCGAGGAACTGAAGGCCGCGATCGACGCCGACGCCGAGTCCTATAACGTCGTCATGAAGGCCTACAAGTCGGCCAAGTCGCCAGATGGCAAGTCATCAGATGGCAAGGCTAATGCTAATGTTAACGATGGCGGCGCCGTAATCGCCGCCGCGCTCAAACAGGCGACCAGCGTGCCTTTGGGCGTTGCCGAAAACGTAGTCGAGGTCGCGCAGATTGCGGCCAATCTGAAGCCGATCACCAATCCAAACATGAAATCCGATCTGACGGCCGCAATTGCCCTGGCAAAAGCTGCCCTCGAAGGCGCGCTCGCAAACGTCGAGATCAACCTCGAGTCGTTGAAGAAGGATTCGCCGAAGGACGAGTCGTTTGTGGCAGAGACGCGGAACAGAGCGCTAGCTCTGAAGGTGTAACCATGCGGGCGGCGAAGCGTGCCTCAGGATTAAGGATGCAGAATGCGAAATACCGCACCCAAAGCGGGGCGCACTAACCGCATGGTTACTGAAATCGACTCCCTGGTCCCCAACCCGTTAGGCGGCAGTAATCATTTCGATCGGCTCGGTAGCCTCGCGGACGGGCTCGCGGATCGTCCGTAGCGCTTCGGCAATCTCAACGCTAGTGATGCTCCCTCTGCCGACCAGGTCGCCGAGTGACAAAATACCCGCGACTTCATGTCTCCCATTCACCACCGGCAGGCGGCGCACCTGATGCTCTTCCATCAGTTCCAGTGCGTAGCGAACATCATCTCCTACGGCGCAGCAAATGGGGTCCGCGGTCATGCACTCGCTGATCCAGATATCCGCCGGATCTTTGCCACCAGCCACCACATGCAGACAAAGGTCGCGATCGGTTACCATCCCGACCAGCCGTGGATTAGTCGGATCCAGGACCACCGGCAAAACTCCAATATTTAACTCTTGCATGGTCGTGGCAGCATTCACCACAGAACTGGATGGGCAGCAGAATGCTGGGTTCTTAGTCATTACCTCATATACTTTCATAGCTCACCTTCTGAACACTCAACGTGCAAATTATGGTAGCGCAAACAATAGAGCACACCGACCAAACTGTCAGTGAGCGAAATCACAAGGCTGAGTGACCTGCCGACGTTCCTCATTGATGAGTCGCTGGTCAACCAAAGCAGTGGCTGCATTGTCCGTTTTCCACGCAAACTCATGCGATTCTAGCGTTCTAAGACCATGCCGGAGAGGACGCACTTTAGTTACGCTCCGGCCTGGCGAATTAGGGACTAGAATAGGCAAGAACAGGTGGAAAACCGCCAAGGATCGTCCGCGGACGGTTCACGGTTTGCATCTAAACATCTCAGACCCATCTTGAGGGATTTCACTTTGAGGATTTCTATGAAGAATTCGTGTTTGGCGGTTTTGCTTCTGTGCGCAACCGTCGGCTACGCCATGCCGATCGCATCGTCGGCGCGCTCCCTGGTGCCTGCTGAAATTCAACAACTGATTGGCGTCGACTACCGGGCGCTCAAGGATTCGCCCACCGCGCAGGCGCTCAAAGAAAAAGTGCTGCCCGACAACCTGAAGGAGCTCGAGAGCGCCCTGAAAGGCATCGGTATTGATTCCGACCACGATCTCGACCAGCTCAATTTCGCCTCTTTCCGTACTGAAAAGAAAGGCATTCAAACCATCGGCGTGGCGCAGGGATCGTTCTCGGCCAAAGTCGTCCTCAAGAAGTTGAAGCTCAAGAAGATCACGGCCACAAAATACGGCACGGACCGCATTTACCCGATGGATAACGGTTTGGTGATGACCTTCCTGGACGACAACACGCTGGCCTTCGGCGTCGAGTCCTCATTGCACAGCGCGCTCGATACCCGCGACGGCAAGCGCCCATCGCTTGATTCCAATTCGGTGATGACCGACCAGATGGCGGCCGTCGATAGCGCGCCCCTGTGGAGCGTCCTCGACCAGCAGGGAACTCAGACCATGATGTTTTCGGTGATGGGCGATGCCGCAAGAGTAGGCGATTACGAAAGCATCAAGAAGCGCATTCTGGCTTCTCGCTACACCATGAACTTCCAGAACGGAGTGAATTTCGATCTGAGCGTTCAAACCGCCGACTCGATGACGGCGGCCACGCTGTCTACGGTCCTCAAGGGCGTCATGCTTTTCAAGAAGCTCAGTGCCAGCCCGGTCGAAAAGACTGCCATTGACGCTTCCACCGTCGATTCCGACGGCTCGAACCTGCAAGTCCACTTCAAGAGCGACGATCAGAAGTTCCAGTCCCTGATGAATTCGCCGCTGTTCGCCGCCGTTTCACATTGACCCAGCGCACTAACGTTTCGCACGATCCGAGCAGAAAAAGAAAACGTTCCGGACGTTCCTCCGGGACGTTTTCTTTTGTGCTGAGCCGGTCGACAGAAGTGTCGTAGCTGCACGGTAATCAGCCCGTTGGGGAAGCGATTAAGGCAGCTTCTTGACAAACGTTTCAGGCGCACTGTACAACTCTCGTGCGTTCAACGTTAAGCGGTTGCGTATGCGAGCTCCATGCGCCCACACCCCCATTGGATTGATTATGCGGTAATCGGCATTTACTTCACCTTTGTTCTGGGAATCGGTTTCGTACTGAAAAAGTACATGAAGACCAGCACCGACTTCTTCCTGTCGGGCCGGTCCATTCCTGCCTGGATCACGGGATTAGCTTTTCTTTCCGCCAACCTCGGCGCTCAAGAAGTGATTGGCATGGGCGCCAGCGGCGCCAAGTACGGCATTGCCACCTCGCATTTTTACTGGGTGGGCGCGATTCCCGCGATGGTTTTCGTCGGCATCTTCATGATGCCGTTCTACTACGGTTCCCGGGCGCGGTCGGTGCCCGAGTATCTGAAGTTGCGTTTCGACGAAAAAACGCGCGGACTGAACGCCATCTCGTTTGCGGTAATGACGGTCTTTTCTTCGGGCGTATCCATGTACGCCATGGGCAAGCTGCTGCAACTGCTGCTCGGCTGGAATTTCAATGCGGCCATCATCGTATCCGCGCTGATCGTATTGGCGTATACGTTTCTCGGCGGCCTCACGTCCGCGATTTATAACGAGGTGCTGCAATTTTTTCTGATCGTCATCGGTTTTATCCCGCTGGTGTTTCTCGGGTTGAAAGATGTCGGCGGATGGGATGGCCTGAAGACCCGCATAGGGAACGACGCCATGGTCCATTCCTGGAAGTATCTGGGCAGCCCCAGCGCGAATCCCATGGGCGTGGAATGGTTCAGCATGTTAATGGGATTAGGCTTCGTGTTGTCGTTCGGCTACTGGTGCACTGATTTTCTGGTGGTGCAGCGCGCCATGGCAGCCGACTCGATGACCTCCGCCCGTCGTACGCCGCTGATTGCCGCCTTTCCGAAGATGTTGTTTCCCTTCCTGGTGATTTTGCCGGGAATGATTGCCGGCGTGGTTTCCGCGGCGAGCATGAGGGGGGATGCGGCAGACGTTCCGGCAAGGGCGGGAGCGGCGTTTGTCGCGCAACGAGCGGCAAGCGGCGGAATCAGCCTGGAAGGCGGAAAAGGAATCATCCCGCCGAAGGTGGACGAAAGTGGAAAGCCTCTCATCAAAGACGGCAAAACCGTGCTGGATTACGACTTGGCGACTCCCATGATGCTGGTTCGTTATTTTCCTTCGGGATTGCTGGGGCTGGGATTGTGCGCCCTGATGGCTTCGTTTATGTCTGGGATGGCCGGCAACACGACTGCCTTCAATTCGGTTTGGACCTACGATATTTACCAGGGCTACATTAATAAGAGTGCGTCGGACCAGCATTACCTGTGGATGGGGAGAGCGGCGACGGTTTTCGGTTTGGCGATTTCAGTGGCCGCCGCCTACGTTGCGCGCGAGTTCAATAACATCATGGACGTGCTGCAGTTGGTCTTTGCCTTCGTGAACGCCCCGCTGTTTGCGACCTTCCTGCTCGGCATGTTCTGGAAGCGCGCAACCGGCAACGGTGCCTTTTGCGGGCTCCTCGGAGGCACCGCCGCGGCAGCCGTGCATCATGGCCTTACCCTTCCCGCAGGCTCGGTGCCAGGCGTCAAGGGTGGGTTCTTAGGTTTGGTGGTGCATCGCTATCCGAGCGAGATGGCGCAAAATTTCTGGACCGCGATCTTCGCCTGGACGACCTGCTTCACCGTGACAATCCTCATATCCCTGCTGACAAAGCCGCGGCCGGATGGAGAACTCAAAGGATTGGTTTACGCGCTGACAGCCCGGCCGAAAGATGAAGGGCTGTCGTGGTACCAGAAGCCGGTGGTACTGGCGGTGGTGGTGTTGACCGTCCTAGTGATGCTCAATTGGATTTTTTGGTAGCGGATGCGATTGGCGATAACCCACAGTCGCTCCAACGAAGTTGCAAGTAAGATGGAACCAGCGAACGTTATTCGCCGCAATCACCCGGAGAGCCTCAGAGGAAAACGCATGGGATTCGATATCAGATTGCCAATCGGCATGATGTTCAGTGTGTTCGGCGTGCTGGTGGGTGGATATGGAGCGGCGACGCGAGGAAGCGAAATGTACACGCGTCATTCGCTCGGCATCAATGTCAATTTATGGTGGGGAATTGTCATGCTAATGTTCGGTGCGGGAATGCTGCTGCTCGCGCGCCGTGGGTCTTTGGCGGTTCGAAAAGCAGCGTCGCGCTCGGCTGCGGAGACGCTCCAGGACCGTATCGTGAAAAAAGACCGTATCGTCAAATAGGACCGCATCGTCGAATAGGACTTGCAAACCAAGACCTGGGCTTGCCGTGAGTCTCAGGAAGGCTACGAACGCTCGACCGGCTGCAAACCGGAAATTTACGTCTGCTCCGCTGCCGATGGGGTTGGCGAAGTAGTCTGAGAAAGCAGCCCGAAAAAGCAGCCTGAGAAGTCGCCCGAGAAGTAGGCACGAAGCGAATGAGGGTTCTAGTTACAGGAGGAGCGGGCTACATCGGCAGCGTGGTTGCCGAGGAGCTGCTGCAGGCAGGGCACCAGGTTGTCGTCTTGGATAACCTGAGTCGCGGCCATCGCCAGGCAGTGCCGAAAAACGCCGAACTGGTGGTGGGCGACACGGCGGATCGCGCTTGCCTTGACCAGTTGTTCCGGTCCCGTGCGATTGATGCCGTCATGCATTTTGCGGCGCTGATCGAAGCGGGCGAGTCAATGAAGGCGCCGGAAGAATTCTTCCGCAACAACACTTCGAATGCGCTGACCCTGCTCGAAGCGATGCTCGCCGCTCGGGTCAAGCGCTTCGTTTTCTCGTCGACGGCTGCGCTCTACGGCAATCCCAAGCGCATTCCAATTGAGGAGGACGATCCCGTCCTTCCGACCAATGCCTACGGCGAATCGAAGCTGCTGGTGGAGCGGATGCTCGCCTGGTTCCACCAGATTCACGGCCTGCGCTATGCCAGCCTGCGATATTTCAACGCTGGCGGCGCGTACCGTCCAGACCAAGGCGAAGCGCACCAGCCGGAGACGCACCTCATCCCCCGGGTTCTGCAAGTCGCGCTCGGCCGCGCGGAACACGCGAATATTTTCGGCACCGACTACCCCACGCCCGATGGCACTTGCGTGCGCGATTACATACACGTCGCCGATCTAGCGCGCGCACACCTGCTGGCGCTGCAAGCGCTCGAGAATTCCAGTCCATTGATCTACAACCTGGGCAACGGACAGGGGTTCAGCGTGCGCGAGGTCGTCGAAGTGGCGCGGAGCGTCACCGGACATCCGCTTCCCGTCGTCGAATCGCCGCGCCGCGCGGGTGATCCAGCGGTGTTAATTGCGAGCTCGGAGAAAATTCGGCGCGACCTGGGCTGGCAGCCCAGGTTCCCGGATTTGAAATCCATCGTGGAAAGCGCGTGGCAGTGGCATCGCACGCATCCTGACGGATACCCGGGGTGAAGATGACACCCCGTGAATTTGGCGACCCACAGCAGGCTCGGGTCCGGCATCCGGAACTCGAATCGCAGGAGCCATGCACATAGAGAGCTCCGTGAGTTGTAATACCATCTCGAAGAAATAAATTCCGGGCCTCTGCTGCCAAAGGCGAAAGGGCTGCCACTGTGGCGCGCGACGAAAACGCTGGCTACAACCGTTTCCTCCTGCTGGTAGCGGGACTCGGCGGCTTGCTCTACGGCGTGGACGTCGGCATTATTGCAGGGGCTTTGCCCTATCTGGAGGCCACCTCCGGGTTAAATGCGGGCCAACTTTCCATCGTCGTTGCTGCCGTGCTCCTCGGGAGCGTGATCTCAACCCTGTTTGCCGGCGCGCTGGCGGACTGGATGGGGCGCAAGCCTCTAATGATCCTCAGCGGAGTGCTATTTGTCTTCAGCATTCCCATCATTGCGCTCTCCCATGGCTACGAGTCGTTGGTTCTCGGCCGCCTGTTACAGGGCATCAGCGCCGGCCTCATCGGCGTCGTAGTCCCGCTGTATCTGGCGGAGTGCCTGGCGGCAACGAACCGCGGCAAGGGGACGGGCATCTTCCAGTGGTTGCTGACACTCGGTATTGTGACGGCGGCCATCGTTGGCATGTTCTTCAGTTTTCGCGTCGAAGAGGTGGCCAGGCTGGGCGATCCCGCGAGACTGTTCGCCTTCAAAGACACGGCGTGGCGCAGCATCTTCTGGGTTTCGCTGCCACCCGGCATTTTATTCGTGATCGGCAGCCTGCTGGTGTCGGAGTCGCCGCGCTGGTTGTTTCGACGCGGCAAAAGGGATGCCGCTTATGCCGCGCTTCTCCGCTCGCGTACTGACGAGCAGGCGGACGTCGAGCTGGCGGAAATGGAACAAACGGTCGCCGCCGAGAAAGCGACAACCTCAACCGGAGCCGTGGTCGTCGGAGCCCAGGTCGTCGGAGCGAAGGTCGTCGGAGCGAAGACCAAGGAATCGCTTCTGCGCCGCAAATATGTGATCCCCTTTGTCCTGGCCTGTGTCATTCTCGCTTGCAACCAAGCCACCGGCGTCAATTCCATCATTGGTTACAACACCAACATACTTCTCCAGGCCGGTCTTTCCGATGTACAGGCTCATTGGGGCTACGTTCTTTTCACCATCGTGAATTTCCTGACGACCATCGGCGCCGTGCTGCTGGTGGATCGCAAGGGGCGTAAGTTCCTGCTGTCTGTCGGCAGCGCTGGCATTATCGTGTCGCTAATCTGCACCGGCATGCTGTTTCGGCGAACGGAAAGACTGCGCGTGGATTCGCGGGATGCGGTTCAGTCCATACTTGATGCCGAAGTTGACGCTGGCCAGAAGGTCACGTTGCGGTACGACAAGAAGACTGCGGATGCGCTCCTCGCTGCAGAGGGAGATGCTGGCAAAGCGATCGGCAACCGACCGACATCTCTAATCGTCATCTATTCGTACGGAGATTTCCACGCCGCGACCAGGGTTGCGCGTTCCGACGACAAGTCCGCCAAGCCGATTGAAATCACGCGCGAAAGCTGCGTGCCCGCCAATAAAGTAGTCGCGTTTTTCTCGAACCCGTTCAGCAATCTCGAGGCGGCGCGCCAAGCGCCGCTAAAAATCGACAATGCACTGATTACTCCCGTGCCGAGCGCTGACAATGGCAGGCTGGTGGCGATCAGTCTTTTTGTCTTCATGGCATTTTTCGCGATCGGGCCCGGAGTCTGCGTGTGGTTGGCGCTTTCCGAGTTGATGCCGACCCGGATTCGCTCCAACGGCATGAGCATTGCCCTGTTGATTAACCAGGCAGTTTCAACGACCATTGCCGCCATGTTCCTGCCGACCGTCGGCAAGCATGGTTACGCGGCCATGTTTTTTGGCTTTGCCGCCTGCACCGTAATCTACTTCATCACGGCCGCGGTGTTCCTGCCGGAAACGAAAGGGAAGACGCTGGAAGAAATTGAAGCGCATTTTGAGGGAGCCACCAGGAAGTCTGCTCTCTCAAAGACGTAGCCCATGCTCATTCAGGCTTGCTTGCATCTCTGCGCTGCTAAGAGGGGTCAATTTCGCCTCCTCTTGAGCCGAATCCGCAACTGCCAGGATTACAAGCACGTGTGATCGGGATCACAGAACCTCCACCCTCAAAAAGTTCAGTATATGAGAGTTTGTAGATGCAGGGCTGTAGATGTATTCTCGTTCGGTTGAGCCAACTGCCAACTAAAACTCGAATGGAGCTTAAAGATGAAGAGAATTGACGTCGCAGTGTTTGCCGTCGTAGCAGCATTGGCTGTCATCCTAGCCCTCCCCCCATCGGCGCATGCGCAAGACGCCGCGGCACTTTACAAATCGAAATGTGCGATGTGCCACGGCCCTGATGGAAAGAAAACGGCCGGCCACGATTTCACATCTGCCGCCGTGCAAAAAGAATCGGATGCCGATCTAGATGCCGTCATTACGAACGGCAAGCCCCCCAAGATGCCCAAGTATGGAGATAAGTTGAAGCCGGAAGAGATTAAGGGCCTGGTGGCTTACATCCGGACGCTGAAGTAGTTCTGGCCGGTTCTTGCCATCAAGATTAGGGAGATTATCCAGCGCGACGGATGATCCGGCGGCGTCGGTTGGAGTGTGCCTACACGGCGGCGCACATAAGAAAGGAAACTAGCGGTTTCAAATGACTCTGCGAGAACGCATCCGAGACTGGGCGCAGCCAATCTACTATCTGGGGCAGAATCCCATTACGCTGACGGGCGCGGTGGTCACGACGAGCACGGCGCTCACCACCATCGCCTTCTGGTTTTATGACGTCTTCTTGCCGGGGCCGCCGCATCCTTATATTGGCCTTCTGGTCTTTCTCATCCTCCCGGGCATTTTTGTACTCAGCTTACTGCTGATTCCACTTGGCATCTGGCTCAGGCGGCGAAGTCTGCTCGCGAGCGGGGAACTGCCAGAGATTTTCCCCGCCATCGACCTGGGACAGCCCGTGGTGCGGCGCACCTTGGAGTACGTGACCGCGGCGACCGTGCTCAACCTGCTCCTTGTTGGGACCGCATCGTACCAAGGCGTGCAGTACATGGATTCGACGGAGTTCTGCGGGCAGACTTGTCACCGGGTGATGGATCCCGAGTTTACGGCCTATCAAAATTCTCCCCACTCACGGGTGGAGTGTGTCGCGTGCCACATCGGGCCGGGCGCGTCGTGGTTTGTGCGATCGAAGCTTTCCGGTCTGCGGCAGGTCTTCGCGGTAACCTTCCACACCTATTCGCGCCCCATTCCTTCGCCCGTAAAGTACCTCCGCCCGGCGCGCGAGACCTGTGAGCAATGTCACTGGCCGCAACGCTTTACCGGAGGCAAGTTCCTGGTGAATACCAGCTACAAGGACGACGAAAAAAACACACCGCAGAAGGACGTCTTGCTCCTGAAAGTGGGCGGAGGCACCTGGCGGGGTTCGGTCGGCATCCACGGGCGCCACCTCGCCGACAACGCGCGCATCCGCTACATTTCGACCGACGCCGAGCGGCAGACGGTCCCGGCCGTGTTTTACACCGACGATACGGGGAAGACCACCGAATTCATTTCCAGCGATGCCAAGGCTACGAAAGAACAATTGGACAAAGGAGAGCATCGCGTGATGGATTGCGTCGATTGCCACAACCGGCCCACGCATGCCTTCGACTTGCCCGAAAACGCAGTGGACAAGCAAATGTCGATCGGCCTCATTAGCCCGGAACTCCCCTACATCAGGAAAAAGGCGGTCGAGGTTCTCAAGGTGGATTATCCCACCCGCGATGTGGCACAGCAGCGCATCACTGGCGAACTCAACAATTTCTATCGCACCAATTACCCGCAGATCTACGCGACGCGGCGCACGCTGGTGGAGCAATCGGTCAAGGAGGTGGCAGCAATCTACCTGCGCAACGTTTTCCCAGACATGCGTCTGACCTGGGGCACTCACCCGAATAATCTTGGGCACAACGATTCGCCGGGCTGCTTCCGCTGCCACGACGGCAGTCATACCAGTGCCGATGGCCAGACCATCACCAACGATTGTTCCGCGTGCCATGACGTTCTAGCATCAGGGGAAGAAAATCCCAAGGTTCTGTCCGACCTGGGAATGAAGTAAGCATTGCGGAAAGCTGGTTCATGAATCCGTTTTAGGAGGGCATCACAGCTGGCACGGCTTCACAGGTTGCGGAAAAACGCGGGTTTCGTATCAGGGTATGCCTTTAGGCATACCGCAAGTCGCTGAAATTGGTTCCGGCTTTTAGCCGCTGGTGGCTATTCGGTGGGAACGAAGAGCTCGAGAATACAGCCCCGGAGGGGCGAACTAACTTAGCCCAGCGCTTCAGCGCTGGGAAAAGTGGGAAGAATGACCTAAGTCCCGGAGGGACGACCCAGTTCTCGCGCACACACTTTAGCCCTGAGGAACGTGTCTTTCCGAGCTGCAAGGCATTTATGAAACCAGCCCGAAAGTTTGACATGGCTGAAACAAAAGACGTGCGAAGGAAGTGCCGCGCTGGTCTGAGAATTATCGTTGCGACGCTCGTCGCCACGGCTTTCTCCCTGCTGTTTGCGGCATGGCCAGCCCGCGCCGCCGACCAGCCCGGAGCGGAATGTCTCGCGTGCCACGGCGACAAGAGCATGAGCACCACGCGAGCCGGCAAAACGGTTTCGCTGTACGTGGACGCGAAGAAATTTGCCACTTCGGTGCATGACAGCTTGGGGTGCACGGGCTGCCACGCCGACCTGGAAGGAAAGGATTTTCCGCACGAGAAGCCGGCGCCGGTAAAGTGCGGCACGTGCCACTCCACCGAGCAGGAGCAACATGCCCGCTCGCTCCACGGGAAGGCGATCGCGCGCGGCGATCCGCTGGCGCCCCGCTGTGTGAATTGTCACGGGAACCACGACATCTATCCGGTGAAGGACCCGCGGTCAGCAGTGGCGCCAATGAAAGTGCCCTTCATTTGCGGCCAGTGCCATCGCGAAGGAACTGTTGTTTCGCGCAATCGTGAGATTGCCCAGGACAATATTTTAGAGAACTATTCCGAGAGCATCCACGGCGAGGCGTTGCTGAAGAAGGGACTGGCGGTGGCCCCGACCTGCGCCACTTGCCACACCGCGCACTCGATCTTGCCGCATACCGACCCCGCTTCCTCGATCAATCGCCGGAACATTGCCGCCACCTGCACCAAATGCCACACCCAAATCGAAGCGGTCCACCGCAAGACCATTCGTGGAGAGCTTTGGGAAAAACAGGCCAACGTCCTGCCCTCCTGCCCGGACTGCCATCAGCCCCACAAGATCCGGAACGTCTTCTATGAACTGGGTATGGCTAACGCGGACTGCCTGCGCTGCCACGCCGACGAGAAACTGCGGCGCGCGCGCGACGGCCAATCCATGTACGTCAGCGTAGGCGAGGTGAGCCATTCGCGCCACAACAAAGTCGCCTGCAGCCAGTGCCACTCGGAAGTAAATGCCTCCCGCGTGCGGGCTTGCGAGACCATCACCCACGGGGTGGACTGCACCGCTTGCCACGATGAAATTGGCAGGCAGTACGCTGCCAGCATCCACGGACAGCAGGTTGCCAAGAAAGATCCGAATGCCCCGATCTGCAAGGAATGCCATGGCACGCATGCCATCCTTGGCAAACAAGATCCGCAGTCGGCGACCTTCGCGACCAACGTTCCCGGGCTTTGCGCGCGCTGTCACCGCGAGGGCCAGAAGGCTGCCGTGCGCTATACCGGGACCCAGCACGAAATCATCGCCAACTACACGGAGAGCATTCACGGAACTCTACTAAAGAACGGCCTGACGGTGACGGCGACCTGCACCAGTTGCCACACCGCTCACCACATCCTTCCCCGAATTGATCCGGCATCCAGCGTGAACGCAAACAACGTGCCGGACACGTGTGGCCAGTGCCATCACGGCATCGAAGATCAGTTTGAGAACAGCATCCATGCCAAGCGAGTGAGCGGATACAGCAAGCCACTCCCGGTTTGCAACGATTGCCACACGGCTCATGCCATTCATCGCACGGATGAGAATAGCTTCCGGCTGACCGTGATGGGGACGTGCGGACGCTGCCACGAGGAGATCGCCAAGACTTATTTCGATACCTATCACGGGAAGGTTTCGAAGTTGGGATACACGAAAGCGGCAAAGTGCTATGACTGCCATGGAGCTCACGACGTCCTCAAGGTGACGGATCCACGCTCGCACCTTAGCCGGGCCAACGTCGCGGCGACCTGCGGTAAGTGCCATGCGGGCGCGACCCGGCGCTTCGCCGGATACCTGACGCACGCCACTCACCACGACCCGAAAAAGTACCCGTTCCTCTTCTACACCTTCTGGGGCATGACTACGCTGCTCCTGGTGACTTTCGTAGTCGGTGGCATGCATACGCTGCTCTGGTTGCCCAGAGCTTTCCAGATGCGCCAGGAGTTGCGCGCCGAGGAAGCGAAACGCGCGGCAACGCCTGAAACTCACGCCGCCAAGGAAATCATTAAGGAGGGCTCGGATGCCTAAGGGCGAAGTTCCAGAACGCCAGTTCGTCCGGTTCTCCCGGCTGCAGCGGATCCTGCACATCTGCATGATCGTGAGCTTCATGTGCCTGGCGCTGACGGGGTTGACCCTGAAGTTCTCCTACACGAAATGGGCCGCGGTGCTTTCTCATCTGCTCGGGGGATTCGAAAGCGCGGGCAACCTTCACCGCAGTGCCGCCGTGGTGATGTTCGGCGTTTTCATTACCCATCTGGTGGACCTGTACCGTTTGAAGAAAAGCGAGCACGGTTCGTGGCTCGCGCTGCTGCTGGGACCGGGCAGCATGATGCCGAACCGCAGGGACCTAACGGAGTTCGTGGGCACGCTGAAGTGGTTTGTGGGAAGGGGCGAGCGCCCTGCCTATGGCCGCTGGACCTACTGGGAAAAATTCGACTATTTCGCGGTGTTTTGGGGGATCGCGGTGATCGGTTCTACCGGCCTCACGCTGTGGTTTCCGGTGTTCTTCACGCGGTTTATACCGGGATCGTTTCTCAACGTCGCCACCATCATTCACAGCGACGAGGCGCTGCTCGCCACGGGCTTCATCTTTACCGTGCATTTCTTCAATACCCACCTGCGCCCCGAAAAGTTCCCCATGGACATCACCGTATTCACCGGGCGCATGCCGCTGGAAGAATTAGAAAGGGACAAGCCCAGAGAGTATGAAGCGCTGGTCGCCAGCGGGCAACTGGAAGAACACATGGAGGAGGCTTATCAGCCAATCGTCACCCGCACGATTCGAGCCTTCGCCTGGGCAGCGCTGACCGTGGGATTCTTCATTGTGCTGTGGATCATCTATGCGATGTTGTTCGCATACCGCTAGAGCCGATTTGCGGTTGATTGTTTGCAGTTGAATTTTTGCACTTGAATTAAGGAGAAGGGTCTGGAAATGCAAGCGACTCGGGTTGCTTTGATTTACCTGGCTGTGATTCTGACGTCGGCTGTGGCATTGGCTGCGGCCGCCGCAGACCAGGAATGTCTGGCCTGCCATGGCGAAGCGGGAATGAAGACCGCCGCCGGGAAAAGCATTTCCATCGACCCGGCCAAGCATGCTGCCAGCGCCCACGCCGTTCTCGGCTGCAAGGACTGCCACACTACCATCAAAGAGTTCCCGCATCCCGCCAAAATCGCCAAAGTGCAATGCGCCACCTGCCATGGGGACGAGGCCAAAGCTTTCCCCGCCAGCGCCCACTCCATCCTCGGCGAATCCGCGTGCGCAACCTGTCACGGCAGCGTGCACGACCTGACCACGGCGGAAAACCTGATTCCCGGAAAGTGCACAGAGTGTCACGCGGACGAAGTGAAGGAGCTCGCCTCCAGCATTCACGGCCAGGTCGCGAAACACGGCGACAAAGACGCCCCCAAATGCGTCTCCTGTCACGGTCCCATCCATGCCGTGAAAGCCTCCAGCGAAGCCGACTCGACCGTCGCCCGCAAGAATCTAGCGGATACCTGCGCCAAGTGTCACAGCGATGCCGGCTTTTTGTCCCGGCACAACATTCCCGTGGCGCATCCGGTGGCTTCCTACAAGGCCAGCGTTCACGGGCGCGCAGTAGCGCTCGGCAAGGAGGCCGCAACCTGTTCCAGCTGTCACGGCAGTCACGGCATCTATCCCGCCACCGATGAGCGATCCAAGGTCAATCACTGGAAAGTGCCCGAGACCTGCGGCCAATGCCACAAAGAAATCGCCCGCGAGTTCAACGAAAGTGTCCACGGCGTAGCGGTCAAGGCGGGCGTGCGGGATGCGCCCGTTTGCATCGACTGCCACGGCGAGCACCTGATCATGGATCCGAGCAACCCGGCCTCGCCCTTAACTGCCGAGCATGTCTCCGCCCAGACCTGCGGCCGTTGCCACGGCGATCCCCGCCTCGCGCTGCGCTATGATTTGCCCGCGGATCGCCTGCCCTCCTACGCCGGCAGCTATCACGGCCTGGCGCTGCAAGAAGGCAAAGTGAGAGCGGCGAATTGCGCGTCGTGTCATGGCGTGCATTCCATTCTTCGCTCCAGCGACCCGCGCTCCACCGTCAATGCCGCCAACCTGCCGAAAACGTGCGGGGCATGTCACCAAGGCGTGGCCGAAGCCAAGTTCGCCATCGGTCCCATCCATGTCCAGACCGGCGCCGGCCCCAATAACCCGGTGGTGGAGTATATTCGCTGGACCTACCTGGTGCTGATCCCGGTCACGCTGGGCTTCATGCTGCTGCACAATTTGCTGGACTTTCTGGCGAAGCTCATTCGCCGCCGCCCGCGCAAGGAATCCGGCGAGATGGTAGTGCGCATGAACCTGTGGTTCCGCATCGCGCACTGGGGCATCATGGTGAGTTTCCCCACGCTGGTGTTCACCGGATTCGCCTTGAAGTATCCGGAGTTCTGGTGGTCCAAGCCGCTCCTGCTCTGGGAGTCCGCCGCCGGTTGGCGAGGCGGCCTGCACCGCACCGCGGCCGTAGTCATGCTCCTCGCCATCGCCTACCACTTCGTGCATCTGGCGCTGAAGAAGCCCGATCGCTCCTTCCTGTGGGCCATGATCCCGACCATCAAGGACGCCACCGACATGCTGGACGTCTTCCGCTACAACCTCGGTCTCACCAAGCAGGAGCCGAAGTTCGCGAAATTCAACTATGCGGAGAAGTTGGAATACTTGGCCTTTATGTGGGGGTCCGTCGTCATGGCCGTCTCCGGTTTCCTGCTGTGGTTCAACAATTATGCCCTGCGCCATTATCCGAAATGGGTGACGGACGCGGCCACGGCCGTCCATTGGTATGAGGCGATCTTGGCTACGTTCTCCATCCTCATCTGGCACTTCTACATGGTGATCTTCGACCCCACGGTCTACCCCATGGATACCGCCTGGCTAAACGGCAAAATCCCAGCCGACCATTACCGCCATTCCCGCCCAGAATATTTCCGAGCCCTGGAACGGTCCCACCAAGTCGAGCTACCCACCGATCCTTCCGGTTACAAGGACGAGCAGGGAACTGTCGATGATCGCCCTTCGTACAAACCAGGCGACTGACCGCTAGCAGGGAACTAGCACCACCGCAATTTGTCATCCTGAGCGAAGCGAAGGACCTCTGCACTTGGCCGCGGGTGCCCGGTGCGCCGCTTCCTTGCATTCGTTGTCGGGGTCGGGACTCCACGCCCGTCGGCCCATAAATTGTCATCCCGAACGAAGTGAGGGATCTGCAGTTTTGCCGCCGGCAAAAGACAAAGCCGAGGATTGTGTAGAGCGGACACTCCTGTCCGCTGCCTTTGACTCTAATTCTTAATTATTGCCTGATAGGTACCAGATAGTACCGGTACCCCCCTCCCCCCCGGCCTCCTAGAATCATCGAGTTAGCGTCAATTTCCGGACTTGGTCTTTGAATCATAAGGACTTGTATCAAAGTATTCCGGAATAAGGACTTAGGACAGATCCCGTTCCTGTTCGTGTTTTCAAAGAGCGCCGACAAGTGAGGCTGGGGCAGCTTCGAGGGCGTCTTGGTGACGGGCACACCTCGGTCCTGCTACAGGTCGATCTCCATTGTCGCCGACGCGCGGTTAGAGGTCTGTGATGGTGCTCACTGGGTGTTTGTGATGAAAAAGGTAGGGGGTGGATTGCGGAGGCAACATTAACGAGCCCGCCCAAGCGGAGCTTGGAACGGGGCACCCTCCGGATTTTCAAATGACGAGGGTGGGGTGGGCCTCCCGCCCTGTCCGTCAGTGTTTTTTCACAAGCCTATCGGTTTGATGGTCATCAGCAAACAACGTTCCATCTTCTTCGATCCTAACATTGGTGAAGAACTCGATTAACTCTCGGCCGCCACCTACTCCGACTTCTCCAAGCTTGGTAAATAGTGGATCGAGCAGCACAAAAAACCTCCCTGCGGCGCGGTGCGACCAGCGTCCTCGTTCGATCATGTCAAACGCCTTTTCAATGTTGGCGGCGAATATATCGGCAGGCGTTGCGATGGCCTCGAGAACATTTGAGACTTGCCGGTGAATAAGTCGGAGCTCCGTGGAATTACTGAACAGAGTGCCTATTGCGTGACGCCATTCGTCGCTCGTTAAGTCTTTTCCGATTTCGATTTCCCATCCAGCCATCGCATAGTACTGTAGATTGTGTCCTAGCAGAAAGGCGGAGACGATGTCCTTTCCAAACGGTTCTAGTAAATCCTGGAATTCTTTAGTGAGATCGGTGGATTCAGGGCTGCTGCCTCTTTCGCGGGATAACTCAGGGTCGAGACGTAAGAACCTGCCCACACATTCGACGAGTGCCGGCCCGAAGATAGTCGCGGCATTCGCCATTTTGCGTCCAGAAGGATCCATGGCCTCATCGGCTGGCTGGTTCTTCTCCATAGTTCTACGTACCGCTTCGAAGTGACGAAGGAAAATACCACGCCCTAGAACATAAGCGGATCGGTAACGGCCCCATTGGGGCTGTTGAAGCCCTCTGAGCCGCTCCAGCAGTTGGGATACGTTTGCTTGCAGAAGCTTGTTCTCTTTGTCGGTTGCGTCGAATCGCACGAGCGTTTCGACGCGGCCCGCATGAAGGGCAAAGTTCTCGTGTCTTGCTTGCAATTCCCCGGCATAGCGGAATTTAGCGTAGCCGCTGATCTGGGTGAGATGCTCGGTCACATTCTGCGTCTGCTCTTCGGTGAACTGATTCTCGACAGTCTTCGCCGTTGCTGTGAGCGCAAGAATGGTGACTGGCTCGCTGTTCTCAAGAGTGAGATACCAGTCTCCACCATCACTCGCTCTGCCTCGTAATTCCACCTTGACATAGATCAATTCGGTCGCCTCCGTGCTAATTATTTGCAGCCGAACCGTAACCCGGCGATTGGGACCCGTCGAGACAGCATTTCCGGAAGAAACGATGAAAATCTGGCGTGGGATTGTCGTTGATAGGTCGCTGGGTGGTTCAGCGGGAAGAGTCGAATGCGATCTCAATCTCAAGGTTTTGAAGCTGAAGATCGTGGCGATGGCGAAACACGCCGCCATGATAACGAGGATGGAGAGTTCGAGCCAATTGATCGTGGGACGATTGAAACCCTGCCAAACCGAAATGCTTGTGAGAAGTATGAGGGTCACCGTCCCGATTGCTGTCGTTTTCTCCCACATTTGTGCACGCTCGCGCTTTCTATCGGTACGTGCTCTAAATCTATACGGACCGCTACAATTTGACCATGACTGCCGAGTTTGAACCATTCGTGCAAATAGCTGGACTGATCCACGCGCTTACAAATTTGGCCGATAACCTTGGCCAGACCACGCAGGAGTGGATGGAGCAACTGCAGCTGGGACTCGCCGAACGGAGCCGCGAGTTCGCAGCGGCGTTGGCCGAGCACGAGAAAGAACAAGCCGAGGCATTCAGAGTCCTAGCTCAGGGTGGCTGGGTAGGTATGGAGCGACACTTCACCTTGTCACAGGCTCGCGCGGTTCTTGAAATATACAAAACTAAGGGAGAAGCCGCGATGAACGATGCTATCGCGGACTACTTCAATGCCAATGCTTGCACTAGAATTTCCGAGATCACCGACGGCTGGTCGAGCATTCCTTATCTGCAGGATCGACAGACTATCATTAGAGATGCCGTATCAGCGCATCGCGAAGGTCGTTTCACGTTGTCTGTACCGGCATTGCTCCCGCTGGTGGAGGGTTTGTCAGCCGAAATCCTGGGAAATGCAGTGCGTAATGAAAATGCCGTCAAAGCGGTCGCCCGAGACTGGAAGCAGCGGGAGTCGGAAATATGGGCGCAAGTGTTTGCGGACGTTATTGAGCACGTGGTCTACCAACGCTACGATTTTCAAACTGACCCAGCTCCATATCTGAGCCGCCATTTCATTCTTCACGGGAGAACCCCGGATTACGCAACCAGAGCAAATTCCGTTCGGGTATTTCTGCTGATCGACGCAATTGCTGACCTCTGGTTCGCTAAGCAGAAGTCGGTTTCGCCGTGATGTGGGCGGGTGGCCCGGCCTATCGCAATCATTTGAACTCGCGAGGGTGCCCCGTCCAAGCTTTGCTTGGGCGGGGCCTCCGACTTTCTTTGATCACAAACGCCCAGTGAGCACCATCACAGACACCCAACCGCCCGTCGGCGACAATGGAGGTCGACCTGTAGCAGGACAGAGGTGTGCCGTCAAAAAGACCGCCCCTCGAACCTGCCCAGCCCCACTCCACCCGCCACCGACGGCAACCCAAATCGCAAACTCGGGGGACGACACCCGACCGGGTGCCCGCCCACCAAGAAAATGAGTTTTGTAATAATTACAGCGTAATAAGTACCCGCTTGTGTCTCTTTAACCACAACCGACACCGAGCATTATCAATAACTTGCAACCCCACTCCTCGTCCCAAAGTTTGTGTGTATTTGTTACGTACATACGAAAGTATACGTACAATTACACCTGCACAAGTGTTCCACGTGGAACATTGTACGTACAATCATGGCAACCCTATCAGCGAAGAGACGACGAAGACATGCTCTCAAAAGAAACGGGGCCGGTAGGAGGAGGACCGGCCCCGACGAGTGGCTTATACTTCCCGATGCTTCTAAGCTGTGATCAGCGATTCCAAAGCAACGCGGTCCGGAATCACAAGCGTAGAGCCGGTTTGCTGGATGAGATGCTGCTTCTTGAAGCCCGCAAAAAGCCGGCTGACGGTCTCGCGCGAAGAGCCGATCATCTGCCCGATCTCCTCGTGAGTTAACGCCAACTTCATTTGGCTGGGGTTCTTGGATGCGATGTTCTGGTCGAGCCATCCGACTAGCAGCCGAGCCAGCTTTTCGCTGGCCGAGTCGGACAGGATGAGGTCGCGGATTTCGCGGCAAGTGCAGGCGTAATCCTGGCTGATGTGCTGCGTCACCCACAGGGCAAACTCGCCGTGCTGGCGCATAAGGTGCAGCAAATCGCTGTGTCGCAGGAAGCTGATCTCCGACGGCTCCTGGGTCTCGGCCGTAGCTTCATAGGGGCGTCCGGAAACAACCGCGGCTACTCCTAATGGGCAACCGGGGTCTACAATACGCAGAATCAGGGTCCTGCCGTCGCTGCCGCAGATGGAGAGCTTGACCCGGCCTCGACGCACGATAAACACTCCGCGCGGAGCCTGCCCTTCCGCGAACAATACCGCTCCCGTGGGATAGGTGGTGGTTAGGGCTTCTTGTTCCAAGGCATCGGCTACGGTGGTAGGAAGATCGCAAAAGGTCTTGTCCGCTGTCGCCAGTTTCTGAGCTTGGTTTACGACGTGTGTGGCCATTTGGTGCCTCCGTGCGCAAGTGCTGTGGCAAGTCCGTCGCCACTTCTTGTTAGGCGGCGTAAGACTTCAGTTAAAGTAGCATAAGTTAAACAAAATAAGATGCTTAACTTGATTCTTGGGGATGCGGTGCTGACCGCACCCCACCGGAGCTGATTGCTCGAAGTGCGTGCTTTCACACAGCGATGTGTGATCTCCATCACCGACCGGTTGGTTATCCGACCGGGGAAGGACGATTTCGCGTTCACCTGAATGTAGCTTCGGGTCACCAGTCCTCACTCCAACGTTGTATGAATGGTATTCAGCAGAGCGGTCCGGGTAAAAGGTTTTTCGAGGAGCGTTATGCCGCGCTTCAACATTTCGCGTTCCGCGATCAGTTCACCTGTGTACCCTGACATGTATACGACTTTCAGGTTTGGGCGCGAGGCGTTGAGGCGATCAACCAATTCTGGACCGCTCATGCGGCGCATCACCACGTCGGTCAACAACAGATCGATTGGATCCGAATGAGACTCCACCCATTCGAGCGCGGACTTCCCGTCATCCGCGTCGACTACGGCATAGCCGTGTTCCTGGAGGACTTGTCGCGTCAAGCTGCGCATGGTTTCATCGTCTTCCACGAGGAGGATCGTAGTCCCTTGCCGTTTTGGAGCGACGGTCTCCACTTCAGACTTGGATTCGAGCCCGATTTTGTGATCGGCGGAAGGGAGATATATCTTAAACGTCGTTCCGTGTCCGGGTTCACTGTAGACCAGGATATGTCCCGCGCTCTGCTTGACAATGCCATATACAGTGGCCAGGCCCAAACCCGTTCCCTTGCCCACTTCCTTGGTGGTAAAGAAGGGCTCGAAGATGCGCGCCACGGTAGCTTCGTCCATGCCGTTGCCGGTATCGCTGACCGCGAGCACGACGTATTTTCCCGCTGCCATGGCTTGATGCTGCTCGGCGAAGGCCTCATCGAACCTTGCGGCGCGAGTTTCGAGAATGAACTTGCCGCCGTTAGGCATAGCGTCGCGCGCGTTCACCGCCAGGTTTACCAGGACTTGGTCCAGTTGGCCAGGGTCTGCCTCGACCACCGCCGCGGGTGATTTGGACACAATGAGAATCTCGATATCGTCTCCCATCAGCGGACGCAGAAGCTTGCCGATATCCTTTAACCGCTCGTTGAGATCGAGAACACGGGGTTGAACTTCGCGAGTCCGGCTGAACGCGAGCAGTTGCCTGGTCAATGCTGCCCCGCGCTCGGTTGCCGTCTTGATGTTCTCGATGTAATGGGAGGGTTCCGCGGCGGGATCAATGCGGTCGCGGAGGAATTCGGTGCAGGCATTAATAATGGCCAGGATATTGTTAAAATCGTGCGCGACTCCTCCGGCCAGCCGGCCGATCGCCTCCATCTTCTGGGATTGACGAAACTGGCCCTCAGCCCTTTTCTGGGCCGTGATGTCGCGCGCAATCGCCGATGCTCCCACGATGTCGCCTTTCGCATCGCGCAAGGGAGACACGGAAATGGACACGTTCAGGCGGCGTCCGTCCTTGCCTACCCTCTCCGATTCATAATGTTCGATGCTTTCCCCCTGCGCAATTTTCTGCAGAATCTCTGTGATTTCGTCCGCACGATTATTGGGAGCTAGAAGGGATATGGGCTTTCCGACGACCTCCTCTGGCGTGTAACCGTAGATGCGCTCGGCTCCCTTGTTCCAACTGGTAATGGTGCCATCCAAGTTCTTGCTAATGATGGCGTCGTCGGAGGAATCGATAATCATGGCCAGCCTCGACCGGTATTCCCCAAGTTGTTCGGTCGTTCTGCGACGCAGTTCTTCATTCGCTCGGCGCAGTTCTTCTGCGACTCTCTTGCGATCGCTGATGTCGCGAATCGCGCTCAAGACGAACGTTCCATTGAGCGTGGAGGCGGGACTGAGACTAATTTCGACCGGGAATTCCGAGCCATTGCGCCGCCTTCCGTAGAGATCCAAATCCGCTCCCATCCGTCGCGTCTTTGGGTTTGCCGCGAAGTCCTCGCGATGATGATGGTGCTGGAGGCGAAAGCTCTCGGGGACAAGTATTTCGACTTTCTGACCAAGCAGTTCGTCACGTAAATAACCAAATAGCTGTTGGGTCTGCGAATTGAGTTGAACGATGGTTCCGTCGCGATCGACAACGACGATCGCATCTGGAAGAGCCTCCAGGAGATCCGGGGATAGGAGGACCGCAGCCATAGTTTTGGCCGAGAGGGTGGGCGCGGACTGCTCGTGGTCAGAGGAAAGTCGCGACATGACGATTCTCTTGTTAAAAGTGTTGGTATCTCAATTTATGCCGGAACCGGCTTGCCTGTAAAGTGGTGCTTTGCAAGCCGTTGAATTTAAATGGAATATTCATCTGGCTCCAGCCGTCTGTGACCGCTATCACAAGATGCAGTGACGTAGGTCACGGAGTCTCCAAAGTGTCCTTGCAAGCGTCGATTCGGTGCCGTCGATTACACTCAGCATGCGAGGAGAGCATGCGAGATGCAACCATGCCAGGTGCAACTGCGAAAGAGCCGTCACGTTCGGTGGTGGCCCCTGTGCGCGCGGTATTTCGGGCAGTGGTGGTGACGGTTGTGCCCGAGGCGAAACAACTGGACGAGCCAGGCTGGCTGGCGTTGGAAGCACTGGTGGAAGATGCACTCGAATTTCGACCGCCAGCTTTGCGGGGGCAGCTGCAACTCTTCCTGCGTGCGATTGAGTGGCTGCCAGTCGTACGCTATGGCCGCGCTTTTACCGGGTTGGGGGACGAGCAACGCAGCCGCATCCTCCGTTACTTGCAGGATCACCCCGTAGAACGTATCCGCTGCGGATTTTGGGGACTGCGTACCCTCGCATTTCTGGGTTATTACGGTCGCCCCGAAGGCGCACACGCCATCGGCTATCGCCCCGAAGCGCGCGGTTGGGGGGCGGTGCAATAGAGATGAAACGCGGCAGCTATGACATTGTGATCATCGGCTCGGGCGCCGGCGGAGGGACGGTGGCTCAAGAGCTGTCGTCGCTTTGCCGCGATGGCGTGCGCATCGCTGTCCTTGAGAAGGGTCCGAAACTTCACGATGAGGAATTTACCGGCCGCGAGGTGGAGATGGCGACAGCGCTGTACGAGGACGGTGGAGGGTTCCTGACCGCCGAGCAAACGATGACACTGGCCTTCGGAAGCGCGTATGGAGGATCGACAGTCGTCTATACGGGCACATCGCTACTTCCTCCTGAACGAGTCCTCCGGCGCTGGAACGTGCCGGGACTGACATTTGCTGATGTTGAACAACGCGCACGAAAATATGTGGCGGAAAACAATGTTCACCTACTGGACGAATCGCTGCTCAACGAGAACAACCGGCTGTTCGCGGAGGGATGCCGGCAACTTGGCTATCGCGTTCAGCAGTTTCCGGTGAACCTGAAAGGATGCAGGGGATCGAGCCTGTGTAATCTGGGCTGTCCGAACCAGGCGAAACAAGGCACTGATCGGGTCCAGTTGCCGTCCGCGGAGCGCAACGGAGTGGAGGTTGTGACGCGCTGCGAGGTGCAGCGGATCGAAAATAAGAAGATATTTGCCAGGGTCAATGAAAAAGCTGAAGGAAATAAAGGCGAGCCCTCAACCTGGGAAGCGGGCGACTACGAGATCGACGCCAAGGTCGTGGTGGTTTGTGCCGGCGCGGTGAATTCTTCTGCGCTGCTGCTGAGGTCCGGATTTGGCCGGAGCCTGCCGCGATTGGGACGCGGGTTCACCTCTCACCCTGCGTTCATCATGGTCGCCGAACATGAACGGCCGATCACCAATTCTGTCGGTCACCCCAAGAGTTTCTACCTCGACCAGTTCGCCGAGAGCGATCATTTCCTGCTCGAGACCTGCATGTACTTCCCGTTCATCACGGCTAAGGCGATGGTTGGTTTCGGTGAGGAACACAGTCGATTTATGCGCGCCTTTCCGCGGCTGCAGATGATCCTGGTGCTGGCGTGTGATGAGGTGGATGACCACAATCGCGTGACGGTAGATGGCGATGGGCGCCCGTTGGTTCACTACCGCTTCACACCGGAGGTCATTCACGGCCTGGTGCTGGGCGCGATCACGTCGGCGAAGATCTCTTTCGCAGCCGGGGCGGTGCGAGCGCATGTGCCGGTTTCACACTCTCCGACAATCGAACGCGCGGACCGAGAGCGTCTTGACCAGATTGCGGAAAAACCGGATTTCAAGCCGGGGAAGCTTTCAATCTCGGCCGCGCACTTGCAGGGAGGTTGCGCGATGGGCAGCGGTCCCGAGGATTCGGTGACCGATGCTTATGGCCGGGTGCATGGAGTTCCTTGGCTGTACGTGGCCGATTCGAGCCTGTTTCCGAATTCGCTGGAGATCAATCCGTACTTGACCATCATGGCCCTGGCTGACCGTGTGGCGGAGACCATCCGCAAGAATATGAATGCACTTCTATGAGCAAGCCGATGCTAATGAGCAGACGTTATGAGCTGATGTTATGAGCAAGATGACGGGCGGTGACATCGTTGTCCGCGCGCTGGAAGATGAAGGTGTAGGTTTCACTTTCGGTATTCCGGGCACTCACAACATCGAGCTCTACGATTCACTCGCCCGTTCGAGGAGCGTGCGCCCAGTCCTCGTCACCGATGAACAGAGCGCTTCGTTCATGGCCGATGGAGTCGCGCGTGCTTCCGGGCAACTTGCGGCCGTGAACGTAGTTCCTGGCGCAGGGCTCACGCACGCGCTCTCGGGGATTGCCGAAGCTTATCTCGACGGAATCCCCATGCTCGTGCTGGCTTGCGGGATCCGGCGCGACACGGGAAGGGCGTTCCAACTCCACGACGTGGACCAACTCGCCATCGCGCGGCCCGTGACCAAGGCCCAGATGCGCGCGGAACATGGATCGGAAATTTATGCGACCGTCCGCCGCGCTTGCCAACTTGCGCGCCGGGCCCCGGCCGGGCCGGTGGTGGTCGAGATTCCAGCCGAGCACTACTTCTTCCGTCATGACATTGATCTCCATGACACCGATCTGCATGACAACGACCTGCAGGCGCCCGACCCGCAGCCGGCGCCGCCAACTCCAACGGCTCAACGAGAACAGGTCGAGCAGGCTCGCCAATGGATCGGAGCCAGCCGCCGACCTCTGCTTTACCTCGGGCTCGGGGCCATCGAAGCCAGTGGCGACCTCGTGGCTTTGGCCGAGCGACTGAATGCTCCGGTTGCCACCACCATCTCGGGCAAAGGCGTTTTTAACGAAAACCATCCCCTTTGGTTGTGGTGTGGCTTTGGGGCGGCTGCGCCTTCGTTCGTGCGCAAGGTCGCAGCCTCCTGCGATCTTACTTTGGCGATCGGTTGCCGCTTCTCTGAGGTTGGCACGGGAAGCTATGGCATGACGCCACCCGGCAAACTGATTCACGTCGATATAGATTCTTCGGTACTCGGAAAGAACTACCCCGCGGATCTGCCCGTGGTTTCGGATGCCGCGAGTTTTGTCGCCACCCTGCTTCCTCATCTGACGGCACGCTCAGTTGATGAATCCTTGCGACGCGACATACGTTCCGGCCACGAAGAGGTCAGACAAGGATGGACAACGCCAACACCTGATAATTCCGAAGGCGTGTACCCGCCTCATCTTTTGGAGACCGTTCAACGGTTAGTCGGGAACGACGCGATCTATACCACTGACAGTGGCAACGGAACATTTTTGGCCATGGAGTGCTTACGGCTGCCACATCCGCGTTCGTTTCTGGCGCCGGTTGACTGTTCGTGCATGGGTTACGCAGTGCCTGCTGCACTCGGAGCGGCACTCGCCTGTCCTGATCGTCAGGTGATTTCTCTGGCGGGCGATGGTGCATTCTTGATGACCGGTTTGGAACTGCTCACCGCGCGCCAGCTCAATCTGCCCGTAATGGTGTTGGTCTTGCGCGACCGCGAGTTAGCGCAGATTGCGCAGTTTCAGCAAATCGCGCTGGGACAGAAGACCTGCAGTGAGGTTCCCGACTATGACCTGGCCGCCATTTGCCGGGGTGTTGGCGTAGAGTATCTGGCATTGCGCCGTAACGCCGATGCGGAGGCGATTCTCAAACAGGCACTCACGCTAACTGGGTCGGGCCGTCCTGTCGTCGTCGAGGTCGCAATCGACTACTCCGAGAAGACGTACTTCACACGCGGCGTGGTGCGCACAAATCTGGGCCGTTTGCCTTGGCCTGATCGTATACGCTTCGTATTGCGTGCTCTAGGACGAAAGCTGGGGTAAGACTGAGGAAAGATTCGACAAGGGTGGGAGTGAGCGTGCCCTTATTTATTTTAGTGGGTGAAGGATGAAGCGCGAACATTTCGTCAAGGTAGTCGAGGAGGCGCTCGACTCGCTCCCCCAAGAATTTCGCAGTCGCATTCGTAACGTTGCCATTCTGGTTGAGGACATGCCGCCGCACCAGCAATCTTCTGCACTGCGTTCGGGGCAGCAAAGGCGGCTGCTTCTGGGTCTCTTCCATGGCGTGCCCACGACCAAGAAGAGCATATTCGACCTGCCGACGGGGCCCGATCACATCGTGCTTTATCAGAGGAATATTGAGGCGGTCTGCTCCAGCGAGGCCGAAGTCCGCGAACAAATCCGCCTTACGGTCATCCATGAACTAGGCCACTATTTCGGGATGGATGAGAACCAACTGAAGGATGTTTAGCGAGAAATGGACACTATACAGAAAATCTGATAATCTGATTATGTGAAAAAGAACTTCATCAGCGTCACGGAGGCAGCACGCAATTTCGCCGATTGCGTCAACCGTGCCCACTATCAAAACGTAACTTTTGTACTGCTCAAGAATGGCACTCCTTTTGCGCGCCTGGTGCCGGATAATGTACCGGACAATGCAACAATCTGTTCTGGGCGCGACCTCGCTGAGGTTCTGGCCAAAATCGAATTGCCGGGGGAGACGGCCGGAGCATGGCGCCGCGATCTCCAAGCGGCGCGCCAAAGCCTCAAAACCCCGGTCGACAAATGGCGATAATCCTCGACGCCGATGTCATCATTCGCGGGGAAAAGGGTGTCTTCGATCTGGGTGGTTGGGTGGCATCGCTGGCGAACGATCGTTTTGAAATTGCCGCCATCACGATAGCGGAGCTCTGGCACGGGGTGGAACGGGCTGTTGGGTCGCAAAAGTCCAAACGTCGAAAATATCTCGAGACCATGGTGGCCGCGCTGCCCATTGTTTCCTACACCGAGCAAACCGCTTATGAACATGCGCGCATCTGGGCGGAATTGCAGTCGGCTGGCAAAATGATCGGTGCTTACGACCTGATCGTGGCGGCCACCGCGTTGGAGCGCGGCAGCCATGTGGCCACGTTCAACAAACGGCATTTCGCGCTGGTCAAGGGACTTCACATCATCGAGCCAAGATGAGTGCTTTGAAAAACTCTGTAGAAATTGAATCACGGTAACCAACGAGCTGCCAGACAGAAGATCAGCGGACGTCCGCGGTACAATTGGAGATAGAGGGCGACTTCTATGAGGGATTTGGCAGACGTCCTTGGCGGATTTGGCACCCGCATCAACGATCTCTTGCGGGATACCTGGAAGTTTACTCTTTCGCTTAATAACATCATCACGTATAGCCCGGTAGCCTGGAACCACAAAGGGCTTGACCCGATTCCGTTCTCGAGGGCGATGTTGCGGCTCGAGGACGAATTGAAGTCTCTGTCGAGAAGCGTCATGGACGCTCAGGACAATCGAAGCGTGCCCGCGCTGGAGCGGTTGTACGAGAAGGTTGAGCCCGCGTTCAGAGTCGTGTTGGGTGACGGGAAGAGTGAGTTCCAGCTGCCGGCGGATGCGATCAGCCTTTATCTCGAACAGCAACAGGTCCTGATCTTCACCTACACAGGGAAGACGCCGCTGGTCGTGCGGTCGTCTTATCAAGATATTTTTCTCCGTCAACTGGCCAGCTATGTGCTTGTGAAGCATCCATTCCTGTCGAAAGAGTCGCTGGATCGCGCAGGCGTGGAGGTAAAGGCGTATGCGGAAGATTTTTTGCGGTCAGTCCAGCGGATATACCAGACTGATATCGAAGGGATCTTCAGGAATTATCACGCCTTGCTTGTCGATATGCACTGTGTCCTCTCCCAGCATCCTATCCGGGTGCCTACCTATGGAGGGGTTCCGCCGCGGCGGATTGCCCGCACCGATGGCGGCGTGGTGTCGGATTTCATCGGTGAGATGCGAGAGATGCCCGACCTCGAAGAGGAGCAGCGAGAACAGATTCTAACCCTCCGCGACGCTGATGGAAGCGCCGAAACTGAGCTGTACCGGCGACTTGCTGTCTCGCCGGACTGGACCGCTGAACTCGGTCATGTGGTGGCGTTCATGCATCAGCGGAACCAGGACCCGCTTACCAAGTACGAGGTTTTTGAAGCCGGAGCGCAGGGCGAACTTGAGCCCGTTGAGATTGAGGAAGCGAAGAGCAATCAAGTCGTCGATCAGGAGAAGAATGTGGCTCGACTTCGGACACTGCTCACTGCGTTCGTTAACGGGGGTCATATGCCGTTCACTCTCCTAGAAGGTGAGGGTGGTGTGGGCAAAACACTCTCACTGCAGGCGCTCGTTCGTGAGATCGATGGTTTGAAGCTCGTCCTGATCTCTTCGGACCATCTCGGTCAGATCAGGGAGTATGCACAACGCATGGCCGAGGGACCATGGAGGACCGTGCTCTACATTGACGATATGACCTTTGACCCGCGTCACTATGAGAGTTTCAAGATTGGGACACAAGGCATGAAACGATTCTATGACAATGTCACGGTTATGGCGGCGGTAAACCCCTCGTCATTGGCGCATATCCCACCCGAGGTGTTGCGACGATGGCCGATCCGGATTAAGTATGAGCGACCGAATTTGGCAAATGACGTGACTTTGCGCAAGGTATTCAAGGCAAATTGCGACCGTGTCAGAATGAAGTACGCCGCCAGTCTCGTGACCGCGTTCCGCAAACAACATAGAAGCGCGCTCAAGACTCTGCCGCCGTCCGCGGTCTATGATTTCTTGCGGGAAGTAAAACTGACGCGAGGGTTATAGTCATGATCAGTAACATTCGCAAAGATCAGAGCGGGGTTGCGTCGCAAACACCGCGCGTCCCTGGGGGGGCCGTGTCATCCATCAGATGCTCAAGGTTTTTTCTGGCCGCTCACGCCTTCGAGCACCTGTGCACGTTCCTGTGCAAAAATGGGAAAAATTTAATCTCCCATTCATTAAACCACAACAATTCAATGGGTTGCGTTTCTGGGTTTTGATCCGTCGCTGGCGGCCGATTGCACCAAAAAGGGGCATTGACAATTTTCCGGCAAATCTCTAAGGTTGCTCCCGTCGACGGCTGAAAGGGTTGGCTCAATTAAACTTTAGCCAGTCCGAAGTAAGCTGAGTGATCAGCCCGGCGGGGCAACCCGACAGGGCAGCCAGACCTGAAAAAACCGACGGCTCTGCGAGGGGCAGTTGGGGTTTGGGACCGCGAAAGCGGTGATCGCATCAAGGGCTGTGACGGTGCATGCCTCCACGCTGTTTAGCTCCCTCGCAGGAGCTGACGGCTAGAGCATAACCAATGTCACAGCCTTTACCTTTTTCCCGCCCTCTCAATCGGGCTTCGGGGATGACGCCGCTGTTTCCTGGTACGCCCAAGCCCCGCTTTGCGTCATAACGATCTCCAAGTTACATTGCTACCGGCCTTGCTGTTCTTCTCGCCGTACTTGCTGCATGACCCCATCAGAAATATCCCCCGGCGGTTCGGGCAATGAAGCTGCCGAGCGCCGTCTCTCGTGAGAACGCCACGGGCGACCATTCGCTGCTCTTGCTCGGAGAATGACTCATTTGGTAGAAGCACGCTTTTATTCTCTTCCGGCATAATCGTGTCTGAGTATTAACACGTCTGAGTCTGAACACGATAGAAGTGTTTTCCAAGGAGTGTGTGGCCATGCTCTTCCCACCTTGTGGTTCGAAAGGTCGATTTCGCGTTGCGCTTTTAACTCTTGCTGCGGCGCTTTGTGGGCTGTGGTCTGCAGCGCCGAGCTTGGGTCAAGAAGTGGTGGCGCAAGCCCCGGCCGTCTCCGGGGGTGAGACGGCGAAGCCTGACATTGACATTGGCATTGACAAAGCAAAGGCGAGCGGAACCCGGCCGGCAGAACCGCCAGCCGTGCTGCAGCAGCTCAATTCCGCGATCGAGCAGCTTACCGCCAGGATTTCCCCAGCGGTGGTTCAAATTCTGGTTACCGGCTATGGGACCCTGGAAGAGAGCAGTCGCGGCCAAACGGCGCTCATAACCCGCGAGCATGCGATTGGTTCCGGAGTGATCGTGGACTCGAACGGCTACATCATGACCAATGCCCACGTGGTGGAAGGGGCGCAGCGCATTCACGTGGCTCTCCCCCTGCCTGCAGCGCATTTTCCCGACCAGATTGCACCGGTGGGCAAACAGCGGATCGTTGAAGCACGGCTCATCGGCCTCCACAGGGAGACTGACCTTGCCCTGCTCAAGATTGATCAGACTGGCTTACCCACACTTTCGTTGGGGAGCCACCGACCGGTGCATCAGGGACAGTTAGTGTTCGCCCTGGGCAGTCCCGAAGGGCTGGAGAACTCGGTGACTATGGGCGTAGTGAGTTCCGTTGCGAGGCAGGCAGATCCGAGTCGTCCCATGGTTTACATTCAGACCGATGCTCCGATCAACCCAGGCAATAGCGGCGGCCCGTTGGTTGATACCGAGGGCTATGTAGTCGGGATTAACACTTTTATTCTCACCGCAGCGGGTGGGAGCGAGGGGCTCGGGTTTGCCATCCCGGCACGAATCGTGGGTTTCGTGTACGAGAGCCTGCGCAAGTATGGGCACGTGCATCGCATCGAGGTCAAGGCAGGTGCTCAAACGATCACGGACAGCCTAGCCAAAGGATTGGGACTGGCGCAAAACTGGGGGGTCGTGATCGACGACGTGACGCCGGGAGGTCCTGCTGAGGCGGCGGGCCTGAAGATCGGGGATATTGTAATCAGCGCGGATGGCCGCCTCATCGGTACGTTGCCCGCATTTACTGCGGCACTCTATCTCCATCCTTTGGATGAAGTGCTTAAGCTCGACGTCCTCCGCGGGACCGAACGGAAAACACTTTTCATTGCGGCGCTGGAGATGAAAGATCCAATGGACGCTCTGCCTGATCTAGCTAATTCACGCGAGAATCTGGTTTCTAGGCTGGGGATACTGGCTCTTACCTTGGACGATCAGTTGCGTTCCATGTTGGGCACGCTGCGCAATCCCTCCGGAGTTGTCGTCGTGGGACGAGTAGCGAATTTCATGAGTTCTGCGACCGGTCTGGAAACTGGAGATGTTATCCATAGCGTGGATCAGACATCGATCGACTCTTTGAGCTCTCTCCGTGCGGCCCTGAGGGAGATCAAGCCGCACGATCCGGTCGTACTGCAGGTGGAGCGGGGAGGGGGATTGCAGTGGCTGGCGTTTGAGATGGAGTAGTTGGTTCAGTGGGTGCTGGCTGCAGACGCACCGATGTAGAAAATCCGGCCTAGTCGGTCACGTATTCTTTTGTCCGCCGGCTTGTACCTTCGTAACGACGCGCTGCGAGCGAAGGCCACGCTTAGTGGAGCTAGTCTGCTATTGTGAGGGCTGGAATCGTCGTACGTGACTTGTGACCAGTGGTGTTCCCCAGGGCAGTTTCAATTGTGAGGTCAGCGGGATGTCCAAATCAACAGATGGTCTAAAAGTTCGCTCGCGCTTAGAAAAGGCCATATCGGAGCTTCAGGGGGTACACAAGTTGTTGCTCTCCAGCAATAGCGATGTAGACCCGGATGTTCTGGCGGACTTCCGGGACGCTTTGAATCGAGTCAGGAATACCGCATGGGCTGCCCAGCAGTATGTCGTCCGCAAGGAGACCGATCAGGACTCCGCCAGTGTGCTCTCGTTGGTAGCGGGCGAACGCATTCGTGCCGCGCACCAGCTTTGCCAAGCTCTCGTCGATGACTTGACAGGAACCGACATCAAATTTCAAAGAGGCAGTCTGGTTCAACTCTGCGAGATCACGGAGACCTTGACTAAGAAACTAAAAGGCGTCATCAACAGATTATGATGATGCTTTAGCTGCTCTCCGAAGAGGGTGCGCACGGCGCAGGACACGCTCAGGGACCGCCCCGCCCGCTCCCGCCAGATCAAAGGACAGCGTGATTGGCAGGATGTCGGGGGAAACAATACTCCACTCGATCTGCCATAATCCCCCTGACCTGCTCCCTCTTCCCCTTACGGGAATTCCGCAGCTATTCGGGAAAAACTCTGAGGAGAACTTGATTACGCGGTACACGGCATGCCACGCTAGAGTGCATCACCGCTGCGATCACGAACGCGGAGTGTCCGGCACAGCGCAGCGAAAGGGGCGGAGTCCACCGCAGCAATGCGTATCGATTCAGCAGTATCGCTTATATTTCTTTTGGTCGGCTGGGCTGCGCCCTCAGTCATTGCCCAAGATACCGCTGGTCCCGGATCGCGCAATTCGCACTCCGTAATTAGTGCCATCTCGGTTGCTGAACACCCTGACAGCGTGGATGTGGAAGTCACGTTCAATGAGCTGGTGCAACCTGAGGTGAGCAGGCTCGAGCATCCGGACCGACTGGTATTCGATTTTCCCGGTTGTGAGTTGGCTGGCCCAGGTCAGCGCTTTGTAGTAAATCGCGGACCAGTCCTTGCGGTGAGCTCTGCCGCACTGGGCGGTGCGTCCCCCAGCGCACGAGTGATCATTGAACTCAAGTCCGCGCAGAGTCGCGAGCGCGCGATTGCCGGAAACAAGCTGGTCGTCAATCTCAACTCAATCGGAAACAATCTCATCATCGAGCTCGGCGCAAATGGGGGCAGCCAGCGTTCTGCTCTGGCAAGCGGTGGAAATAAATCTGCGGCTGCCAGCCAGCCACTCGCCCCCAAATCCAAAGAGGTGGTGCGGCCCATGCCTAGCGCGCCTCCAGTTGTCGGTGGAACCGATCGGGCGCCACCGAAATCCGCGGAGGTGGTGCCGCCCATGCCAGGCGCGCCGCCAGTTGTCCTCAGAACCGATCGAGCGGCACCGAAATCCGCGGAGGTGGTGCCGCCCATGCCAGGCGTGCCGCCAGTTGTCCTCAGATCCGATCGAGCGGCACCGAAATCCGCAGAGGTGGTGCCGCCCATGCCAAGCGTGCCGCCGCTTGTCCTCAGAACCGATCGAACGGCACCGAAATCTGGGGAGGTGGTGCCGCCAATGCCAAGCGCGCCGGCACCTCCGCTAATTGCGCGCACGGCAATGATTCAGCCCAACGCTTATGTGCTTCTCGACACAGCCCGCGCCTTGACCGTCTTGGATCTGGAGCCGTTGGAAGCTAAGGCGAAAGCGGGCGATCCCACGTCTGAAACCACACTGGCGCTTGCTTACCACGCCGGCACATTGCTCAAGATGGATGATGCGGAAGCGCGTCGCCTGTTGCAGTCCGCCGCGAACGGTGGCTTTGTCGCGGCCGAAGAAGCCATGGGAATCTTCTGTCAGTCGGGCTTCGGGATGCCGCCGGACAAAGCACAAGCTGTTTCCTGGTACACCAAGGCGGCGCAACATGGATCGAGGGACGCGGCGACCAACCTCGCGCTGATGTACTCCACGGGCGATGGAGTCCCAAAGGACGGCACCAAGGCGGCGACTTGGTTCCGCAGCGCCGCAGAGGCGGGCGACGCGACCGCCCAGTTGAATCTCGCGGCCTTATACCACCGTGGTGAAGGCCTGCCACAGGATGATACCCAGGCCACTCTCTGGCTCACCAAGGCCGCTGATCAGGGCTTAGTTCCGGCAATGCTCGAACTGGCAAAGTGGGACTTACGCGCGGAGCACGGCAGCAATGTCGATGATGCCATCGTCTGGTTAAAAAAAGCCGCCGATCTGGGCGATGCAACCGCACAGGTGGAATTAGGCGACATCTTCATCGATAAAAAGCTCGGCCGACAGGACTATTCCCAAGCCGTCGACTGGTACAGAAAAGCGGCCGACCAGGGGCAGCGCGAGGGTCAATTTGGATTGGGAGCGCGATATTTGCTGGGGCAGGGGGTTCCGCAGGATTTGGAAGAGGCGCGGCGTTGGCTGACACCGGCGGCAAACCGGGGTCATCCCTATGCCCAATTCCTTCTGGCCAAGATGTTCGAGGCCGGAGAAGGTGGCCCAGTCGATGCTGCTTCCGCCGCGAAATACTATGAAGCTGCCGCGAACTATGGCATCGCCGAGGCGCAATACCGCCTGGGACGTTTGCTCGCTTCGGACCGCAGCAATGGAACGAGTCTCGTATCCGCGTACAAGTGGTTGGTTCTAGCACAGGACGCGGGGAAGGAGAGCGCCGCGACTACGCTCGCACAAGAACTTCGAAAACGGCTCACCCCATCGCAACTCGCCCAGGCCGAACATGAGATTGACCAGTGGCGCACTGCACACCCTCCGCGCCCGTTGGGTCGCTAGCCTCGAACGTTGATCCGGGCGCAGCAACCCCGTTCGTCTAGTTCGCATCCCTCCCAGTCCGGAAGCAGGACGGTTCGAACGTGCCCGCGCGGAAATAGTTCCACGCGCTTTACCGGCCCTCCCTGAGCGAAAATAGAAACAACAGCTATGTTCAGGCCTCATCGGTTGCGCACATCGGGGATTTGTTTGGCAGGCTGTATTCTTCTTGTCCACTTTTCTCTCGCCCAGACCTCCACTAAACCGCCGGGGTCAAACCCATCCCAGAAGATCCTGGTCACGGTCACCGATGAGAACGAGGTTGCCGTACCGTCCGCGTTCGTATATTTACAAGCATCTCCCCAGGCGGTTGCGCTGCGCTGCGTCACCGATTTTGGCGGCCACTGCGGGTTCTCCAACCTCTCCTCCGCTACTTACCAACTCCGCGTCGAGAAGGAAGGTTTCTATTCACTGATATTGCCTACGATCCAGACAAGCCTTGCGGCGAACATCGATGTCACTCTCTCCCACCAGCAAGAGGTGCGCGAGGTCGTCGATGTGGTCGAGTCCCCGCCCGCCATCGATCCCGCCCAGATCGCCGCGCAACAAACTCTCAGCGGACTCGATGTCCTCAACATCCCTTATGCCGCCACGCATGACTATCGCAACGTGCTCAACTTCATTCCCGGCGTCGTGCGGGACGTGAACGGACAACCTCACGTCGCCGGCGCGGAAACCTACCAGACAGTGACCCTGCTCGATGGCTTCAACATCACGCAGCCCGCCAACGGCCAGTTGCTCGCCCGTATCAGCACCGATGCTTTTCGCTCCATCCAGGTGGAACCGGCACGCGAGCCGGCTGAATTCGGCAAAGGTTCGGGCGGTCTGCTGATGCTGAATACGGGAATTGGCAACGATCACTTCCACTTCTATGCCACCGATTTCGTGCCGTCGTTTCAAGACAAGGGAGGATGGAAGTTCGACCAGATCCTGCCACGCCTGACTTTTTCCGGCCCGCTGCGGAAAGGAAAAGTGTGGTTCTACAATGCTCTCGACGGTGAATTTGACAATATTGTCTATACCGAACTGCCGGCCAATGCCGACAACGATCACCTCTTGCGCATTGGCAACCTGGCCAAACTCCAGGCCAACGTCACCAGCCGTCACATCGTCACCGCCAGCTTCCTGGTGAACCACCTCCACGATCAATATTCGGGCCTCTCGCCGCAAAATCCGGAGTTGTCGTCCCCCAAGGACGTCGAGTCCGCCTACCTGGCGAGCGTGAAAGATCAGTACTATTTCAAGGGTGGTGAGTTGCTTGAAGCCGGATTGGCATTCGATCAGTACAACCTGAAGTGGACACCCTACGGAACGTCGCCCTATCTCATCACTCCCGAGACCTTCGGTGATACTGCCAGCGGAAGTTACTATCTTTCCGCCGCAACGCGTGCCCGTCGCCTGCAGGCTCTCACGAATCTATTTCTCGCTCCGCATCACTGGCATGGCCGTCACGATTTGAAATTAGGAGCGGACTTCGACCGTCTTATCTACGACGCCCAGTTCGCCCGCCAGCCCATATCTTTTCTGCGCCAGGGGCAAAATCCGCCCACTGCTCCGAATACCTGCCTTACGAACGTGCCTCCCTTGGATTCGCCGTGTTCGCGCTATTCCACTTTTTCCGGAGGATTGCCTTCCTCCACTTACAACTTCGAGTCCAGCGCCTACGCCCAAGACCGCTGGTTGATCAACAATCGTCTGCTCGTCGAATCCGGCCTCCGCCTCGATTGGGATGAAGTCATCCGCAGGCCGCTCCTCTCTCCGCGCCTCGCCGGAACCTACGTCCTCGACAACTCGGGCAATACCAAGCTTTCCGCAGGAATCGGTTTGGTCTACGATCCGACGTTCCTGTTCCTCATCGCCCGTCCGTTCGCCGGTCAACGCACCGACTACTTCTTCACGTCCGGCGCGGAGACCGGGACCGTGCTTACTACATTTTCCGTTGACCGAAACGCCCTCCAAGCACCCCGTTTCATCAATTGGAGCCTCGGATTGGAGCGCAAGCTCCCCGCCGCCATCTATCTGAAAGCGGAATTCCTCGAAAAGCGCGGATCTCGCGGCTTCGCCTACAACACGCCCAGCGGCTCCAGCGGCAACTTCATTCTCGAAAATACGCGCGACGACCGCTACGACGCCTTCGAAGTAAGTCTCCGCCACAACTTCCGGGAAAGCTACATGTTGATGGGCTCCTACACCCGTTCCCGCCTCCACTCCAATCAGGCTCTCGATTTCAGCGTTGACAACTCTCTACTCGGTCCCCAGGAGCCCGGCCCTTACACCTGGGATACACCTAATCGCTTCCTGTCCTGGGGATATGTGCCGTTCTTCAAGCTGCCCATCATTCACCAGATGGAGATCGCCTATTCGCTGGAGACGCGCACTGGATTCCCGTTCAACGTAACCAACGATCAGCAGCAACTGGTTGGTCCGCCCGGAGCGCGTCGCTTCCCCGATTATTTTTCGCTGAACCTTTTCCTCGAGAAGCGTTTTCATCTCTTCGGATATTTCTGGGAACTGCGCGGCGGCTTCGACAACATCACCGGCCACGGCAACCCGTATGTCGTCAACAGCGACATCAACTCGCCCCAAAGATTCACCTTCAGCGCCTTTGAGGGCCGCGCCTTCACTTCGCGCATTCGCCTGCTCGGCAGGAAGTGAATCTGGGTTGGTATGGCTGAGCATCGGGGCCGAGCAAGACTGCACAGGTTGTCGCGCCAAGTGTCTTCTGAACCTATTTTGTGCCATCTTTCTGATGGTGATCAAAGGGCGATCTAGTCTGGGCGACTGGAGGCCGGCAGTTCTTCTCGAAGTTGGCAGCCGCTCGTGCGAGTTTTCATCATCGAGGCTGCCAGATTTAGAATCCGCTGGGCGGCTTGCTCTGTGCTCACACCACGAGCGTGAATGTTCGAGATGAGGTTCCGATTGGCGTCGGTGTGCGGCGCTTTCGGTCGGTACGCCATGTAAGCGGACAGGCTTTCGGCCGTCGCCAAACCGGGCCGTTCGCCGATCAGGAGGATGGCGACTTTGGGATCCAGTAACTCGCCGATCTCGTTCAGAATGCCGACCCGGCAGTAACGAATCACGAACGTCTGACCGACACTCCAGCCTCGAGTCTTTGCTCCTTCACAAAGAAGCGGCAATAGTCGAGGAGTTTGCAGGGCAACGGCGGTTACCGAGAGGCCGTCGCCGATCACGATTTGCAAATCGCGTCCCGTGGTGCAACGCCTGTCAACCTCCGCGCGGGACGCGTCATTCAGGTGACGGCCCAGGTCAGGGCGCAATAGATACTCATCTTTGCTCGCGGCCCGGGAGCAGACTTCAAACAGATTCCACTTCCGCATGAAGTTGTCGCCAGGATCGCCCCAGGGATCGTCCCCACGACCTATGAAGAGATTCAACTCCGCGCGCACGGCATCGCGGGCGGCGGCATGCGCCTCGCGCAGCTCTAGTTGAGTATTGGTTCGATACGCGGCCCCGCTGCGGCCTGCCAGCAGACGCGCCGGAGTTTGAGCCCTGACCTTCTTTACGATTTCGGACAGGTCAATCTCGGACGCGTCGTGCTCGGGCAAGTCATACGGCGGGGCGAGTTTGTCCTCTCGTTTGTCGTCTCCCGGATCCATTCAGACCGTCCTCTCCAGGGACAATTCCAAACCCTGCATCAGTTGCCGCCGGGCGGACGAGTCGAGCGACGCCGGTTCGTCGCCCCGATAGATCCCCCTTTTTTGCAGCCACGCGAGGAACTCCGGTGCCGGACGCAACTGGAAGAGGCGGCGCGCGGCCAGCGCGTCGTGATAGCTGGTGGATTGGTAATTCAGCATGACGTCGTCGGAACAGGGAACGCCCATGAAGTAGTTGCATCCCGCAGCCGTCAAAAGCAGGAGCAGGTTGTCGGCCGAGTTTTGGTCGGCGGCAGCGTGATTCGTGTAGCACACATCGCAACCCATCGGTAAGCCCAGCAACTTACCCATGAAATGATCCTCGAGTCCAGCGCGGATGATCTGCCTCTCGTCGTACAAATACTCGGGGCCGATGAAGCCAACGACACTGTTGACCAGAAAAGGCTGAAAGGTCCGTGCGACTCCGTAAGCTCGCGCTTCGAGCGTTAGTTGATCGACTCCGTGGTGCGCCTCGGCGGAAAGAGCGCTGCCCTGGCCGGTTTCGAAGTACATCACGTCGTCCCCTGCCCAGCGGGCGTCTCTTTGCCGTTGGCGATGATGCGCGAGAACCTGTTCGCGGCCCTCGCGCAGCATGTTCAGCGTGATTCCGAAGCTGCGGTTGGCCGCTTCCGTGCCCGCGACGGACTGGAAAAGAAGGTCTACTGGCGCCCCACGATTTAATGCCGCTAGCTGAGTAGTGATATGCGCCAGGCAACAGATCTGCGTTGGGATTTCGTACGCATCCACCAGGCGATTCAAAGCCACCAGAATCGAACTGACCGTCTCCACCGAGTCCGTGGCCGGATTTACCCCAATGACCGCGTCTCCGCAACCGTAAAGCAGTCCTTCGAACGCAGCCAGAAGGATTCCGCCGATGTCGTCAGCCGGGTGATTGGGCTGCACGCGGATACCCAGCACCCCACGCTCTCCCATCGTATTGCGGCAGCGTGTGACGTTGCGGATCTTGGCGGCTGCGAGCACCAGATCCTTGTTGCTCATCAGCTTGGTTACCGCGGCGGCGACTTCAGGAATGATGGCCTTCTGCAGCGGCTGTAGCTCGGTGCCGGTGGTTCCGTCGTCCAGGATAAACTCGCGAAACTCCCCGACGGTCATATTTCCGAGGCTTGCGCTGGCGCGGAAAGCTTCCTCGTCGAATGTGTCCAGAATGAGGCGCGTGACATCGTCCTCAGAAGGGTCAATCAATGGCCGACGGACAATTTCCTCCAACGTCAAGTCTGCAAGTTTGCGTTTCGCCGCAACTCGTTCTCGTTCCGATCGTGCGGCGATGCCAGCCAACTGGTCGCCAGACTTTTCCTCGTTAGCCTTGGCAAAAAGTTCGCGGAGATCGGAAAAGTCAAATCGCTCGATCATGGCGTGGCGCCCGTTCGGAGACACCATGTTACCGAAAAGCGTTTACGAGGTCGGACTGGGTTGGGCCTGGTTGTTCTGCACTGGGTCCCGCAATGGTTCACCCGGGCCATATTCGAAATTGATTCTCTCCTGCTCGACTACCAGCGGCCGTTTCTGCACCAGGGTATGGATGGTGCCGATGTACTCCCCAATGATGCCCATAAACAGCATTTGGATCGACATGAAGAAAAATACGCCGATGACCAGTGGCGCGATGCCAACGGAGAAGTGACTCCAAAAGATCAATTTGTACAGGAGGTATGCCAGCGACACCAGAACCGACACCAGCGCGCCCACAAAACCGGAAAAGGTCACTAGTCGCAGCGGCACCTTGGACAGGTTCGTAATGGCGAGCATCCCCATGTCATAAAGCGAATAGAAGTTGTTCTTGGTGATACCGTGTTTGCGCTTTGGCTGATGGTACGGAATATCGAAATGCCGAAACCCAGCCTCCGCGATCATGCCTCGGAAGTATGGATACGGATCATCGAAGCTCTTTATGACTTCCACTACCTTGCGGTCATACAGGCCAAAGCCGGTATAGTTCTCGTAGGTTTCCACTCCGGAAAGACGGTTCACCAGCCTGTAGTATTGCTTTCGGATCCAGAACATCAGACCGCTTTCGTCGCTCGCCGCCTTGACGCAGATCACAACCGGGTAACCCTCCTCCCACTTTCGGATCAAATCCACAATCATCTCGGGAGGGTCCTGCAGGTCGGCCACAATCCCTATGACAGCGTCGCCGCTGGCCTGATACAACGCGTGCTGAGGTGATCTTATGTGCCCGAAGTTGCGCGTATTCCTGATTACCTTTACGTTCCTGTCCTTAGCAGCGATCGCCTTCAGTTCGTTCAGGGTGTTGTCGGTTGACGCATTGTCGATAAAAATGTGTTCGTACTCGTAGTCTCCGGCGGCGGCGATGGCAGCGCGCACTCGGAGGTACAGTTCGTGCACATTGGGCTCCTCGTTATAGCAGGCTGTGAGGACGGTCAGGGTCTTAGGCATGGGTTGCACCCTTCTCATCGAACCTTAGGGCTTCGACGTCGATCTCTTCGTTCCGCTCATACCAGGCATAGAGGTCCCTGATCGAGTCCTCTAAATCCCAAAACCGATATCCGCCCATTTCCGTTAGCATACGTGAGTTGTCCGCTGAGTACTCGGGCCCCATGCCTTCGGCCATGACCGACACATTGGGATTGCAGCCTGAGATCTGGGCCGAGACCCGGGCAACCACTCGGGCTAATTCGGATATCGCCACCGGCCGTCCGCTGCAGACGTTGTACGCTTTGTGGCGGGCGTTATTCTCGATGAACCACATCGTGAGCTTGACCAGGTCTTTGATGTAGAGGTAGTCAAACACGATATCCTGCCGCAGCACAATCGGCAATCCTTTCAGCGCGCGGCAGCAGGCGTTGGAAATGAAACGCACGGTGTAGTCCTCGTAGGCGCCGAAAACTCCGAACAAGCGCAGATTAACAATTCGGTCGGAGCGCTCGATATGCTGGGCGCAAATGTACTTGGAAAACCCGAGCGCGTCCCTGGGCACGCGGGTATCGAAATAGTCTTCTTTCACCCTCGCCGGCAGCCCGGTCTTGTCGTACTCGGCGCCGGAGCCGAAGTGAATCATTTTTCCGAATCGCTCTTGGTTGCGGACGAGGTTGCGCGCGAGATTGAAAAACATGCGGCAATTGCGGTCGAGCAGGTCCGGGGGAGCAGCCAGTCGCCGATTCGACCGCGCGATGGCGGAGTGCACGATCACATCGAAACGGTGGGCGCTGAGATAGTCCCGCACTGCCTGCTCATTCAGCAGATCGAGTTCGGCCGAGGAGGGCGCCGATACCTTATACGTGCCGGCAAGTTGCTCCGCCAGATGTCGTCCGATGAACCCCGACCCGCCGGTGATGAGTATGCGCATTATGCAGGCGACCGAAAGGAAAACACTTGTGCCGCGGAAAGCTGTACATAAATGCCGCCAGACGAGCGCCGGCGATTGTAGGGCGCTTTGGCGACAAAACGCTTATTTCCATCGAATAACCAAGACTAGCACAGGTAACGTGAGTGCTCCGAAGGAAGGGAAAACCGCCGCGATGAAATGGAGCTTCTGCGCTTTCGTCCCCCAGAATGCGGATGAGTCGGTATGGCTTTCTCCTATATAACGGCTTAAGGCATATGAAACCATTAATCATTGAGATGATAGCCGTTTCAAAAGCCGTAAGCCTTCATGCCTATGCCGCCCAGGGCAATTTGCCGAGGGACGCGAGGCAGGTCCGCCTGGGTCCCTCGATTCCTGAAGTCGCGATCGTCTATCCCAAACGCCGTTCTAACTTCGTTTGGTTGGCGGAAACTCATTTCCATTTGCGGCCGTTCGCCGACTTGGTTTTGCCGGGGCCTGCGACGCATCTTGGTCCTGGGGGCTTTCGGGCGGGATCGTTGGGGTCCCTTGAGCCCGAGGTCACGAACCATTCCAGGGGTCAAGAACATCAAGACCACAGTCCTCGAAGTCTGCCACATTACGCGTCGCCAGCTTGGCCCCTCGCACTTGCGCAATGGCCGCTATCTGCGCATCCGCGTGGCGGATAGGTCTGCCGAGCGCACGCCGGTGAGCGGCAATCTTCGAAAAAACTCGCGCTGCGTCACTCTCGAACCCGAAGATGCGGCCCGCCAGATCCTCGGCAAACATAGCCTCCGCAGCGACCAGCAGCCCCTCACGACGCTTGCCCTTGGGGAGCAGCTCAATTCCATAGAAGATTTCTGCCTCCGTAATAGACGTCGTAAAGAGTTCTGTTGCTGGTTGCTTTGCAACCCATGCCACAACCCCAGGAGAGGGCTTGGGCCTCATGAACTCTGACAGCACATTCGTGTCGAGGATGATCATTCGGCGAATTCCGGGGCTTGGCGCATCGCGTCGCGTCGCGGCAAGTCCAATTCGAGCCCGCCAAATGCCGCAAATCGTCGATGGATGGTCTCCGCCAGATTTCCCTTTACCGGTGAGGAAGCGGTCAGAGCTGAGCGCAAGATCTCCCGGGCCTCCGCCTCCATCGAATGCCCGTGATGGGCAGCACGCACCCTCAGCCGGGCTTTGATCTTCTCGTCAAGTTGTCTAATCGTTAGTGTGGCCATGCCATCAATGCTATCACTGCTAGCTACGGATGCAAAGCGGTTTGGATAGGTTCGGACTGACGTGTTAACCGAATTCGCCGCCGTTCGCGAGCCGCGCTCCCCTGGCAAGTGCATCAGGCTTCAGGAACCGGAAGATCGCCGCAATCGGCTTCTTGTGCCCCCGGTGTGCTCGCCTGCGTTTCTGCTGAGGGTTTTTCCAACGCTGCGACTCGCTGCTCCAGGTTCGTTGCTTCGATCGCGCGCAACTGCTCGATCGCGCGCAGCTGCAAATTCAAAAGAGGTGTCAGGGCTGCAGCGATCCTCGGGTGAATCTTGCCTGCATGTACATCCTCGATCAGCCGAGCCACCGTGTCCCGCACGGCAAGCGCATTGTCCAAGGTCGGCAGCGGATCCGCGTGCTCGCCGGAAACATGACGATTGCTCCTGCCCCCGATCCGGCCCAGTTCGGAAGCCTTGTCGGGGTTGGCATGGAAAAAACACAGGCCGCCCGCGGTGGCGGCGGCCCCGAGATCGCGGAGGCGGCACTGGTGTTGCCTTTAGTGTTCATGCTTCTGCTGGGCATCGTCTGGTTTGGACGAGCCTTCAACATTTACTCGACCGTCCAGCAGGCGGCGCAACAGGGAGCGATTACCGCGGCACGGTCGACGTGTGGCACGTGCGGAGATCCCTCAAATGCCCTCCCTAACGCTAGCACGGTAGATAGCGCGGTTGTAGCGGTGCTGAGTGCCGCCAGGCCCGATACCGGCCAGATCAAGCAGTGGGAGGCCAATAATCCTACTCCTGGCGTGCAATCGTGTCCGGCGCCAGCGCCACCGGCTTCGTGTACACTGACGGGCCATAAAATCTGGGTCTGCAGTTCTGTGCTGCTGAATTCCGCGACCCAGCCCCTGCAATGCGGAGCGATGGTGAGCGTTCAATATCCATTTCAGTCCTTCCTGCCGGGCACTTCCCTCAACATGCAGCAGATTATATTGTCGGCGCAGGCGCAGAGCAGGATGGAGAACTAGATGGCTCGCTTTCGAGTTCTGCATCGCCGCACGGTCAGTCTGCTGAGGGGTGCGCAGGGCGCGGCGTTGCTGGAGTTCGCCATTTCACTGCCGCTGCTGGTGGTGTTCGTCGTGGGCATCTACGATTTCAGCGGCGCTTTCAACCAGAAGCAGAAGATCGAGCAGGCGGCGCAGGAAGGCGCCATCATTGCCGGCGCTCAGCCGATGAGCGACATTGCGACGACCACCGGCGATCCGGTGTCGCTGCATCTGGTGGTGACCGCAGTTTTCAACTCGCTGGCGGGCAGTGGAGTCCTGCCGAATTCGGGCCGTGTCCCGATAGGTTGGTCATCACCATCAACCGCGGGACGGTAGTCAACTCGGTGTCGGGGCCGGCGGTCCTCGGCACAAACGTTCAGGTTTCCTATCCATATCACTGGCGTTTCAATAGTGTGATTCAATTGCTGATTCCGGGCGCGAGCTATGCAGCCACAACGCAGGTGACGGAGAGCGCTACGGTCCATAATCAGATGTGAGGGTGTGTGCGTCGAAAGCGGAAGATCTCGGGGGGAAGAAACGAGCAAGGGGTCATCATCACGCTGGTTGCGGGTGTTCATGCTGTTTGTGATCGGAGCGATGGCCGCACTATCGATCGATGAGGTGACGCTCTACACCGCACGCAGCGAAGCGCAATTGGCGGCCGACGCCGCGGCCCTGGCGGGCGCGCGCGTGCTCGCCAATTCGGGGACGAACCTCCGATACGAGCGGCGGATCGATGCTAAGCGCGCAGACCATCGCCCAAACAGTCGCCATTCGGGTCGCGGAGCAAAACCAAATTGGGGGAAAGAACCTGACCGCCGGTAATGTTGCTTGTTGTGTTTTTGGTGGAACCGATACCAACCCAACCGTTACCGTAAAGGTGCAAAGGACCGATCTTCCCACGTTCTTTGCGCGTATCTGGGGTGTAACGCAGGTTGCTGTGGCTGCGTCAGCCACGGCGGAAGCTTACAATCCTTCTGGCGCAAGTGTTTAGGGGACGACGACGCCGGTCGCACCCCTTTGCGTGAAACCGTGGCTGTTGCCGAACATGGATCCCAGCCCCGGTGGCACTACCATATTTGACCCAACCGGGGCCACCGGGGCCATTACTAACGCAGGGCTTCTAGGATTTTCGTCCACGACGGGGGCCACGCTCCTGCGCGATGCCTGCGGTGCCGGCAACTGCAGCGTGGTACCACTGCCTACCCCCGTGGCGTGGAAGTATTATCCCGGGGATACGGCAACGACCTTCCAGCCGGTCCAGGCGGTGCCCACCTGTACCCCGGCGTTGACCACTCCCTACGAGGAAAGCGTCGCCGGCTGCGTTCAGACCCCCATTGCATGCAATGGCACAGCGAACATAGACACTTCCGACTACACCTTCCTTCGAAATACGGAAACGCTGGCTGCGGTAAATTGTCTGACGCACTCAACCGCCAACCAGGGAGATAGCGTCGATCCTGCGCACATCCCGCCACCGGTTGAGTTCCTGGCGGGCGCTGACAATCCAGTTGTGCTGGCAGGTGCACTAGCGGGTGGAAGCGACGTGACGGTCAGCGATTCGCTGGTCACAGTGCCGGTCTTTAATAGCACCACCGGCACGCCGCCAACCAGTCCGGTGACGATCATTGGCTTCGTCCAGCTATTTCTAAATCCCGACGGCATGTCGAATTCCCCGCCGAATACCGGCCATGTGAAAACCACCGTCAGCAACATGGCCGGTTGCGGAACCGCCGCCACCGGGCAGCCGCTTCTCGGCAACGGCGCGTCTCCGGTGGCAGTGCGGCTGATCTCGCCGCCGTAGTTGGAAGTTGATACTTCGTGACATCTGATAAAGAAGGAAGTCCGAATGGCCGCGCGGAACAGATCGTCCGCTGTCTGCGTATACTGGCTTGCAAAGAATCGCTGCCATGATCCCGATAACACGTAAAGAGGTGCGTATGTTCTATCAAGATGACGCGTTGTTGTTTCCGCGGGCAGTTCTCTGCTTGCTGATTTACGTCGTTAGAAACATCTACTTTCCAAAGAATTAACCAGCAGGCTGAACAGCTAAGACGACGAGTTTCCGAAAGCCCGTGGGTGCGCTTTACGAGATAATACCTCGCTCGTTCTTCCACCCCGAGGTGTTCTTCTTTTGACGCATAAACCTCACATATTGTGGATCCGTAGCGCTCCCCGTCAATGACGTTGATGCTGCGTGGCTTGCGCCCCAATTCGTGAGCAGGGTGCTCGCCAAAGGTCCAAAGGTCAGTGTCCCTCAAGGGCTTCTTGCCCTGGGTTCGAGCCGCCGTAGAGTTCGTTTTGCTCTCAAACCCCATGAATGCCGGCGTTGGCGGCCATCATAAAGTGATTTACGCTAGCTTCAAAAAGGAAATGTGAGTTTAGAAGCCAGCTCCTGGGCGATTGACAATCGCCGTCCGAGGCGCCATTATCAGCTACACAGGCTTTCGCGGAAATCGCTTGCTCCCGGGGGCCCCCGGAGGATCGATGATTCAGCTTTTTCTCAATATTTGCATCGACGATCAAGGACAAGATATCGCTGAATATGCCGTCATGCTCGCCGTTATCCTGGTACTTGTGATCGGCACTGTGCGTCTGATTGGGGGCAACGCCAACAACGCCTTCTCCAGTGTTGCCAGTTCTCTAGCGCAGTAATCCCGGTTCCACCAGCTTTAGAAGTTGGTTGCCCTTGGGTGGCTTTTTGTTGGTGTTGTCCGATTCTGTAGAAGCAAATTGGTGTAGACTTGCGAATTATGCCCATTTTTCAGTGAAAACCAGCGTCCAACAAGACTTTTCACCAATCTCACAACCAAGTATCTCATTATAGGTGCAATCTACGCGTCTACAGTTTGCCTACATTTTTCTGACGGCTTACAGGCAATCCCGTGGTCGGAAAATTCAGGATAATGTTTTGGAAATGACGGGGCAGTGCTTGGGAAAACTAAGGAAAACTTTTCGCCAAGGAATTCTTAGGGCAACCCAAGGGCCGCGCGGGCGGCTCTCCCTTTCCGCTTGCGTCTCACCTTGAAAGTAGTTCGAGATTGCCCCGTCGCCGTTGTCCTGTTTGCCCCCTTTATACGACATCGCAGAATACGCTGTGATGCTGGCCGTAATTTTGGTGATCGTGATCGGCACCATCCGTCCGATCGGCGGCAATGCCAACAACGTGTTTTCGCAGGTAGCCAGCCAAATGACCCAGTAGGCCGCAACCTGTCGCACTACGCGGAAATATAAGTCCGCCGGGGCGACAAATAAGTTCTGAGTTGTAAGGAGAGGAATGAACGGAAACCGTTTGGGGCTTGGCGGTCGCTGTCGGGCGATGACTCTGACATTCCTATCCTGAAAACGCCAAGGCGCTTCCGCCAACCGTTTAATAGAGTGAATCAGCTTTGACGATGCGTTGCGAGTCTTTCAGTAGACGGAAAGCATTCTTTCCCGCAACGGCGTTTAGGAACCGTTCCGAACCCAACGGTTGCGAAAGACCGAATTATCGGTGATCGTTATGGTAATCGCCACAACCAATATGCCCCCGATAATATCGACAACGTAGTGCCATTCCAGCAGAAGGATAGAGACAATCAGCAGACTGTCATAGGCGCACAGGACAATCAACATCCGCTTCCAGCGGCGCAAGAACCACATCACGATGAGTGGCTGGGCGATATGCATGCAGGGAAAAGCGATGAAGTAGTCGGTGGAAATGCGATGGATCGGAACATGATTCCAAAGCGCTAGCGCATCCATTATCAGGAATCTTTGGATCGAATAGACCTGCAATGTATTGGGAATCCGCGAGAAATGCCCGGGGCACAAATAATACGGACCCTGGCTCGGCCATAGATAAAACAGCACGAGGGCAAGATAGTACGTCATGAGAATCGTGCCCACGAGCTGAAGGGCACGGTTCTTCCCGTCATAAAGAGTGACAAGGATCATGGCCGCCCCGATCTGAGGAAACATGCCGAAGTAGATGAATTCCAGGAAGCGAAAAAAGGGAAGCGGGAAGGTTCGAACCGCCCAGTGCGACAGATCGGAAACGGACCATCCGTGGAGAATCCACCTGTCCATCGCATTGAATGTCGCGTCATAAGCGAAGCCGAAACGAACCGAGACGATGATGTCGTTGTAAGCGAACACCAGAAGAAAACCGGCAAAAAGATAAAGAGCAGGCAGCAAAACCGCACCAGCGTCTCGTCGCAGTTCCTGGGGCTTTCGCTCGCGAAATTCGAGTATGGCAACTGTATTGACGGTCAGAACCACCGCTTTCATCCAGGTGAATGCCCAGCCTAGAGCCGTGAGGTAGAGAAGTAGGAGAACGATGCGAAGCGGTTCGCGCCGGTAACGTTCGACAAGAGGTCCCAGTATCGCCGGCCGGGGCAGGCCTATCAGGCACAGCAGCGCTGCAACGAAGACAGACTGCGCCGCCAGGACTAACCAGTAAGCGGTGCCCAACTTTATCCAATCGAACTTGGCCGGAAGGTGTAGTCCTCGCAAGACAGGGACCAGGGCCACACTCAGGAGCAAGCTGATCCAGTAATGCCAATAACGCGGCTTCATTGAGTCTTATCTCAACCTCCCCCACCAGGGAGTGCCGAAAATCCAAGCAACCAGCCCGGAGCGGCCCACAGTACAGCACCGACAACAACCAGAGGGACGATGCCTACTCCAATCCCCTTCCAGAGACTGAGTGCTGCGACAAAGAACGTTGATGCCGCCTTCATACCTATGAAGTCAGTCATTTGAATACCTGCAATTAGTAGGCACACTGACAAAGACACAATCGCGCTCGACAGGAGAAGGCGAACCGTGCGAACAATTCGCATAGAAATTGGTCTCCGCTGTCGGGGGCATCGAGGATGCACGTTGGTTCAAAGAAAGTAGCGACTCTCAACACCCGGTCATACTGACCGAGGGTAGTTTTTCTGCCAAGAGAAGAGAGAGTCGCTATGAAAAGACGATACCAGATCGACCAACAACGCGCGGTGCAACAGTTCCGCCAGTTAGCAGGCGAAGCGAATCCCGGCATCCAGATGATCTTTCCCATGGCTGAGTCGTGGGAATTCTGCCAGAAGGAGTCGGCCAGCCACCCGCTGCGCAAGGCCGGATTTAATCCGGCCCATACCGACTTCATTCACTTTGTCCGGCAGCGGCTGATCGAGTAGACGCGGGCGCGACAGTTTGCAATTCGAACATCCAGCCGCCCCAAGCAAAACGTACTCAGTGGGAGCCTATCTGTATCGGCCTGGGGCCACGCGCACTGCTCAAGGGAGTTGTCGCCTGTCAAGGTTGGCAGTGGATCGCTGCCCTGGCGATCTCGCTGTGCTCGCTTCTTTTGTTTTGCCGCAGCAGACGGTCGGGCGAGTGTGGGCAATCCCTTTCTGGACGTTTATCCTGTTCCCCGTGGGAGTGGTGGCCCTGATGCTGGTGCATTATTATCAGAGGACCTTTACTGCGCCGGCAAGACCGGGCACGTCGTAGAATGCTGTGGGGCCCCGGGTTTTCCTGCCAATGATGCCTGCTAGTACAGTTGCGGAAGGGGGCAGAACATTGCCCGCGAGGAGATTTTGGCCGACCGTTCTGGTCCTCCGGCTTCTCCCGCTCCTTGTTGTCCACCAAATGCTGCTGGCGATCATATATGTGCCTCTTGCTCTGCGGGGCCTTGACGATTTCCGCCAATTTTATACAGGTGGGTACATGGTCCGCACGCGCCACGTTGCGGAGCTATATGACTATGATACACAGCAGCGTTTCGAAGACCTGTTAATCCCAGTTGGGCGGCCTTTTATGCTGCCAATTAACCATCTCGCATTCGAGGACTTGTTGTTTGTGCCCCTATCGCTGCTTACTTATACTGTCGCGTACTGGGTGTTCATGGCCTTCAATGGCGCGCTATTGATCCTCTGTGTGGGGTTGCTGAGGCACCGACTCAAGATACAGCCCGATCAACGGAAATGGCTTTCCGCTCTTCTGCTTCTGGCCTTTTTCCCCATCCCGCGAGCACTGGAGAAAGGGCAAGATTCCATTATCATGCTTACGCTTCTGGCGGCTGCGCTTTGGGCACTTGACCATGGGAAAGAGTTCTTGGCTGGACTCCTAGTTGGTATCGGCATATTCAAATTCCAGATTGTGATTCCAATTGCGCTGCTGTTCTTGGTATGGCGGCGCTGGCGTTTTTTTGCGGGCTTTTCGGCCTCCACCGTTGCGGCGAGCCTCGTCTCCCTGTGGCTGGTGGGCCTCGACGGAGCGAGAGAATACGCGCACATGTTGCTATCGATGAGCGTCCGGTTAACTTCCGACGCGGACATGTTTCGTTATGGTACTCATCCCAGAGATATGATCAACCTACGCGGACTGTTGTCCGCCATCTTTCACGGCAACCTACCCCACGGTTATGTCCAATTCCTGATCGCAGCTTGCTCGGTTATTGTTCTACTGGCTGCGGCAAGGCAGCGCCCGTCGCTGCCTCTGGCGATCGCCGCCGCCTCATTGACGAGCTATCATTTCATTGTTCATGATGCGAGTATCCTCATCATTGTCATAGCCGGGGCACTGTGCTCAGGATTAGTCTGGAACGGTGCCGTCGCTGCCCTGCTTCTGATAGCGCCCCTGTGCGCAATGATTCCCGATCATGGCTACCTGGCAGCAATCCCTTTGCTGGGACTTTTCCTGTTGATGCTGGGGTGCGCACCAGAGCGCGACGAATTCAGTGCGGGTGCCTGCCAAAGCGCTATCGCTGAAGGGTCACCGTGCAGATGACAATCCCTGTCGTCGAGCTGTTGCATGCACTCTAAATGGGGACATTTCTATTGTGGTCTCTTCTCCACCTTTCTCAGGGCGGAAAGAAACGTGCGGTTCAACTCCCTCGCGCTGGCTCCTTCCATCTCGGCTTCGACAACGAACTCGTCGCCCGCCTTCATTGAGGGAGCCCTTCGCGGACAGTTGCTCAAGAGCATACTAGATCGTCCGGGCGTCCGAGCGTGCCGTGAGCTTCAGGTTCATGTGGCGTACCCCGACAGTTTTCGCTCAGATTTGAAGCGATATTAGCTCCAGATGGGGTTGCCTTTCTCGTCCCGCAGAACGAGAGTATCGTTACCCCGAACCACTTCACGGGCGAGAATGAGTTCAGCTTCCCCCTGCTTAATTCGTGATCCTGTGAGAACGATTTCTTCCCCTTGGCTGAAATTCACTCCCATATCGTCCAGAAATGTCTTCGGGCAGAGGTACACGTCGAATGTGTCTGTCCCAATTTTCACCAGCAAATGGACAATCTCTTTTTCACTACCCTTTGCGGGCAGCTTCACTTCTTGCACCGTAGCTTTCATTTTGCTCTCGGTACTGAGGTCGTAAATCGGGCGATTGGTTTCCGCCACCATGATCCCGGATGTTGACTCTCAACCATCGGGCGGGATCTGATCCATCTTCGTCGGCTGGGCCTACGGCTGGGGTTATGACCATCCCAACCCAGAGAAGCCCGCGCGTGCTTACTCTTGTGCGTGGGGGTATCTCAACGACGAAACTTCTTTTCAGCCGGAGGCCGGTGAGTGTTATAACGAGGCGCTCTCCGCGGTCAAGGGAAAGATTATCTTGAACTCAAGTGCCGGACCAGGATGGTACGCCGATTTTCGACACGACATCATCCGGAACAATGAAGACTGAAGTGTGGTCCACTCGACGGGGCGCCGTTCGGCTTGCCCGTGCCAGGGTTATGAGTCTTTGACCCTGGCCTTCTGTTTGGCGACCAATCGCTGCATGAACTTGGGCCCTTCCTTCTTCCAGGCCTCAACGCCTTCGTACAGCTACATCTCCACTGACTTGCGTGGTGGTCCTCGTTCTTCATCAGCGTGGGGCCCCGCACGGTGGTGGAAATGAACGCACGCGGCTGGAGGCTGCATCCCTTGCACGGCGATCGGGAAGGCCATTGGTCGGTGGATGCCAGCGGCAACTGGCGGTTGACGTTTAGATTTCAAGGTGAAGATGCCGTGCTATTGGACTTTCAAGACTACCACTGAGAGGTTTTTATGCGCATGCACAATCCGCCACATCCGGGAAGAGTTCTGCGAGAGTATCTGGGGACGGTGTCGTTACAGACGCCGCCAAGCACCTTGGGGTGACTCGGGTCGCCCTGTCACGCATCTTAAATGGTAGCCCGCGGGAATTTCGGCAGCCATGGCGCTGAAGCTGTCCGATGCCCTTGGCACTAGCCCCGAACTATGGATCGGCATGCAGACCCAGTATGATCTGTGGCGAGCATCACAGCACCGCCGAAAGAGGGTGACGCCATTGTTCGTAGGAGCAGGGAACTGACGCCGTGGCAAACCGCTTCCCACGTCGGGCGGAACGGTCTGTGCCCGTGCGGTTCAGGGAAGAAGTTGATCGATCAAAAGGTCATTCAGGCCCGTTGGGCACTTCCGGCGCTATGCCAATGCATACCAGGCGCCGCGACCGCTGCCGTGCATGACCAGATGCCCCTTTTCCTGCAGTTGGCGGAAGTGCGGCTTGAGCGTGTTCCGGCTCGTGCCGGTCAGCATAACCATGTCGCTGATGGTGACGCGTCCGTGTTCGCGGGCATACTCCACGATTTGCACGGACAGTTCCGGCATGGCCGACAGAACAATTCTTTCTCTCTCGATTTTCCTCGCCAGTCGTTTCATCTGCTGCTGAAGAGCGCGCAGGAAGAACAACACCCATGGCTCCCAGTTCGGTGCGTCGGTCCTGATTGTTTCTTGCGTCTGGCGCAGTGCGAGGTAATAGCCTTCCTTGCTGTGTTCGATCACACTCTCCAGTGAGCTGTAGGGCACATAGGCATAGCTGGCGCGCAGCAACAGCAGCGTGGTCAAGATGCGGCTCAACCGACCGTTGCCATCCTGGAAGGGATGGATTTCCAGGAATACAACGATGAAGATGGCCGTGACCAGCAGAGGATGCAGTTGCCGGGTCTCCATCCCCTCCCTCACCCAGTCGAGGGCTTCCGTCATCAGGCGCGGTGTGTCGAACGGAGTGGCCGTTTCAAACACGATGCCGATCTCTTTGCCGGTCTCGTCAAAGGCTGCAACGCTGTTGGATTGGATCTTGTACTCGCCGCGATGATACGCATCCTTTTCGCTGTATTTGAGCAGGTCGCGGTGCAGCTGCTTTACGTGGTTTTCCGTCAGAGTGATCTCTTTCCACGATTGAAAAATGAGCTCCATAGTTTCGGCGTAGCCGGCCACTTCCTGTGCGTCCCGTGTATCGAAGGATTTGACTTCAAGATTAGATAGGAGCTTTTCGACCTCCCGGTCGGAGAACTTGCTGCCTTCAATGCGTGTGGATGACCCGATGCTTTCGATGGTGGCCACGCGTCGAAGGGCGGATAGGCGTTCAGGTGCCAGTGTGCCCAAAGCGCGCCATGCTCCTTTGAATTCATCGAGTTCGGCGATGAGACGAAGGATTTCTGGGGTGATCTCGAGGTTGTCAGTCTGGATCATGACACCCAAGAATACGCCCATTTACACCCAATTAGTCAAGCTAAAATGTCACCTATTTACACCCATTATCGCCAACAGCTTTGACCCTGGCCTTCTGCTTGGCGACCAGGCGCTGAATAAACTTTGGCCCCTTCCTTCTTGGGTCCCATTTGCAGGCAATCACCCGGCATGGGCAAAAGCCTCCCCAAAACGGAAACCATTTCGCAATTGCCACTGCGCCCTTGGTTTTGTACAGATCACTCTTCTGTTGCTTCGTGAGTTCCTTCAGAAATTCGAAACTGGGGGACAACCTCTGCCGCTCCAGGATTACGGAGGGTTGGCTAAACTAGGTGTTGAAAGGGTTGAGAATCCGCACATCAAGTTGCCTAAAATCTCGTTCGTTCCTTGTCGCAACAATCAAACGATGGACGCGTGCGGTCGCAGCGATCATGGCGTTCTCTACCAACTGGTCCGGTTTCCGATCCATGATGCGGCCCCATTCCCGAAAGCAGGCCGTATCCATCGGGAGGATCTGGTAAGAGGCAGCCAGTTGATCCGCCCAAAACTCGATCTCGCTCGCTTTCGATGGATCTTGATGCCTTGTCCGCTCAATTCCCGCTTGCAGTTCGCCCATGGTGACAGCTGAGAGGAACAACTGCTCCTCCTCCTGGTCGCTGAGCCAGCCGACCACTGCGCCGTGCGGATGCGGCTTTCGGAGCTCGGAAACGACGTTGGTGTCCAGCAGGTATTTGTTCACTTGAACTCCAATGCGGCACGTCGCCGCAAATTGCGGCTCTCCGCGATCAAGTTCTCAAAGCGAGCATTGGGGGCGAGCAACAAGGCTTTGAGGCCGGGACGGGCAGCCCTTTGCAGTCGGTTCCATTCCTCGATCGGCACTAAAACGGCGGTTTCAATTCCGCGACGGGTAACGACCTGCGGGCCCTTCTTGATGGTTGCATCCAATAACTCACTAAAACGCGCCTTCGCATCTTGCACTTGCCACGAAGCCAAGCTTCACCTCCTGCGCACTACTCTATGGTACTGACTAGTCATATATCTAGTCAAGTACAAGACCTGAACACTCGTCTCCTGCGCTGGCCTTCCAGAGAGCCAGGCCTGAGGGCACCGTCCGCCCCGAGGCCGTCTCAGGTCAATCTTGGGGAGGGCTCTCACGACGATCAAGTTTTGTCTTGCAGGTCCTTCTGCTGGGCTTTTCCCCTGGCTTTGGCCCACCTGGCGTTTACGGCCTTACGGGCTAGTTCCCGCCTTTGTTCGGCCGTCAGTATTGCGGTGCGAGCCTTACCGCCCTTCAGCCCACCAAGTCGTCCGAGAGCCACTGCCCCCTTGTTGCTGGGAATCGGGAGACAGTCACCATGAGCCTCAACGTAAAGGATCATCGAGGGTCTTTCCGGCGGTGATGCAGCCCGGAAAATCGGGAAAGCTCACGCCGTAATCCACGCGCATGAACCAAACAAGGGACTCCTATTTCCTGAGTGAAGGGTGATTCTTTGCGATCCAGTCTTCGACCTGGTTGTAAAATTCTTTGGCCTCGACAAGGATCTCCTTCGCTTCGGTCTCGGTTGCTACGTTTAGAAGGTATAGTCGATAGTATTTCGCTTTCGCCGACAGGTCTCAAAGTACTCGGCATACCTGTGAGCGGGTTTTCCCAACACAAGTTTCGTGCTTTCTAATGAGACCCGGTGATGCCCGACCTTGCTCATGATCCGATACCTCGCACAGGCAATAGCCATATTTGCCGCCTGGAGTGCAGCGTTGTAGGCAGTCGCGAACCTCCGGTCGGCCGAAAGGCCGTCAAGGGCTGCGTCCGCGGGGTCGCGGGCGATCAGGGCACGCATGTTATCCAATTCCTTCTTGGAGGTCTTGTGTCTCTGGGCTTCTTTACTTGCCAATAATTTCGTCCAACTCACGCTGACCTCCTTTCACAAACTGTTTCCGTTCTCGTAAAACGACGGTGAGAAAATGGTCGCATGATTTGATTCTTTCCCGGAACTCCTCCGCGGAATAGGCTGTGACGTTGACTTCTCTTCCTACCTGTGCCTCGGCCTTGCGGAGTGCTGGAGACAGGTCAGCGAGGCCTGCTTTGCCAATGACCATCAAATCCACATCACTGGTTGCATGTTCTCGACTCCGCGCCACCGAACCATAGATAAACGCACACTGGATCTTGCCCCCCAACGGCGCTAGCATCTGCTCTAGGTCGGAGCCAGCCCTGCAGTTTTTTCGAAAAGCTGCTGCAGGTCTAGAAACACCGGGGACTTGGTTTCAGCTTTGAAATAGGCCCTCGTGCCTTCACGACGATGCATTAGTATTCCGCTTGCGACCAAGGATGATAGCTCCCGCTGAAGGCTCGATGGGCTTGTGTCCAACCGATCGGCGAGTTCCGACAGGTACCACCATTTGTCTGGCTGCGTGAGCGTGGCCGCGAGCACACCTTGCCGGACTTGTGGGAACAACGCAGTCAGCACGGACGATTTACGCATATTGCGTAAGCTTGTCCATCGGCAAGAGGAAAGAGCGGGTTACTCGTGGTGTTGAATCACTGTGCAACCCGGTTGCACAAACTAATCACTGTGCAACCCGGTTGCACAAACTAATCACTGTGCAACCCGGTTGCACAAGCTTGGGGCTCGGTACGCTGTTCCACTCAAGACCAATGCCGGCGACACGCCCGCATGGGTTGGAGTTGCTCTCGGGCAAGAGTCGAATACGAATTGAGCAGGGCAGCCATTTGTGCACACAGTCATCATAGGGGAACATAAAGCGAAAGTCAATGGCAATCTGCAATTTTTGCGATTGGGAACGTCGTCGATAGCGAGATCGGGCGGTGCTGAGCAGTGCAATCCGTTTCGAGATCGAAAACCCTTCGGATTAGGGTTGACGGTCCATTTATTTGTATATACAATTAAATAATGAAGATTGACTTCGATCCGGCGAAAAACGCGAAGAACATCCGGGACAGAGGTCTCCCGTTCACGCTCGCCGCTGAATTCGATTGGACCACAGCCATGATCGTACCTTCCAGCCGCCACGGCGAAGGCCGCTTTTTCGCGCTCGGTTATATCGGGAACCGCCTTCATGCTCTGGTCTTCACCAAATCGCGCCGCGCCCGCAAAACGGAGGTAAAACGCTATGAAGAAAAAGCCTGATCCCGAGATGATCGACAAGGAAAACCCGGAGTGGACCGACGCCATGTTTGTCAAGGCAAGGCCGGCATCCGAAGTCTTTCCCGATCTCGCCGCACATTCGGAGAAACGCAAACGCAAACGCGGCCAGCGCGGCCCGCAGAAAAAACCGCGCAAGGTTCTGATCTCTCTGCGCCTTGAAGAAAGCACGGTCGAGGCGTACAAGGCCGGTGGCCGCGGCTATCAGACCCGCATGGCCGCCGTGCTGGAAGAGCACGCGAAATAATTCCCGCCAAACGCAACGGATACCCGGACCAGACCCACCCAGGCCCCGGTCCGGTAAAAAGAAGTTACAAATGGTCAATCTTGGGAAGGAATTTCGCGGCGATCAGGTTTTGTCTTGCTGGTCCTTCTGCTGGGCTTTCTTCCTGGCTTTGGCCCGCCCGGCGGAAAATGGCGAGAATCGGATTCTCATGTCGCCGTTTACCAACGCGCTCTTCCAACCCTGCGGTGGAAGTAATGGAGAGCGACGTCTTTCCCGCCCAGGTTATGAGTCTTTAACCCTGGCCTTCTGTTTGGCGACCAGGCGATCGAGACGGCAGCGCTGATGCTGGGCACGGACAAATCCCGCGGTCACTGTCTGGAGATGATCTGCGCGGACTTTCTGGCTGGCGCGCACCTGGACAATGGCGACCCGGAGATCCTGCTTAACTCGATCTCACGCTACTACAAGTTCTTGCCCGGCGAACAGCAACAGGTTTTCCTCGAAAACCTGCGTGAGAAGGCGTCCTAAGAATGATTCGTCCCAAACCCGCACCTGCGCGGCTGGATCCATTGTCGTACGAAAGTCTGCGCCGGCAGATCCTGCGTCGCGACGGCTGGAGGTGTCAATCCTGTGGCACGATGACGAATCTTGAGGTGCACCACAGAGAATTCCGCAGCCATTCGGGAGCCGACGCAGAGGAAAACTTGATACGCTGTGCGTGGACTGTCACCGGCGAGCCCACGAGTTGCGGTAACGATTCAGTTCACCATGCGCACGCGTGCGCGTGACTGTTGCTCAACCAGAATATCGGCGAGGCGCTTATGCGCGTCCATCCCAATGGGCGGCAGAGCTCCTCTCTTGGCTTTCCCGTTGAGCACTCGCGACAACTACTGAGGCAGGACAATGCACGTTACAACCTCTTAGAGCGTGCGAGGCCTGGACGTTCTTTCATGAACTGATCCAAGGACATCACTTCTGACCTCGGATCGGTCCGGTAGGATTCTTTTCCGGGGTAAAGAATGATTTGGCGAGCAGCTTGGAGGTCCGCGCAGCCGATGTAAAATCCTTTACTAGGCACGGGGTTGCTGATCGAGCGTTTGATTTCTATCGCCCAAATGTTTTTGGGGCCGAATTCGAGGACGAGGTCAATTTCCGCACCAGCGGATGTTCGATAAAACCATGAACGAACTGTAGCAGGTAAGCTGCTGAGAATGTTCTCAATGAGCATACCCTCCCAGCTTGGGCCAACGATGGGATGCCCGAAAAGTTCCTCCTGCGTGCGAATGCCGAGGAGGGCATGAACGAGGCCGCTGTCTCGCACATAGACTTTCGGAGACCGCACCAAGCGCTTTCTTGCTTTCGATGCCCAGGGCTGTAGTCGCCGCACTCAGCAGCAAATCGACCAGAATATCCAGGTAGCGAGCGATGGTATGTCCGCTCACTCCAAGGCCTGCAGCTAGTTGGGCACCGTTTAACATCTGTCCCTGATTGTGGGCCAACATCTGCCAGAAACGACGAAGTGTCTCTGCTGGCACTCTGGGCCCGAGAGCGGGCACATCCCGCTCCAGGTAGGTTTGAATGAATGCCGTGCGCCACTCAAAGCTGCCTTCGTCATCGTCAGCAAGAAAGCTCTCGGGGAAGCCTCCTCTCAGCCACAGAGCATCTGGAGCAGAAGGGCTGGTCCCGCCAACTTCGGCAGCGGTGAACGGAGTCAGTTCCAGGTAAGCAATTCGGCCAGCGAGTGTCTCCGCCGATTGGTGCATAAGATCCATGGACGCCGAACCGAGCAACAGAAACTGACTGACTTTTCTTCCCGTTCGACGCCTGCGATCAATCAGACTACGCAGCGTCTGGAATATGTCGGGAAGACGATGTATCTCATCAAGGATTACGAGCCGGTCGCGATGTTGCGAAAGCGCCAACCGACCTCAGCAGTGACCTTGTAATTATGCGATGACGTGGCATAATTACAATGATGATTCCAAGAGTAGCCAAAGCCAGATTGCTGGACTTGCTGCAGCGCTTTCCGGCGGTAGCGCTGCTCGGTCCGCGCCACGGCCAGGGCGAGGGTTTCGGACCTGGGCGATCGAGACGGCAGCCGATGCTGGGCACGGACGTGGTTACTGTCTGGGGATGATCTGTGCCGACTTCCTGGCTGGAGCGCACCTGGACAATGGCAACCCCTAGATCCTGCTCAACTCCATCTCACGCTACTGCAGATTCTTGCCCGGTGAACAGCAGCAGGCCTTCCCCGAAAACCTGCGTGAGAAAGCATCGTAACCGACTGCCCGTGCCACAACTCGTCTGCTATTCGTGGATGACCGGAATCGACGAAGTCGCCCAGGTTGTTTTCGCCCAAAAGCCGATCCCTCGCGGCTGAACGCCTCGCCGTACGAAGATCTGTGCCAGCAGATCCCGCGTCGCGATGGTTGGAGGTGTCAATTCTGTGGCACGATGTCGAATCTCGAGGTGCACCACAAGGAATTCCGCAGTCATTCGGAGGAAGACTCCAAGGAGAACTTGATCACCCATGGCCGGTAAGCGCTGAAATGTAGGGGAACGGGTTGAACCCGCGGTGCGATACTCGCCAGATCCGCATCGAGCGAGACGGCAGCGCTGATGCTGGGCAGAACAAATCGCGCGGTAGTCTGGGGATGATCTGCGCCGACTTCCTTGCGGGTGCGCACCTGGACAACGGCAACCCGGAGATCCTGCTCGCGGTACTGCAAGTCCCTGCCCGGCGAGCAGCAGCAGGCCTTCGTCGAAAACCCGCGTGAGAAGGCATCCTGAGAATGATTCGCCCAAAATCCACCCCCTTGGGCTGGATCTTGTGTCGTACTGAAAGTCTGCGCCAGCAGATCCGCCCCCGCCCAATCGTGACGGGTAACGATAGTAACCTGTGTGCCCCAAGCTTATCCGGCTACTATGATCCCGGATGTTGACTCTCAACCATCGGGCGGGATCTGATCCATCTTCGTCGGCTGGGCCTACGCCTGGGGTCATGACCATCCCAACCCAGAGAAGGCCGCGCGTGCTTACTCTTGTCCGGTACTTAGCCGTGGGCGCTTGCAATACGATCTTCGGCTACGGCTGCTTTGCTATGTTCACACTGCTCCTGACCCCCCTCCTGTCCTACGGATATGTTCTGGCCAGTCTTCTCGCCAATCTGGTCAGCATCACGTTCGCCTTCTTCGGATATAAGTGGTTTGTATTCAGGACTAAGGGCAACTACCTCAAAGAATGGATTCGCTGCGTAGGCGTCTATGGCAGCAGCATGATCTTGTCAGCCGCCGCCCTTCCTTTCGTTGTCGGCGTCATTCGCCACCAAACCAGCTATGACCGTAGCGCACCGTATATCGCCGGCGCCATCGTTCTCGTGTTTTCAGTCCTGTTCAGCTTTTTAGGCCATCGCCACATTTCCTTCGCGGACGGCAATCAGTCCCCGCAAAGCGCACGTTGATCAGTTAGGATCACTCGCCTCCAATGGAAGCTTCCCGTGACTTTCGTAATTCTGCCTTCCTCACTCGTGTGTGGGATAACTGATCTGCGGGTCTGTATAAGTCCCGCAGATCGAAGGGGCGAAGCGCTGCCGTACCGAGGGGCCCATGCATAGTGACGCTACTCTCAGTCCTCCGCCCCATCGCGGATGCGGCACTTGCGGAGCAATCACACTCAGCAATCCCAACCTCTCGTCGCTCCCAAACTCGCACTCCGAGGTCCGCTGCTCATGAAGCTTTCTGACTACATCGTCGAGCGGCTCGCGGATTGGGGCGTGCGCCACATTTTCCTGGTCACGGGCGGAGGCGCAATGCACCTCAACGACTCCATTGGCAAGGAGCCACGCATTCAGTACGTGTGCAACCACCACGAACAAGCTTCCGCGATGGCCGCCGAAGCTTACGCCCGCATTAGCGGCCAGCCCGGCGTGGTCAATGTCACCACCGGGCCTGGCGGCATCAACGCCCTCAACGGAGTCTTTGGGGCCTGGACCGATTCCATCCCGATGCTTGTCGTCTCCGGCCAGGTCAAGCGCGAAACCTGCATGCGCGCCCAGGGCATCACGGGCCTTCGCCAGCTGGGAGACCAGGAGGCCGACATCATCGCCATGGTCGCGAACATCACCAAGTACGCGGTGATGATCGACGATCCCCTCTCCATCCGATATCACCTCGAGCGCGCCTGGCACCTCGCACAAAGTGGACGCCCTGGTCCTTGCTGGCTAGACATTCCGGTCGATGTTCAGGCCGCACCTATCGATCCCTCCCATCTTCGCGCCTATGATCCCGCGCAGGATGAGACCGCAACAGTTGAAACCGCAAAGGACATGATCGCGGGCGATGCGTCCTGGCTCAAATCCCATTGCCGCGAAGTTCTCCACCGAATCCGCAGCGCCAAGCGCCCCGTGATCCTCGCCGGCACCGGCGTCCGCGCCGCCCATGCAGTTGCCGAATTTGACGAACTCTTTCACCAGTTGGGCGTACCCGTAACCACCGCATGGACCCATGACCTCATCGCCTCCGATGACCCGCTCTTTTGCGGACGCCAGGGCACCATCGGCGACCGCGCCGGAAACTTCACGGTGCAAAATGCCGACGTTCTATTGATCCTCGGATCGCGTCTCAACATTCGCCAAACCAGCTATAACTGGCAATCGTTCGCGCCGCGCGCCTTCAAGATCCAGGTCGATATCGACGCCGCCGAGTTTCACAAACCCACGATCAAGCCGGACCTAGCCATCCACTGCGACCTCAAGCGATTTCTGCAAGAATTCCTACGTCACTGTGGCGCCGACAACTATCGCCCTGGGGTTCACGCTCCGTGGCTCGCCTGGTGCCGTGAACGTGTCCACCGCTACCCGGTCGTGCAAGATAGCCAACGCCAGTCCGGCCCGCCCTTGAATCCTTACTACTTCGTCGAACAACTCTCGGCCAAACTAGCCGACGACGATGTCATCGTCTGCGGCAATGCAACCTCCTGCATCGTGCCCTTCCAGACCATGCATCTGCGCAAACACCAGCGCCTTATCTCCAACTCCGGATCCGCCTCCATGGGCTACGACTTGCCCGCTGCCATCGGAGCGGCTTTCGCCCGTCCCGGGAAGCGTGTCATCTGTCTCGCTGGAGATGGCAGCATCCAAATGAACATCCAGGAGTTACAAACTGTCGTTCATCATCACTTACCGCTAAAGATCTTTGTCCTGAATAACTCGGGCTATCTCTCGATGCGCATGACGCAATCCGGATTTTTCGGACGTCTGACCGGAGAGAGCGCATCGAGCGGCGCTTCGCTCCCGGACATGGTCAAGGTGTCTTGCGCCTATGGCATTCCGTCGATTCGCATCGACCGACAGACGCAGCTGGCGCAAGTCGATCGCGCACTGGCGGCCGAGGGGCCAGCATTAATCGATGTCGTACTCGATCCGAATCAGGAGTTCGAGCCGCGATCACGGGCCAGGCAGTTACCCGATGGGCGGATCGTGTCGCCTAATCTAGAGGACATGTACCCATTCCTGGATGAGAGTGAACTAATGGACAATGTCATCAGGGAATAAGGACATTACCATACTAATAAGCCGTTCCACTTAACCGGGATGGCAGGACGAACAGGGTAGACAAATAATATCATGACTGGCAACGACATATTCGACGAGTTATTTGTGCTGGAGTTGGCCAATAACCACTTGGGCGACCTGCAGCGGGGTGGGAAGATCATCAGTAACTATGCGCAAGTCGTACGCTTCAACAACGTGCGCGCCGCTATCAAGCTGCAGTTGCGCGATGTCGACAGCTTCATTCACCAAGAGTTTCGCCACCGGGACGATATCCGCTACATCAAGAAAACCCTCGACACGCGCCTAAAGCCAGAGGACTACGCCAAATTGGTACAAGCCATTCGGGAAGCCAGCTGCATCCCGATGGCAACTCCGTTCGACGAGAGTTCAGTCGACTTTTGCTGTGAGGTCGGCATCCCCATCCTCAAAATCGCCAGTTCGGACTGCAACGACTGGGTTCTCATCGAGAAGATGGCGAAAACCAAAAAGCCCATGATCGTCTCCACTGGCGGCTCGTCGCTCAAGGACATCGACGACTTGGTCACCTTCTTCGATAATCGCCATATCCCACTGGCCATTAACCACTGCGTGTCGCTCTATCCCTCAGAGGATAGTGACCTCGAACTCAACCAGATCGACTTTCTCCGCAATCGCTATCCCAATCACGTTATCGGATTTTCCACGCACGAGTACCACGACTGGACTTCCTCCATGCTCATGGCCTACGCCAAAGGCGCGCGGACCTTCGAGCGCCACGTCGACATCCAAACTGAGGGTATGACAGTTTCTCCGTACTGCTCGGTGCCCGAGCAGGTTGATACCTGGTTCAAAGCCTTTCATCGCGCCAAGCGTATGTGCGGAGCTCCGGGCACGCAGAAACGTCTCGCGCCGCAAAAGGAAATCGCCTATCTCGACTCGCTCGTCCGCGGAGTCTATGCCAAACGCGATCTTCCTGTAGGCCACGTTCTCCAGGATGCCGACGTCTATCTAGCCATTCCGCTGCAGCAGGGACAGATCTCCTGCCGCGAACTGATGCGTGGCGAAGTGATCCGGAAATCCGTACCCAAAGATCAGCCTATCATGGTCGACGCGATTGACAGTCCTTATGCCAACATCCCGTCACTCACCGAACTGATCTATCACCGCGGTCTCCAACCTCAGGCTGCTGCTTACGCGGCAAAAGCGGGCAGTGGCAAATGAGCGCTCTTCACGAAATGAAAACCATCAGCGTAGTTACACCCTGCTTTAACGAAGAAGGCAATGTCCGCGAAGTCTACGAACGCGTGCGCACATTGATGTTGGGCCTCGGACGCTACCGCTACGAGCACATCTTCATCGACAACGCGTCCCGTGATAACACATTCGCCGTCCTTAGCGAAATCGCCGCCGCCGACTCTAACGTCAAGGTTATCCGCAACGCGCGTAACTTCGGACACGTCCGCTCCCCCATGCATGCCCTCCTGCAAACGTGCGGCGACGCCGTCATTATCCTCATGTCCGATCTGCAGGATCCCCCTGAAGTTCTCGCCCAACTGCTCGAACAGTGGGAGAAGGGAATACCCATCGTCATCGCCGTCAAACATCAAAGCCGCGAAGGCGCACCGATGTTCCTGGTTCGGAAACTGTTCTATCGACTGGTCAATCGCCTCGCTGACGACATCGAGACCTACGAAAACTTCACCGGCTTTGGGCTGTATGATCGACAAATCATCGACCTTGTCCGCCAGTTTGGCGATCCTTACCCTTATTTCCGCGGCATGATCGCGGAAATTGGCCTTCCCCACGCTGAAGTTCTGTACGAGCAGCAGCGCCGCAAAAGTGGCAAGTCCAAAAACAATTTCTACACACTTTACGATCTTGCTATGCTCGGCATCACCAAGCTCTCCAAGGTCCCGCTGCGTCTGGTCACGTTCTCCGGTTTTGCCGGATCTCTGCTTTCCTTGCTCGGGGGCGTGGCTTACTTTGCGTACAAACTCCTGTCTTGGCACGAGTTCACGCTGGGCATCGCGCCCATCGCCATCGGAATGTTCTTCCTGGGATCGCTGCAGCTTCTTTTCATGGGCATCATCGGCGAGTACATTGGGAACATCCACACGCAGGTACACAACCGTCCGCTAGTGGTCGAGCGCGAAAGATTGAATTTCCAGTGCGAGCCCGGCAAACCGCTCCCCCGCGCCACTCTTGCTTCGCGAGCGGCCGCAGGCCACTAAAAGGAACTGGTCTGGGCCGGCCTTCTTACGTTGGTTCGTGCGCGTTCCTTATACCGTTGAGGAATGTGCCAGCCCTCGCCGTAGGCAACATCGTGACGCCGCGTGAGTAGGATTCGTCGCAGGCCAACCGGAATACGTCCTTTGGCAGGCCGCGCTCCGGTTCAGGAGCGACGATTCCAATGATGCGATCGTGCGCGTCAATTCGCCGGATCGTTGACCGTCCTCGTCGTCAGAGTCCTGAATTCTTCTCAAACAATGTTTCCTCGATCAGTTCGCAAAGAATGTGTCCGGTTAAGATGTGCGCTTCCTGGATACGGGGTGTTTGATCGCTGGGAATGCAGATGCAGTGATCGACGACGCTCGGCAACTTTCCGCCGGTTTTTCCGGTCAGACCTACTGTGACTAGTCTCCTCTCACGGGCCACGCTCACGGCTCGCAGAACGTTGGCAGAGTTTCCGCTGGTGGTGATGGCGAAGGCGACGTCATCGGGACTGCCTATCCCCTGGACTTGGCGCGCGAAAACGTCGTCAAAGGAATAATCGTTGCCGATGGCGGTGAGGACGGAAGAATTGGTGGTCAGCGCCCAGCCCGAGAGGCTTGCCCGTTCTCGCAAGAACCGCCCGCTCAGTTCCGCGGCTAGGTGCTGGGCGTCCGCGGCGCTGCCACCGTTTCCGAAGAACAGGATCTTATTTCCGGAGCGGAGGCACTTCGTCATGGCGTCCGCGACCTTGACCACTGCACTCAAGTACGCTGTAGACTCGAGCAGACTCTGCATTACCGACGCGCAGTCGCGAATTTTGGCGACCGCCACAGACTGCGCAGTATCCGCGTTCATAGGCCATCTCCAGCCCAGTATTGGCGTTCACGAAGCCGCACTGAGTTGGGCCTCATTGTCCTGCAGTGCTTTACCCGGGCCATATTCGAAATTGATCCTCTCCTGCTCGACCACAAGGGGGCGCTTCTGCACAAGGGTATGAATCGTGCCAATATATTCCCCAATGATGCCCATAAACAACATTTGGACCGACATGAAGAAAAATACGCCGATGACCAATGGGGCGATGCCAACGGAGAACTGACTCCAAAAAATTAATTTGTACAAGAGGTATGCCAGCGACACCAGAACTGAAACGAGCGCGCCCACAAAACCGGAAAATGTCACCAGCCTCAAAGGCACCTTGGACAGGTTGGTGATGGCGAGCATTGCTAGATCGTAAAGCGTATAGAAATTGTTCTTGGTGATTCCGTGTTTGCGCGCTGGCTGATGATACGGAATATCGAAATGTCGGAACCCAGCGTCCGCGATCATGCCTCGGAAGTACGGGTACGGATCATCGAACTGCTTTATGACGTCCACCACCTTGCGGTCATACAGCCCAAAACCGGTAAAATTCTCGTATGTTTCCACTCCGGAAAGCCGCTTCACCAGCCTGTAGTACTGCTTGCGGATCCAGAACATTACACCGTTTTCCCCGCTCGTCACCTTGATGCAGATAACAACCGGGTAACCCTCCTCCCACTTACGGATCATGTCAACAATCATCTCGGGAGGATCCTGCAGGTCGGCCACAATACCTATGACGACATCCCCGGTAGTTTGGTTAAACGCGTGCATAGGGGATCGGACATGACCGAAGTTACGCGTATTCCGAATCACTTTCACATTTTTGTCCCGCGCTGCAAGGCGCTTAAGCTCCCCCAAAGTGTTGTCGATTGAGGCGTTGTCGATGAAAATATGTTCGTAGCTGTAATTGCCAGCACTGGCAATTGCCGCCCGCACACGTTCGTATAGTTCGCGCACGTTGCCTTCCTCGTTGTAGCAGGGGGTAATGATCGAAATTGTTCTATTCTCGCCCGCCCTTTGCACGTCAGCCATGGGACACTCGTTCTTTGTTTATGTCGTATAAGAGGATCAATTCATTCGACAGCCCTAGTCGGTCCCGGATCTCTTCGCTGATCTCCTCCTGAAAAGCATACGAGGAGATCAGAATCGGTTCTTGATAGCGCGCCAAGTGGTCCGGAGACAGTACAGGAATTCCAACCAGGTGCTGGCCTTGGTACTTCGGATTCGAGTCAACGAATGCGGAAATATCACTGTGGCGCAAAACGTTATTCGCCAGCAAACGCCGAGTGTGTGTTCCAACACCCCAAACGATAACCGCTCGACCTGCAACCGCTTTCCGGATTTTGTCTCGCAATTGCTTATCCATCGCTTCGCATTCGCTGACATACCGGACCAATCCCTCCTTGCCGGCGACGTCGTAGGCGAATTCAGTTCTGAATTCTGTCGAATGCTCAAACACACCGCACACTGATGGGCTCAAAACACCGCGGTGGAGCTCAAGATTGACCGAAGCACAGCTGATCGCGCGGAACCCACCCGCTTCCATCAGATATTGCAGAGACAGGGGCGAAAAGAAATTGACGTGTTCCGTGCTAAATTCCTGAAAGGGGGCATCCTGCTGGGCGATCAGATTACTAGCATCGGGAACACCGACGAAGACTCGACCATTATCTATGGTTACGTCGCGGATGCATTGCACAGCGCGTTGCACGTCTCGAATGTGTTCGAGCACTCCCAAGGTCACTACAAAGTTATAGCCTGTATCGGGCTTCCGAAAGTCAAAAACCGTCCCCGTCTCCACCGCAACGTCGTAGAGCATCCTTGCAGCCTGGGCGCAAGCGGGTGAGGGATCAACACCCGTTATGTCATCATAGCCAGCTTCCTTCAGGTATGAAAGCAAACGGCCGTTGGCGCATCCAATTTCCAGGATACGGGAGCCTCGATCCGGGACGATTGACTGAAGGCGATCGGCCAACGTCTTCAAGCGGTGTCTGTCGTCTTCCGATTCTTTGCCACCCCTATATTCATACGAATATTTGGACAGTTCCCAGTAATACCGATCGAATTCCGATTGCGGTGGTATGCCCGCAAATGCCGTGCCGCAAACAGTGCACACAACTACATCGTATCCGTTGACTGGCCCGCCTCTCTCGAGAGCTTGGAAAGATTGTTGGAACACCGTTTCCGCAGATCTTCTCCCGCACACAGGACAAGGGCGGCTCACCTCATGAATGATGTTGCCCCCGACACGACAATCGCTTGTCATTAGACCATCTCTCGACGTGTGCGCCTGGTTTGGGGTCACTTGCTGACTCCGATTTTGTTTTTCTCGTCGAACCTTAACGATTCGACGTCGATCTCTTCGTTCCGTTCATACCAAGCATAGAGGTCGCTGATCGAGTCCTCTAAATTCCAAAACCGATATCCACCCATTTCCGTCAGCATGCGCGAGTTGTCCGCTGAGTACTCGGGCCCCATGCCTTCGGTTAGCACGGACACACCGGGATTGCGCCCTGAGACCTGGGCCGAGATCCGGGATATCACTCGGGCCAATTCGGTGAGCGCTACGGGCCGTCCGCTGCAAACGTTGTACGCCTTGTGGCGGGCGTCGTTCTCGATGAACCACATGGTGAGCTTGACCAGGTCTTTGACGTACAGGTAATCAAGCACGATATCCTGCCGCAGCACAATCGGCAATCCTTTCAGCGCCCGGCAGCAGGCGTTGGAAATGAAGCGCACGGTGTAGTCCTCGTAGGCGCCGAAAACGGCAAACAGGCGCAGCTCCACCAGCCCCTGGGAGCTCTCGATGTACTTAGCGCAAATGTACTTCGAAAACCCGTAGGGGTCGGTGGGAACGCGAGTGTCGAAATATTTTTCTTTTACCCTCGCCGGTAGCCCGGTCTTCTCATACTCGGCGCCGGAGCCGAAATGAATCATCTTTCCGAACCGTCCGTCATTGCGCACCAGGTTAAAGAACATGCGGCAATTCCGGTCTAGCATGTTTGCGGGAGCGCCCAATCCGCGATTCGACCGCGTGGTAGCCGCATGTACGATCGCATCGACACGGTGCGCGCTGAGGTATTCGCGCACCGCCCGCTCATTCAGCAGATCCAGTTCGGCCGAGGAGGGCGCCAGCAATTCATACGTGCCGGCAAGTTGCTCCGCGAGATTTCGTCCAATGAACCCCGACCCGCCAGTGATGAGTATGCGCATTATGCAGGCGTCCGAAAGGAAAACTTCTTGTGCCCGAAAAAGCTAAAAAACACTACCACGACCATCAGCAGAGCGCCAGCAATGTAGGGCGCCTCGGCAAAAAAGCGAGTGTTACGGCGGATCATGAACACGAGCACAGGGAGCGCGATCAGGCCGAGAACAATGCCACTGCTGTAAACCGCGACGCAGCGCATCCATTCGCGCAGGTAGTTGCCCCTGGTTTTAAATACGAACCATTTGTAGCCCAGGTAGGCCACGGTGATGTTCAGTAGGCTGGAGAGCAAGGAAGCGAATATGTAACTATGAGGCACAACGGGATTCAGAACCGCCGTGAACAGCGCGAACGTTCCGTAACCGAACAGAGTATTCCAGGCACCAACCAAGAGGTAGCGGCCGAACTGCCCCGGAGGGATGTGACGCGTCAGTTCCGTGCTCCATTTATTCGCCGAACCTGAGAGGCTCATTTCTTTACATCTTTACACAGGTAAAATGCCCCACGAATATTGCGGGCATGGGTGGGTAGTTCCCCTCGGCCAATTCACCGGAATTGCATAGCATACCACGCTGACGAATTCCTCAAAGAAACTTTGATCTTGGTCTCTGGCTCGTGTCCGTGAACGATCCTGTAACTACCTTTTGAGCGCCGTGAGGCATCTGTCAACTGAGTGCAGGTAATACTTTCGCCCGCTTTCGTCCCTAAGCGGATCGTTCAGGAACAAGTTTCGCGCGGTGTTACATTCCTCCAGCGCTGAATCGACTCGGGTATACGCCATCAACATGCACAGGTCACGGTGCGCCATTGCGCTTGCTGGCGCCAGTTCGACCGCTCTCTTGGCGTGCTCCAGCGCGGCGGAGAGCTGTCCGGCGACAGCCGCCTGCGTCGCCAGATTCCTTTCACCCGTGGCGGCATCCAAGCTGGTGTCGAAATCGCCCTCGTAAACCAGCAAGGCGCTGCCGCCGATGTGGTCTTTGGGCGTAGCGTTCTTAAACGCTGCCGCAAGCTCTTGCTCCTGTAGTCGCACGTCTGTAAGTAGAGTGCTGCTGACGATAACGGTACCGTGCACGCGAGGCGGTATCTCGTGAGGTAAGTAGAGACCGAAGGTTTGGCAGGGCACGTTGTAGAATCCTGGGTCCCACTGCCATCCCGTGATGAACCAGCAATTTCTGATTGAATGCTGTTCAAGGTAAGCTTTTGCTTCCGGATACGCCTGTCCCCAGTCGAGCCAAGACTCGTACTTATACGCCCGCGCCGGCCCGCCCCACAAGTCGTTGGCATAGGAGAGATAGTTGGGATAGGCATGCAGAGACGATGCCGCGTGCAGCACCAGGAGGCAGGGCAGCGCATAGCTCACCCAGCGCACACGCCTCGCTGACTCCACGCATCCGTCCGCAACCGCGATCAAGAGAAACGGGAACATGGGCAAGAGATAGCGGACGGCGATGTTGATAGTGGCATAGATGCACATCGCCAGATAAACAGCCGCTGGAACCAGAAGGAACAGACGCTCACGACGGTGCTGCCGAAACGTGATCGCTATGCCGAATGCAGCAGCCAAAATCATCGCCAGCATTGCCGGGGTGCTGCGAATCATAAAATTGAGCGGAGTAGAAAACCATGGTGCCTGCAAATAGATTTTGCCGGCAACAAAAGCCCCGGAACCGTGATCCGGTATTGCCAATGCCGCGACGAAGCCCTCCAGATATGGCCGCGGCAACAAGAGGTGCACGACACGCTTGAAGGTAGAGGTCGAAGGAGGCCGTGGTTCCTGGAGTTGCTGCCCTGGAGAGTGCGCGGCGAAAAGAATCCCATAGCAAGTCCAAACAATACCAACCGCGAGGCCACAGATCAGCGCAATGGCCAGCAGGTTACGAAACATTAGATGCGATCTTGGCCGGTTGCCTCCTGGTTGAGTGAGGGCATCCGTAACTGCCAGAGCGCCGAGGATGGGTACTACGGCCATTCCTGAATTCTTAGACAACAGCGTCAGGCCTGTAGCAAGAGCGGTCAACAGCAAGAACGGGGCCGTGCGATGCCCGACCCACAGGTAAAATCCTAATACCGCGAACAGCAGCATGCACGTAACCGGCACATCGGTGAGGACCAATGCGCCGAAGGCTAGCACGTTCGGCTCGAAGATCAGCAGCAGGGTTGCCACGATGGCCGTGGCAAGGCCGAACATCCGCCGTGCCGTGATCCAGGTCAGCAGACAAAGCCCCACGGCAAAAACGGAAACGGCCGTGCGCGCACGAGCCAATGCCACAGGCCAGTTCTGGCTATAAAACCAATTGGCGCACGCAAGCGCTTGCTGGAGCGCACCCCCCTTGTACGGTGCGCAGTCCACCGCAAAGTTCATGGAAAGCAGCGGAGCCGCCGCGATGGCCTTGGCCAGGGGCGGATGCTCGGGACTGACCGTGAAATCGCCACACTTCAAGGAGCGATAGCCGGAGTGAAGGTGCGTGGCTTCATCGGCGGTTTGGGAAAGCTGGCGGACACTGAGAAGCAACTGCCCCAACATGAGGGCGCAAAGGGCTGCCGGAATCAGCCACTCCAACCACGGGTATTTCTCAAGCACATGGGCCGTGTGAGTTCTACGCTCCATTTGTCAGTAAAGGCAAATGCCTAGGCCCCTTTCCTCAGCTGCATCCGATTCAAGGGAACGGCATAGCATACCAACTCTTTTCCATCGACCTCATGCGGGCGCAAGAACAAACGGTAGTCTTCCACCAGCGTGTTTATGAAGAGAGGGATGCGCCACAGATCGTCTTGCTTATGGTAAACGCAGATAGAAAGAATCGGGCGGTATGTCTGGATCGAGCGGCGTGCGCCCTCGAGCGCGTCGAGCTCAGCTCCTTCGATATCCATCTTGATGAAGGTGGGCCCGGCTTCACACAACAGGTCATCCTCCATTTTGATGAATGTGGGTCCGGCTTCAGACACCAACCCATCAATCGGAATGCACTCCACCTCGACGTTGCCGTCGGCTGCGAGCCGGGCGCCATCGGTGCCGCTTGCCTGAAAGCGCAGTCTGCCGCGTTTGGCCCCCACGGCGGCGTTAAGCGCGCTAATCCTGGAGGCCACGGGCGCCGCGAGCGTGCCAATCCACTTCGTGAGACGGTCGAAATTCCCCGGGTCCGCCTCAATCGCGACAATTCTGGAGAAGGCTGGATTTCTGCGGATCACCTGTTCGGCCGTGTCTCCAATGTAGGCGCCGCAATCCACAAAGACTTCGTGGTCGTCGATCTGGTACAGGCTGTCAAGGAAATACTGTTGTTCGTTGACCGGCGGTCTCAAGGCGTCCTGGTCGCCGAGCGCACGCCATCTCACGTGGTTCAGATATTCCCGGCGCGAGGAGTCGTCGGCCCACAGGGACGCGGCTTTTCGCACTGCGGCTGCTTGTTCGTAGACCTTGTGGGGCAGATCCTGGCAGTAATCGGGTAACAATTTGTCGGCGAACTTCCAGCGCAATGATGCGGTGGACTCGACGTGGGTACATCCCAAACGTTCAAGTTGCGCTCGGCTGTCCGGGTAAAAATGTCCTAGCGACCATATGGCGACAAGGAACAAGGCCGACGCTCCATACTGTGTCGCTGCATCTCTCGGCGACAAGACCGGAACCCCGTCAACATACGATCCCCACTTGGACTGGCCGTTGTCGGCAAATGCCAGCGGCTCCACGCCGATGCTGCGAACGCATTGCAGAGCTTTCCGCCCCAGGTTCCCCGCGCCGAATAGCACTAAACGTTTCCCACAGCCCGCCAGCAACTTGTCAAAAGCCGACTTCTCGCGATCCCGCACGCTGCTCAGAGGCTCGCTGAGTATGCGATCTAGTTCGAACAGGTGTTGCTCTCTCATTCGATTATCGGCTCCACGATCATGCTCCGAGCGAACTTCGTATTCTTAATCCTTGACACAATAGCTTACAATAGAATTTAGGTTGCAGCCCAGCGAGGCCGCCCCAAGTTTCCCATAAGTTCTTTGAAATCTGGATTTTTGCGCGACCGAGAAGCCCAACCCTCCGATTCGGAAGGCTTCGGCTAAAGAGGTCAAAGGTAACTCATTTGTTTTGAATATTTTGCACTTAAATCCTTTAGAACCAAAGATCTGGCGGGGAATTCCCCCTAAATTAATGATTCTAATAGGTCCAATAAATAAAAAAAATCGAGATCGCCAGGCAAGCCAAAAGATAACCGATGCTAACTCGTTTGTTTTGAATACTTTGAATATAACTCATTTAAATCCAATACTTTAGCAAATTTATGGGGGGGGGGAGGGGGTACCCACCACCAACTAGTTCGCCCAGCCAGGTCTGTCGCCGGTCATTAGCTCACCGGCTCCACGATCATGTTCTGCCTGAACTCGTCGCGATCCAGGAAGGGCCACAGATCCTCCAAAGGCTTGGAAACAAAGGACCCATCGGCCCGCTGAATCGAGGTTACGCGCGGAGCCCTGATCTCATCGGGAATTACGTGGACGTCGCAAAGCACAGGTCCACGGCTGCGGAGAACTCGACGAACGGCGGCGCGCAAGTCCGATTGATCTTCGATGACCGCTGTCTTCAACCCATAGGCACGAGCGACCTTACGATAATCGGGGATCGACACCCCAGTTTCCGGACTGCATCCTATGTTCGGCCCGCCAAAGTAGTTGGTTTGACTGGCCCGAATCGACGCGTATCCCTGGTTGTTGAGAACAAAAAGCTTGATCGGCAGTTGGTTGTGCGCGATGGTGGCCAACTCCTGGATGTTGAGCTGAAGCCCGCCGTCGCCGTCAACGCAGATGGTTTTTTTCTTGCCGCTACCGAGACACACGCCAATACTCGCGGGAATGCCGTATCCCATCGCCCCCAGTCCTGCCGTATGAAACACCCGGCGTCCTTTTCGCGCCCGGTAAGCCAGCAGAAAAACTTCAATAGCGCTTCCTGAGCTTCCGGAGACGACGCGGTCGTTAGGTCCGACTTCCTGTCCGATGATTTCCGCTAGATGATACACACTGACAAGTCCCGGAGCGCGATGCTCGGGCAAAACGATGGGATAACGGGCCTTCCAATCCTGGCAGCGCTGGATCCATTGGCTGCGATCTTTATTCTTGTCCAGGACAGAACCGCTCTGCTGCAGCATGTGGTCAATAAAGGTCCGAGCGTCGGCGCAGACCGGATTGTCGATAGCCCCTTCCAGCTTTCGCAACTCCGCCGGATCGATATCGACGACAGTCTTGTAGGCTCCACGCGCGAACTGATGAGGATCCCAACCCATGAGCGGCGGGTCAAGACGAGCCCCGATCACGAGAACGAAATCGGCATTCTGCAGGGCGAAGTTCGCGCCACGAGAAGCAACCGTGCCGGGCCGACCAGCGAATAGCGGATCGTCGTCGTCCAACAGATCCATGGCCATCCAACTCAGGCCGACGGGGACATTCAGAAGACGTACAAGTTTCTCGAATGCCGCAGCCGCGCCGGAAACTCGAACACCGTTCCCCGCAAAGATGAAGGGGCGCTCGGACCGGTTCAGCCGATCGATCACATCGTGCACCTGGGCGACTAGGTCGTCCTGATCGCGCTTTGGCAACTCGTCAGGATCAAAGCCGCGCATGGAATCCGGCTCGACGGGCGCAGCTTGTACATCAATCGGAATATCGATCCAAACCGGACCGGGTCTTCTGGTGCGAGCCAAGTGTGCCGCCTTTTCGAGATGGTAGCGGATGCTTTGAGGATCCTCGATGGTCATTGCGTACTTCGTAATCGGCTTAACCAGAGAGACAATATCGACCTCTTGACTGCCACGCTGGCGCACTCCGAGAGGAGTGCCATCGGGGCGGTACATGCGATCGGCGCGTTTCACCTGCCCCGAGATGACGAGCATGGGAGTCGAATCAAGCCATGCGCCGACCACGCCGGTGATCGCATTGGTGCCGCCCGGGCCGGTCGTGACCAGGGCGACGCCCAAATTGTTGGTAGCCTTCGAATAGTTTTCCGCGGCGATCGCGCTTGCCTGTTCGTGGTGGTTGCAGACGAAGGTCAACTCGCTGCACCGCGCGAGAGCATCGTTCAAGTGCATGGCCCCGCCGCCTGTAACCAGGAAAACGTGCTTCACGCCCTGCTCGGCAACAAAGCGCATGACATAGTCAGCGAGTCTCATGCTCTCCTAGTGAACCGACTTTGCCGCCATTCTTGCGGATGCGAGCAACATGTCCACGACCTCGCGAACGGCACCGTTACCGCCGGTGAGCTTGGTGACCACCTGGCAATGTTCTCGGATCGAAGGGCGCGCATCTGCGGGACAGGCGCTAAGACCAACGATGCTGAGCGCGGGTAAATCGTTCACGTCGTCCCCAATGAAGCAAATCTCCTGCAGGCGCAACCCGTGCCGTTCTGAGAACGTGCGCAGCGCGCCGGCTTTGTCCTTGCAATCCTTGTGAACGTCGCTGATGCCGAGCTTACTGGCAAGCCGGTCGACGAGTGGGCTGTTCTCGCCCGACATCAGAGCAATTACCAATCCCGATTTTCGCGCCAGCGACAGGCCCATGATGTCGGCAAAGTGAAAGCGCTTCCATTCTTCGCCGTTTGGTCCCCACCACACGCCGCCGTCGGTGAGCACGCCATCGACGTCCATGGCGATGGCCTTGATCTTCGCCACGATTTCCGGCGAAAGCTCCGGCACTTAAGCTGCTCCCACTCGCCGCAGCTTCTTGATGATCGGTTGCTCGCGCTCCAGCACTCGCTTGATGCCGTCACCCTTCGATTTTTCAATCAAGCGGATGTCTCGAACCAAGCGCGTGATTCCATTTGGTTCGAGCGACGCGGCGTGGTCCGAACCCCACATGGAACGATCAAGCGTGATGTGCCGCTCGATGATGCAGGCGCCGAGCACCGCGGCGGCGATGCTCGAGGGCAACCCAGTTTCGTGACCGGAGTAACCAACCGGCACGCCATAACGATCGCGCAGCACATCAATGACCCGCAGATTCAATTCTTCGTAGTAGGCAGGATACGTACTGCAAGCATGCAAAAGGACGAGATCCTGCTTGCCCAGAACTTCCACTGCATGGTCGACCTCTTGGATCGTACTCATTCCGGTCGACAACACGATCGGCTTGCCAACGGCGCGAGTATGGCGCAACAGGCTGTCATCGGTGAGGGATGCGGAAGCGATTTTAAAGCAGGGAACTTTAAACTGGGCTATGAAATCGACGGATGCCTCATCCCAGCAAGAGGCGAACCAGTCAATCTTGACCTCACGGCAATAGCGGTCAATCTCCTGGTATTCTTCGAACTCGAATTCGAGGCCGCGCTTCAGATCGCCGTTGGTCGTTCCAAAAGGGCTTTCCCGAGGCTTCGCCAGTTCCTCCTTCGAATAGACGACATCGATGGTTCGCTTCTGAAACTTGACGGCGTCACAATCGGCGCCCAAGGCCACGTTGATAAGTTTCTTCGCGAGATCGATATCTCCATTATGGTTGATTCCGATTTCAGCGACCACGTAGCAAGGTCTGCCAGGTCCGATCACTTTGGACCCCAGTCGAACCCCTGGAAGCTGACCGGAGGAATGGTTATTATTTTCGTGCGGCATCGGAAAGTACCCCCTTTAACGCGATTTCGTTTATCGTTTCCAGAACGTAATCCAACATCGCCGGCGTGAGTCCGGGATATACGCCAATCCAGAAGGCCTGATTCATCACGCGGTCACTGGTTCGGAGATCACCCACTATACGATAGTTGAGACCGGCATAGGCGGGTTGACGGACCAGGTTGCCGCCGAACAGCTGGCGGGTGCCGATCTTTTTCTCATACAGGAAGTCAATGAGCGCGTTGCGCGAGAATGGAGCTGTCTCCCTTACCAGGAGCGGAAACCCAAACCAACTCGGGTCGGAATTCGGAGTTGCTTCGGGCAGGACGAAGTGCTCCTGCGCGTCTTTGAGTCCTGACTTCAAATACGCAAAATTTCGCTTTCTCGCCGCAATGAATGCCGGCAGCTTCTTCAGCTGCGCGACTCCCACGGCAGCTTGCATGTCAGTGGCTTTGAGATTATAGCCCACATGCGAATAGATGTATTTGTGATCGTAGCCGTGCGGCAATTCACCCAACTGCCAGTCGAAGCGCTTGCCGCAGGTGTTCTCTTTACCCGGGGCACACCAGCAATCCCGGCCCCAGTCACGAAAGGATTCGACGAGCGTGCGCAGCAGGGGCTTTTCCGTCAAGACGCATCCGCCTTCGCCCATGGTGATGTGGTGTGCGGGATAAAAACTGACGGTGGCGAGATGGCCGAAGGTTCCGACTTTCTCGCCGCGATAGGTCGAGCCGAGCGCGTCACAGCAGTCTTCGATCAGCCACAGGCCGTGCTTCTTCGCGAACGCGGTCACGGCATCGACATCGAACGGATTCCCCAGCGTGTGCGCAAAGATGATGGCACGCGTGCGCTCGGATAGCGCCGCTTCGAGATAACCGACATCCACGTTGAACGTGGGAATTTGAACATCGACGAAGACAGGAACCAGTCCGTTCTGCAGGATCGGATTGACCGTGGTAGGGAATCCCGCGGCCAGGGTGATGACCTCGTCTCCGGGCCGCAGACGGCGATCGCCCAATTTCTGCGAAGTCAGGGCTGCGACCGCCAGCAGGTTGGCCGACGAGCCCGAGTTCACCAGCACGGCCTCACGCACACCGACGAATTTGGCGAACTCACGTTCGAACTGCTCGGCGAAACGCCCGGTGGTCAGCCAGAAATCGAGCGAGGACTCGACCAGCAGTTCGAGTTCTTGTTCGTCGAAGACACGGCCGGAAATCGGCACAGGGGACGATCCCGGCACGAAGTCGCGGGCAGGGAAGGCCTCATGGTAGTATTCGGCCACCAAGGCGCGGATGCGTTCGCGCAACTCGTTAGCTCGCACCTCATCTGCTCGCAACTCGTCGGCTCGTGGCACTACTGCAGCGCCTCCCGGTACCATGCGATAGTCTTTTCCAATCCTTCATCCAGAGTGAACATGGGCTTCCAGTCCAATTCAGTGCGCGCCCGCTCGGCGCTCAGGTACTGATGGCGGATCTCGTTCGATGCCTGGTTCTGAATCTCGGGTTGCAACTTCGATGCCATTTTCTCGAGGATCGCATTCACCAGTTCGAGCACGCTGATCTGCGCTTCATTCGAAAAATTATAGGCTGCGCCGCAAAACTTCGAATTCTGCAGGAGCCGCTCGGCCAGCAGCATGTAGGCCGCGGCGCCATCTTCCACGTAGAAATAGTCGCGCACGAATTTACCGTCGGAGCGAATAATGGGCCGGTCGCCACGAACCACGGAGCGGATGGTGCCGGGCACCACGCGGTCCCAGTTCAAGTCTCCGCCGCCGTAAAAATTGCCGCAGCGCGTGATCGCCACGGGGACGCCAAATGTGTACGCGTAGGACTGCGCAATCAGGTCCGCGCACGACTTGCTTACATCGTAGGGATGCTTCCCCAGCAACGGCATATCTTCTTTATAAGGAAGCACCGCCTGATCGCCGTAGGCCTTGTCCGAAGAAGCGAGGACGACCGACTTCACCTTTGGCGAACGCCGGCACGCGTCCAGGAGATCCCATGTTCCGCGGATGTTGCTCTCGAAAGTTGAAAGTGGATTGCGGTTGGCGATTTGCACCTGCGTCTGGGCGGCGAGATGAAAGACGATTTCGATCTCGTACTCGCCCAGCGCGCGCTCCAGCAGATAAGAACTGCTCAGATCGCCGCGCACTACGTTGACGCGGTCGGCCAGCCCCTGGTGCACAAATTCGCTGGCGGGAACCCAGTCGCGTACCAGCGCCGTCACGGACGCGCCCTGCTCCAGCAGGCGTTTCGTCAGCCATCCGCCCACCAGTCCCGTGGCGCCAGTGATAAAGACGGGGCGGTCACGCCAGAAGCCGTTCTTCATTATTATTTCAGCCAAACTATTCCTGCCAAACTTTCCATGGCGCCTGCTTCGCGCTCCATAACTGGTTCAAGTACTCGTACTCGCGATACGTATCCATCGCGTAGAAGAAGCCGTTATGCTGATAAGCCATCAACTGCCCGTCACCGGCAAGCCGTTCCAGCGGTTCCTTTTCGAAGATGCAATCGTCACCCCCGAGATAATCGAACACCCGGCGATCGAGTACGAAAAAGCCGGCGCTGGCGCGGCCGGCGATCTTTGCCTTTTCCTTAAACCTGGTCACGCGACTTGTCGCGTCTGTGTCGATGACCCCGAAGCGGGAACTCGGCGTGATGGTCGTGACCGTGGCCAGCTTGCCATGGCTTTTGTGGAACTCCACGAGCTCGCGGATGTTCACATCGCCCACGCCATCGCCATAAGTCAGCATGAAGAGATTGTCACCAATGTACTTTTCAATCCTCTTCACCCGTCCGCCGGTCATCGTGGTCTGTCCAGTATCGACGAGGGTGACCTGAAAGTCCTGTTCGCGATGGACGTTCTTGTACTCAACCTTGGAGTTCCGGCCGAGGCAGAGGGTGAAGTCGTTGTTCATCGCCTCGTAGTTCAGGAAATATTCCTTGATCATGTTGCCGCGGTATCCGAGGCAGAAGACAAAATCAGTGAAACCATTGTGCGCATACAACTTCATAATATGCCACAGGATCGGACGACCGCCGATTTCCACCATGGGCTTGGGCCGATACTCGGTTTCCTCGCGCAAACGGGTACCGAGCCCTCCGCACAGCATCACTACTTTCACGAGATTCTCCTGGCAGGCGCTAATGCTAGTTTCCCGGATTTTATTCATTATTCAGACGTTAGACAAGGGAAGGACCCTAGAGGTACACCACCTCACATGAAGGACAACTTGATTACTCTGTGTTCTGGCTGTCACAGATCGGTTCACTGTTAAGCTCATGTATAGTGATAGTATACGCTACACAGGATGATAAAGAGCTTCCGACATAAGGGTGTCGAGCAGTTCTTCAAAACAGGGTCGAAGGCGAAAATTCAGCCGAAGCACGCGGATAAATTGAAACTGCAACTTGCCGCGTTGGACAACGCCCAATCCGAGAAGGACATGAACGCTCCGAATTGGAGGCTGCATCCCTTGCACGGCGATCTGGAAGACCATTGGTCGGTGGATGTCAGCGGCAACTGGCGGTTGACGCTTACATCGGAAGGTGAAGATGCCGTGCTAGTGGACTATCAGGACTAGCACTGAGAGGTTTTTATGCGCATGCACAATCCGCCACATCCGGGAAGAGTTCTGCGAGAGTATCTGGGGACGGTGTCGGTCACAGACGCCGCCAAGCACCTTGGGGTGACTCGGGTCGCCCTGTCACGCATCTTGAATGGTCGCGCGGGAATTTCGGCAGTCATGGCGCTGAAGCTGTCCGATGCCCTTGCCACTAGCCCCGAACTATGGATCGGCATGCAGACCCAGTATGATCTGTGGCGAGCATCACAGCACCGCCATAAGAGGGTGACGCCATTGTTCGTAGGAGCCGGGCACCGACGCCTTGGCAAACCGCTTCCAAAGTCGGGCGGAACGATCCGTGCCCGTGCGGCTCAGGGAAGAAGCACAAGAAATGCTGCGGTGGCGCGACCATAAACCGACTCGTATTCCTTGATTCTTGGAATGGAAGCGCCCCGGCTCTGAAGGGCGATAATTTCTGTGCAAGGGGCTTCCGGCTGCGGTCTCGTTCGCCAGTCAGAGCGGGAGCGCTCTTAGGTAGCCAATTGTCGGGTAATTCCGGAGGGGCGACCTCGCAGTCCGGTTCTTTGGTGTCCATGTCCGCCCCGAGGCCGTCTCAGGTCAATCTTGGGGAGGGCTCTCACGGCGATCAGGTTTGTCTTGCAGGTCTTTCTGTGGGGCTTTTTCGCTGGCTTTGGCCCGCCTGGCGGAAAATGGCGAAAATCGGATTCTCATGTCGCCGTTTACCAACGCGCTCGTGCAACCCCGCGGTGGAAATGGAGAGCGACGTTTTTCCCGCCCAGATCATGGGTGTTTGACCCTGGCCTTCTGTGTGGCGACCAGTCTGACTGATTCAGCGACAAGAAATAACGGGAGCCCGGATGAAAAAGGGCTCCCGACTTGTTCACAGGTCCTTATTTTTCAGGTCGAGGTAATGGTCCAAGGCGCGTCGCAACTCCCGATTGGCGTCGGCAAGGAAGCGAGGGTTGAAGTCGGAACTCTGCGCGGCGTCTCGCTTTGCCTCAAACGTCTTCCGCCGCATCATCTCCAGATGTTCCTTCAAGTAGTTCCGGCGCTCTTCCAACAACTTGACCACCATGTGCCGACCCTGCATTGGATCAACCACCACCTTGGTCATTTCGCCAGGCGGGCTCGACGACTCGACATCCGTGTCCGGCAAGTCCGGGAAAACCTTACTGTGTCGTGCCAAATGAGCTGCCATCAGTATCGCGTCCACACTCATCGTGTTCCATTCCTCGAGAAACCGAACAAAATGCGGTCCGAACCCGTCCATCAAGAACTTTTTTGTCTCCTCGCGAAAGGATCCATGACTCTCGAACTCTGCCATTGCGTACTCGAGAGCACCAATGCCCGCGCGAATATCTGCCCGGCTGGAGCCATACCAGCGCTCGATGACAGGGTCTACATCGGGGGCTTCACCCCGCTTGTTTCCGGGCTGTTCGTCCTGGAATTGTCGGGCAAATTGCTTGCGCTCAAGTCGCAAGGCAAGTTTGCAGCGCCAATGACAAACAACAATGTAATCGAAGGCAAGCCCCTGGAGCATCGTGCTGGGCTTCAGCTCCGCCTTCAGACCGGCGCGCATTTCCTCGAATTCCGGGTTGTCCGCTTCGGAAACGAGCAATTCCTTGCTATACACTCCATGTTTTAGCGCGTTGCTTCGCGAGTACCTCTTCCCGCGCGGCGTATTTGGGCCGGTGGACTTGAGTGCGTTTCTCCTATTCGATTCCGCTTTGGTCATCCTTTCCTTCGGGGAAACTCTCTTTGGCAATATGCCTTGCTGCAAAGGCCTGGAGCAACCATCAGATTTCCCTTGTCCAGTTGTATTAGAAGATTGCTGAGTTGCTTTATTGGCGATCCCAAGGGCTTCGATTCTTCTATTTCTGGTCATAAATTTCTCCTTGTCTTCGAATTAGTTAAGATCAGGGCAACGCGGTTCCCGCACGTCAGCCCCGCTTGAAACTTCCAAACGCGGAGGGACATGCCGGTTCCGGCGCCGGGCCCCGCACATCTAAATTTTGTAACTATGGATATCGTTCAGGAATTTAAAGATACGTTCTGTTGTTAGTCTAGTCGGTCGGTACAACCGTGTCAAACATGCCAAGTACTGTTGAATCAATCGATTGGCCACCATACTTCGCATTCGACACGAGGTCGGTCATCGATGGCGAACCGCTATTTCGCGCCAGTCATGAGTCCTTAACCTTGGCCTTCTTCTTGGCGAACAGGCGCTGCATGATCTTGGGCCCCTTTTTTTCACAACTGGTCAAGGTCGATGCCGGGGCGCCAGGCCAAACGCGCTATTGGCTGCAAGAGAGTTCTTGCAGTACAGCTTTACCGGCGATATGGGGCAGCTGTTTCGATAGGAAATTCGTGCGCACCAGGACGGATGGCGGATTGGTTTCCGCGGAATTGATCCTCTGGCCACGGAAGCACCTTGGCTAGCAGGCCGTGCCTGAACTTTCACCACGGCCTGTTAGAACTCTTGTTCCTGCCGAGCCAAAAATCTCTGAACGTATTTTGTGCCCTCTTTCTCATATTTCATCAAACCTGCATGTAAGAACGCTTCGCATATCTGAGCCACACTTCGCCCTTCCGCGGCAGCAACTGATTCCAATCTCTTCTTGAGATCGGAGTGAACACGGAACGTGAGCCTCATATCTTTGGCGGTCATATCGAGCGGATTTTACCACCCAAACTCAGCATTCTCTTGACAATGAAACCAGGAAGTGTCATCCTATGGATGACAATGGAGCACCGGAGGGTATTTCAATGAGCAAACTTGAGCCCAGAAAGCCTTGCACCATACGCTGGCGAAATCTGTGGCGGGAGAATGTTCGCTTCGCAAAACAGGTGTGGGGCGAAAACTTGAGTACACAATTCTTAAAGATGCTGACTAGGGACTTTCAACTATCTGTGAAGGACGGTGACCTCCAGGTGATCAACGGCCACTGGTACGTGACGCATACAGGGTTGCTGAGGCTGGCACGCCGTAGGAGATGCAGCGGTATCCATGTTGAGGTCGTCGATTCGCTGTGTGATTCGGGGGTGAGTCGATTCGTCCTCAAGGCGACGGTCTTTCCTTCGAAGGGCTCCTCCGGCTTTGTCGGCTACGGCGATGCCGACCCCTCCAACGTTTCCCCGCTCGTCCGCGGGGCAGAGATGCGCATGGCCGAAACGCGAGCCGTGAATCGGGCCCTGCGCAAAGCTTATGGTATCGGCATCTGCTCGGTCGAGGAGATTGGAACGTTTCCGAATCCGGTTGAAAAGCTTCCTCCCCAAAACGCGAATGGAAACGGGAACGGCGGCGGCCCCAGGGTCCGTGACCGTCTCTGCCAGATCATCCGCCAGCACAAGCTCGATCCCGAACTCGTAAAGGCGTACGCCGTCGACTTCTGCGGCACGAAGACGCTTCGAGAGGCCAGCCGGGAACAGGTTGAGAACTTCGTCCAGCAACTGGCCGACTGGGCCGAGAAGGACCGCAATGCTCTCCTCTGCCAGCTCAACAGTTACGCGCGCCCGACACAAGAGGTGGTCGCATGAACCGCAAAGTCCCTGGTCTCGCCGAAACTGCCCGCGATTCCCGTCCGGAGATTCCCGACGGGATCTTCCTCGTGCGCGTCGATGGCGCCCAGTTCCGCTGGCATGCCCACAAACCGTTCTATGTCCTCCGACTCTCGATCCTAGAACCCCGGACACTGGCCGGGCAGTCCATCGTGGGCCGTCTCTATTGCACGCAAAAAGCGATGTGGAAGCTGGGCTGGTTCCTGCGGGATTTTCTCTATGACCCGGAACTTCTGGCCCACGAACAGGTCGACGAGAAGGCTTTGCCCGGACTTCGTGGCGTCGTCAAGATTAGCCACACCGTGATCAACGGCATTTCGCTCATCAACCTCGACGGCTTCGCCCCGGCCAGCCAGTGGGAAGAACTGTCCTCAGCTCCGGTTTCGAGTGCTCCCCGCTCCAATCCTGCGGAGGCGTCCCGATGACCTACTCCTACACCCAGATCAGCCAATACCTTAGCTGCCCGCGTCGTTACCGGCATCGCTACCTCGACGGTTGGCACGAGAAAGACACGCGCGCCGCCATGCTCTTCGGCCGAGCCTTCGAACAGGCCGTCGCCGCCCTTTTCCGCCGTGAAGACCCGGCGGCTGTGCTGTTCGAACAGTGGGGCGTATCTAAGGACATGGGGCTGACTTACTCGGGCAACGACACCTGGGACCGCATGTTGCAACAAGGCATCCAGTTGCTCGAGCGGTTTGCTCAGGACGGCCGTGTTCGCATTCGGCGCCCTCGTTCAACCCAGCAGATTCAGTTCAATCGGACCTTGGCTTCCGGCAACAATTTTGTCGCTTACGTCGACGCCATTGGTGAACTGGACGGCACGCCCTGCGTTCTGGAATGGAAGACAACCTCGGCGCGATATCCAGAAGAGCCGGCCGGCATTTCCGCACTGGATCCGCAGCTCGTCTGCTATTCGTGGATGACGGGGATTGACGAAGTTGCCCAGATTGTTTTCGTGCGCAAGCGCCTGGTCGAAGTTCAGTACCTCCGAGCCACGATTTCTGACGAGCAGCGGCAGGAGTTCGCAACCCTGGTCGAGGACACAGTCCGACGGATCGAGTCCGGGCTGTTCCTGCCGCACAGCGGCATCCGCTTTCCGCAGAATCCGTGTACGACCTGCCCCTTCATCGGGCTGTGCCTCGACAAGCGTGACTTGGTGGAAGCTGCACTCGTGCGCAAGCCAGGAGTCGATCTTGGTCTGTTTGACGAACTTGTTTACTAGGTATCCGCCGATGCCGCCCAAGCTCAATCGCAAGCGTGCCCTTTTCGTTCTGACCAAGATCGACGAGATCCTGGCCTGGGAACAGCTGAAGGAGACAGAGCGCGACACCCGTTTCGTCGATCTCGGCAGGTATCTGTGCGAGGTACGGGCGGGACAATACTGGAGGCTGGAGAACCTGAAGTCGTTTGACGAGTTTCTGGCGAGGCGGTTCCCAGAATCGAGAAGGAAGGCGTACTACCTGATGTCCATCCACGAGCACCTGCCGCCGCAGGCGCGGAGGGAACTAAAGGAAATCGGTTGGACGAAAGGAAGGGAGCTGGCGAAGCTGGCGCGCCGGGACGGGCAGCACTTCGATTGTGCACCCTGGGTGCACAAAGCCCGCTTAATGCCAAGGGAAGTGTTCAGGCGCGAGGTGGAGAAGGAACTGACGGGTAGGGAAGAGGAGCCGTCGGAGCTGATCTACTTCAAGGTCTACAAGAGCCAGATCCCGGTCATTGAGCAGGCGATCGAGACGGCAGGCCTGATGCTCGGCACGGACAAGTCGCGCGGTTATTGTCTGGAAATGATCTGCGCCGACTTCCTCGCTGGTGCGCACTTGGACAATGGCAACCCGGAAATCCTGCTCAACTCGATCTCACGCTACTACAAGTTCTTGCCCGGCGAACAGCAACAGGCTTTCCTCGAAAACCTGCGTAGGAAGGCGTCCTGAGAATGATTTGCCCCAAAGCCACTCCTTCGCGGCTGGACCCTGTGTCGTACGAAAGTCTGCGCCAGCAGATCCTGCGTCGCGATGGCTGGAGGTGTCAATCATGCGGCACGATGTCGAATCTTGAGGTGCACCACAGACAGTTCCGCAGCCATTCGGGATCGGACTTAGAGGAGAACTTGATCACGCTGTGCACGGCATGCCACGCCACAGTGCATCGCCGCTAAAAAACGTATGATCGAGAACTTTGGTAGCGGAGATTTCAGTGTCGAGGCTCATCGACGAGCTTCTACTAACGAATGGAAGTCAGTTCATTTGGAGACTGTCAACGGAAGAGCGGGATAATTGCGCCAGCCTTCAGAGTTGGATTACAACTTCTGTATGATACAGGTCACCAGTGAGTACCTCTCCCTTTGAACGATGGATTGGCGATTTGCGCCAGAAACCGATACTGCTGGGCGCACTACTCGTGCTCGCCACTCTGCTGTTGTATGGTCGGGTCACGCATCATGAGTTTCTCGACTATGATGACAGCCAATACGTCACCAAGAACGTTCATGTCCGCACAGGTTTGAATCTCGGCAATGTAGTCTGGGCTTTTGCCAGTTTCCACGAGGCGAATTGGCATCCCCTCACGTGGCTCTCGCACCAGGCGGATTGCCAACTGTTTGGCCTAAATTCCGGATCTCAGCACTTAGTCAATGTCGCGCTGCATGCAACCAACGTTCTACTGTTGTTCTTGCTGCTGCAAAGGGCTACCGGCGCGTTGTGGCGCAGTCTTCTCGTGGCGGCACTCTTCGCCGTGCACCCGCTGAACGTGGAAACTGTCGCCTGGGTGGCGCAAAGAAAAAGTCTGCTCAGCACACTTTTTTCCTTACTCACGATTGCCGCCTATGGCTGGTACGTTCGGCGGCCCGATTGGAATAGATATTTGGTCATCGTCGCCGCCTTTTCGCTGGCGCTGATGTCCAAACCCATGGCAGTGAGCCTCCCGCTTGTCTTGTCACTTCTTGACTACTGGCCCTTAGAAAGGTACGAGGACCTACCATTTCGGCGTAGATGGGTGCGGTTGTCGATTGAGAAACTGCCACTGTTATTGATGAGTGCAGCGAGTTCTGCCGTAACCGTGGTCGCACAGCGTTCTGGCGGTGCTGTGGCCGAGACATCTGCACTGCCGCTCTCCGTGCGCCTGGAAAATGCTATCGTGTCCTATGTTGCCTACATTGGGAGGATGTTTTGGCCCGCCAAGCTGTCCGTCTTTTACCCCCACCCGCAGCACTCCTTGCCCTGGTCCGACGTCATCGCAGCGGCGGTTATCCTGGTAGCGATCACGATAGCGGTATTGTATTTTCACCGCGCTCGCTACCTTGCGATGGGCTGGTTTCTTTTTGTCATAACTCTGATTCCAGTAATCGGAATTGTTCAGGTTGGAAGCCAAGCCATGGCCGACCGCTACGCTTACATTCCTTGCATCGGGCTTTTTATCATCATCGCATGGGGCTTAGGCGGGGTAGTTTATGCGACCGTCAGCACTCGGATCGTAGCAGTGGTGGCTGCTTTGTGCCTGATTTTGGCATTTGCGGCTGCTACTAGCCGCTACCTGTCGTACTGGCAGAACGGCGTGAAGTTGTTCACGCAGGCGCGTATCGTTGCAGGCCGACCGGACCCCATGATCGAAGAGGCTCTCGCGGATGCCATGGTTTCCGCCGCTCGGGTTGATGAGGCCTTTCAGCACTATAGGGAAGCATGCGTATTGCGTCGAAAGACAAATTCTGTCATTACAATATGGCAGAAATCCTGTTTACTGGACATCAACTTCGGGAGGCCCTAGAACAGTATCAGCTTGCCGGAAGTCTTACCGACAGCAAAGCGATGGCACTTTCATGCTTGATCAATTCTGGCGAGATACTGTTGGACTTAGGGGATTACGCAACTGCCGAGATGAAATTCGCGGCGGCGCTGCAGATCGATCCCAATAACAACACTGCGTTGCAACTGCGCCAACGGGCATTCAACCAAAAGAGCGGTAAAAACCGCTAAGGGCGAACCTGCGCCCCGACAGTGTTGTCTGATCTAAGCCGTAGGGGGGAAAAAGTTCGACAATCGTCTGAGAGCCGATGCCATGGGTGCGGTAAAACAGGGGCGCGATTCTCACCTTGCCGGGAACCTCCTGGATACACCATGGAGACTCTGTCCGGTTCTCCGGTCTCGATGCTTGCCGAAGTGGAGCGCGAGCCATGACTGCCGCGGCGCGCGACCTATCCTCAACAGCGTATGCTGTTCAGATCGCCATCACTCCGAGATGAGGGATGCCATTCCACAAACTGGCGCGCATCATCTATAACTATCGATATAGAGATTTCAGGCCGACGGGGATCGCCGCGAGTGCAACCTTCGGTACACGCGTCGCTGCCGTGCTTGAAAAATATCTTCTATGAAATGCGAGCATGTGGCGAATATCCACGGCACCGACTGGCGCGGATGGAGATTCGTAGCACCGGCCGTCGCTGGCGTGCTGGCGTCATTGCTGTTGTTATGGGGACTGGCCGACAAATACCTTTGGCAGGATGAAGCGCAGACGGCGGTGCTTGGGGCGCGCATGCTGCGGTTTGGGCGACCGCTAGCGTACGATGGACTCAACTTAATCACCGTCGATAGCTTTGTGTTGGAAGACACCCACACCATCGGCCAACGTACCACGAGTCCCCAAGCGGCGATCGATTATTATGTTGGCCGGCGCGACTTTAAATCCGATACGGTCTGGAAGTTTCACCCCTGGGGCCAATACATCGTTGCTGCGGCGAGCTTCAAAGTGCTGGGCCAAACGACCATCGCAGCACGGCTTCCGTTTGCGCTCGCCGGTATTATCACGGTTCTGCTGCTGTACCGGTGGGTGAGGGTGTCTTTTGGCAGCCCGTTGATGGCACAGCTCGCGGCCGTGCTTCTGGTCTTCAACGCTTATTGGATACTGCACGGGCGGCAGTGCAGGTATTACTCCTTGTCGAGTCTGTTTCTGGTGCTCACGCTCATGGGTTACACCCTCTGGCAACGCAGAGGCCTTTGGGGAGTCGCCGCGTTTGTAATTGCTGCCTGGTGTTGGTTCCAGGTGGATTTTGGCACCGTGTGGCCAGTCTTAGGCGTGCTTTTCGTGGATGCATTCGTAGCAGATCGGCAGAATTTTTGGCGAACCGCCTTGGTGGGCGTGGCGCTGGCGGCAATGATCGCACCATTCATCTACTATTACGGACTCTGGGGCAGGTTAGTGGCCCAGGAGGGCACCTGGCAAACGCTCTTCCGACTCAACGTTTTCAACATGAATGAGTATGTTGTGCCGGTGCTGATCGTGCTCGCGGCAGCGGCCCTGATCGCATGGCGTTGGAAAACTCTGCCTACTGGCGAGCGGCGCCTGCTGGCTGTGGCGTGCGGGATCATATTTGCCCTCGCGATCTGGGTTCCGTCGGTAGCGCAAGCCGCCTTCTTACGTTATGTGATCATTGCAACACCGGTCGGCTGCATCCTGAGCGCGTGGGTTCTGGTTCGAGGTTGCAACTTTCGGACAACCTACGCTTGGCTTGGCGCCGCCGTTTTGGTTTTGACACCATGGTTGAGCCTGCCCCTCCACCTCCTAATTCCGCCACCCTCTTGGTATCCCAATAGCCCGGTGTTCAGAGCCGAGTTGTCGACGCTTCGCAGGGAAATTTTCGTCCCCCCTGCAGATCCCAATCGCCTCGTGATTGACTGGCTTAGGCAGAGCGCAGCGCCGACTGACGAGATCCTGATCAACTATGAGGACCTGCCACTGATGTTCTACTTGCCCAATCCAATCCGGGGAGGAATCGCAGCCTTCCGCGCGGAGGACGATGCGAAAAACCCGCCAAGCTTTCTGGTAATACGCCAGTCGGTACCCTTTGTGCACTGGCCTGTCTTTCAACGAGAGGCCGCTCGCTACCAATGGATCGTGGTGCCCCTGAAAGCTCCCGACATAGTGTGGGGCAATAACCCCGACCCCATGGCGCAAGCTCAAGACTCTACTGCAGAACGGAAGATCATCGTCGCGCGCCGAGCGGCAGGTCCGGAAAGTGCTGCAACGCGATGACAGCGTATTCGCTCTCACCCGCCGGGGGCCAGCCATGGCGAAACCTTTTTCGCTGGCATTTTATCGTCTTGTTGGCCGCCATTGTTTTCTTTGGAGCCATTCGCTGGCGTCTGCTGGACATGCCTTTGGAGCGCGATGAGGGCGAGTACGCCTATGCCAGCCAACTCATGCTACAAGGCATTCCTCCCTACCAAGTGGCCTACAACATGAAGTTGCCGGGAACCTATGCGGCCTATGCCGCGATCCTCGCAGTGTTTGGGCAAACGGCCCGCGGAATCCATCTTGGGCTCCTGCTCATCAACGCGGTCTCCGTCATCCTGCTCTACTTGGTCACGGCGCGCCTCTTCGGTGCGCTGGCTGGGACCATAGCGGGCGCGAGTTACGCCTTACTCTCCACGCACCAGGGTGTGCTCGGATTTGCGACACACGCCACTCATTTCATAGTGCTGGCAGCGCTCATCGGGCTCATTCTGCTCCTACGAGCCGAAGAAACGGGACGCACAGCTTTTTTCCTCTGGAGCGGCCTGACGTTTGGCATCGCCTTCCTGATGAAGCAGCCCGGAATTTTGCTGGGCACATTTGCGTTTTTCTACCTGGCAGTTCGATGTTGGCCTAAGAACAAACGCGAATGGGCGCCGTGGGCAAACAAGATGGGCGCCTTTCTGCTCGCGGGCGTGCTGCCGTTCGCACTGACGTGCGCTGTACTCTGGCGGGCTGGTGTCTTCCATAATTTCTGGTTCTGGACTTTTGCCTACGCCCGCGAGTACGTCACTACCTTACCCTTACGCGTGGGTTGGGAAGAGCTGACGAAAAACTTCTCTTACATGCTGCGCTTCACCCCATGGCTTTGGGCACTCGCTCTGGCCGGCGTTTCCACGGTGTTCTGGGATTCCACCGTCCTTCGCCATGCCGCGTTTGTCATCGGGCTGTTGGTATTTTCTTTCGCCGCAGTGTGTCCAGGCCTTTATTTCCGGCCGCACTATTTCGTCCTGATGATGCCCGCGGTTGCGATGCTGATCGCGGTTGCCGTCACTTCTGCCATCCGGGTGCTCACTATGAAGTTCACTTCTCGCTGGGTTCACGTCCTTCCAGTGATCGTTTTTGCCGCCGCATGGGCGCTTGCGATTCACCGTAACGCCGAGTTCTACTTCAAACTGACCCCGATTCAGGCATGCCGCTTCTGCTATTTCCCAAGTCCATTTCCGGAAGCGGCGCCAGTCGCTGAGTATCTGCGCCAGCATACCGCGCCTACCGACACCATTATGGTGTTTGGTTCGGAGCCGGAGATTTACTTTTACGCGCATCGCCATTCTGCCAGCGGCTATATCTACACCTACAGCTTGATGGAAGATCAGGCCTCCTGGCCTGCCATGCAGAAGCAAATGATGCAGGAAGTCGAAGCCAACCGGCCTGCGTACGTGGTCTTCGTCAATATTTGGAGTTCCTGGGCGTACTTCCCCGGGTCCCCTCAAGTTGGCGTCTTGAGTTCTTGGATGGATCGGTACGTTGCCGACGGCTTTGATGAAGTCGGCATAGTCGAACTGGCCGATCCGAGGCTTCGCTATCCCAACGGCTTCGCAGAGCCCAGCATGGTCGAACTGGCCGATCTGGAGTCGCGCTATTTCTGGGGCGATGAGGCCCGCGGACATCGCCGGCCGTTCTTAGAAATCCGTATCTTCAAGAGAAAGGGCTGAGACATTGGCAGGCGCTAGTGCTAGTCTCCCGAGGTAAGGGTCCGGGCAGACGACACAGAGACTAATCTAACCGGAGTGCATCGGAATTGGCAAAACTACAGCTCGCTTCGGCTTGGCCACTTGCCGCCTGATTTCAGTTAGTTATGACTATAACCGGAAACGGCTTCCACCGTTGGAAGCGGTCCCGGATCGGGGCTTTCTCCCCACCACGGGCGCGTTTTTCCTCTTCGCCTACTTGCCATCTCCGCCAGCTCGATGCCGCAAGTCCTTGCTAATATTGCGCTTAGCGCCTATGCTGGGTTGGTATCGCGATTGCCACTCCCCCACCGGGGAGTCGAAACGCATTGCACCCTTCGCACGCGTCGACTGCAGTTCAATGTAAGGTTGACACATCAGAGTGGGGAGTCCGATTCACTCGAACACATGGAACGAGCGATTTTCAAAGCAGTAATAGTCGGAGCCGGGCCGGCGGGTCTGACTGCCGCCTACGAGTTGTCGAAGCAGCATGCCCCACTTGTTGTCCTCGAGAGCGACCCCGAATACGTCGGCGGAATCTCTCGAACCGTCAACTATAAAGATTTCCGCTTTGATATCGGCGGGCACCGCTTCTTTTCCAAGTCTCGTGAGGTCGAAGATTTTTGGACCGAGATTGCCGGCGAAGACATGCTCGATCGTCCCCGGTCGTCGCGCATTTACTACCGCGGCCAGTTCTATACCTATCCTTTGAAACCGTTCGAGGCGCTGTCGAAGCTCGGTTTGATCGAGTCGGTGCTCTGCGCGCTCTCGTTCTTAGCTGCGCGCCTCCATCCCACGCGCAATCCCAAGACTTTCGAGGATTGGGTGACCAACCAGTTTGGCAAGCGCTTGTTCCGCATCTTTTTCAAGACCTACACCGAAAAGGTGTGGGGGATGAGCTGCGACGAGATCTCTGCGGATTGGGCGGCGCAGCGGATCAAAGGGCTATCGCTCGGTTCGGCCATCAAGCATGCGTTTTTTGCCAAGCGCAAGCCGAAAGACCGGAAGCAGATTGTGAAGACGCTGATCGACACCTTCCGATATCCGCGACTGGGGCCGGGAATGATGTGGGAGGCGTGCACGGAGAGAATCCGCAAGCTGGGCGGGGAAGTGCTGCTAGGCCGCAGAGTAGTTGGCTGCCGCTTCGACTCCACCAGCAATCTCTGGATCGTGACTGCCCGCAGCGCCAACGGCGACTTGGAAGAGTATCGCGCTGAAAATTTAGTCTCGTCCATGCCCATCCGGGAACTGGTGGCACAGATCGAACCACAGCTTCCCGAAGCCGCCCTCCAGGCTGCGCGCTCTTTGCGGTATCGCGACTTCCTGACCGTCGGACTGATCGTGCATGACCGCGGCCGCTTCTCCGACAACTGGATTTACATCCACGATCCCAGTGTGCAGGTTGGCCGCGTACAAAATTACAAGTCGTGGTCGCCTGAGATGGTTCCCGATGCCGGCTATTGCTCCTATGGTCTCGAATACTTCTGCTTCGAGGGTGATGGACTGTGGACCACGAGCGACCGTGAGCTGATCGAACTGGCCAAGGTGGAAATTCAAAAAGTAAATCTCGCTGCCAGTGTGGATGTGGTCGATGGCTGCGTGATCCGGCAGCCCAAGGCATATCCGGTTTATGACGACGCGTATCAGCAGCACGTCGATACGATTCGCAGGGCACTCGAGGAAAACTGTCCCACGCTTCACCTGGTTGGCCGCAATGGTATGCATAAGTACAACAATCAGGACCACGCTATGATGACGGCAATGCTGACCGCCAAGAACATCCTGGCAGGCACGCGCAAGTATGACGTCTGGGCGGTGAATCAGGACGCCGAATACCACGAGGCGGGCGCGGCGGGTGAGCAGGCAGCGGAAGTAGAGACCCGCGTTCCAGTCAGGACCGGTCCGACAGCAGGCTCTCGAAATCGACCCTCGCTGTGCGAACGCGTTGTAGAACCTCGACATGATGCAGTGACAAGGGAAGTCGGATCCGAAAAGGGGCTATTAGATTTAAACGTCCCTCCCGGCATCTAGACCGACAAGCCAGCACGGTGGCGGAAGATCGTCAGCGCCGGGAAGAACAAGCTCAGAGGTGCTCCGAATTGCATGCGAAATTTCACGGTGGTGGACACGCTGGGGACCATCAAGGCCTGCCTCGCTCTTCTCCCATTCATGTTCGCCCCAGGGTATGCCGCGGGATGGACGCTCGACCTCTTCGAGTTCCGGCAGCGGCGTCTGATTCTGCGGCTGATCCTCGCAGTCCCACTCACAATCGCCATCTGTCCGATGCTTTCGTATCTGCTGGCGCGGTTCCTGGAACCGGGGCTCTGGGTGTTCTATATCAGTGTGTTTGTCGGCTGCGTGTTGCTTTTGGCAAGGGAAGCTCGGCGAGCAAAGCTGTCGTCAATTTCAAAATGCACCTGGGTTGCTCTGGGCCTGATGGCGGTGTGGGAAGTGGCAGCCCTTGGGTCGACGGTGGATCTGCAGATCGGGGACAAGCTCTATCCGCCAATTGTCGCTTATGACCATTCCGTACGCGCCGCCCTGACGGTTGCGATCGCCCGCCACGTCCCCCCGAGCAATCCTTTCTTTGCCAATGCAGCGGCAACTTTGCGCTATCACTACTTGTGGCTGCTGTTTTGCAGCCTGCCCATGAAGGTGGTCCATCTGTCGCCGCGATACGTAGTTTATTCCGGCGTCGTTTGGTGCGGACTGGGCTTGATGTGCATGATCGCTCTCGGCCTCAAGTTTTTTGCGGGAGGCCAAACGGGCATCGAGCGAAAAACTTTGCTCGGGGTTGGCCTGCTTTGTGTCACCGGCCTAGATGTTTTGCCCAATCTCTACATTGCATATCTAGCGCGGTTTTGGCTGCCTGATATGGAGAAGTGGAACGAACAAATCGACTCTTGGGTTAGCTCCCTACTGTGGGTGCCCCACAATGTCGCGGCATTGGTCGCATGTTTCGTTGCATTCTTGCTGCTACGTCATCAGGTCGACTCCCATCGCCAGTGGGCTACTGGGCCCGTAATCGTGGCGGGGATGGCTTTCGCGAGCGCGGCAGGCATGTCGATTTACGTCACCTTCACGTTTATAGTTGCTATCGCCCTTTGGCTCCTCGCATTAGTTGCGCGGAAGGATTGGCTGGAAGTAACGATGTTCGTCAGCGCGGGCGCGGTGGCGTTGCTCTGGTCACTATCCTACCTTTCTAGCTTTCTCGGTCCCGGCAGCTCTGGCCTTCGCGGTCCCGACAGCGGCGGTACTTTTGTGGAATTCGCGCTGCGCCCGTTTCCGCTAGCGGTTCCTCTCGCCCGACAAATCGGCATAAACTTCCAGACGCAATCCGCGTTGACCGTCGCCAACGCGGTCTTCCTGCCTATCAACTATGCGCTGGAACTTGGATTCTTTCTCGCCGTCGGCATTCTGCGCCTGTGGCAGCTTGTGCGTGGCAAGGTTGAGGCCAGCGCCAACGAACTGGCTGCCTGGACGCTGGTCGCGACTAGTTTCCTGATCGGCACCTTTCTGCGTTCGAGTACCATCAACACTAACGACTTAGGCTGGCGATGCTTCCTCCCGGCGCAACTGATTCTGCTGTTTTGGGGGGCGACGATCGTTCATGATTGGTTGTTTCGGGGTTCCATCGTCGCTCCACAAGCCGCGCCGGGTCGGTGGGTTCGCGGGGTGCTGGCGACGCTGTTGATACTAGGGATGGTTTCAACTGCATACCAAGTGTTCATGCTGCGCATGTTCCCGGTCCTTGTGGATCGCGAGACGATTGCGGGGCTGAGCTCGAGCTGGGTGCTTGCAAACCGGCAGTTCGGCAAACGAGCCTATGCGCTGCGGTCAGCCTACGAAGTTCTCGATGCGCAACTGCCTTCTTCGGCAGTCCTGCAGAGCAATCCATCTACGGAGGATCTCATCCTGCACATGCTATATTCCGGTCATGACGCCGCCGCCGGTAACGGGGGATGTGGGACAACCTTTGGCGGTGACCCCGGCCTCTGTGCTCCGCGCCTGCAGAAACTCGCTGGGTTATTTGAGCTTCCGGATGGCAGCAATTTAGACGCTACGTGCCGGGAGTATGGCATCGATGCAGTCGTAGTGGAGGATTCAGACCGCGTGTGGCGGGAGCCGTCATCTTGGGTTTGGATTCGGCATCCCGCAGTCGCTAACAACTATGTAAGGGCGTTTCGTTGTGGGACGGCTGCGGATGGCATTCAACGTTAGCGGAAACGGCCTACAGATTGCGGGAGCGTAAGCGGAGGCGCCCAATTGCACCGCGGTGGAGTGGGGGGGCGACATCTTGGCATTTCCTTTGACAGATTGCCAGCGCTGCCACTCCATACCGGTACAACCCTGAGGAGAGGGGCCATTGATGACAAATGCTTGGCCCCACCCGGAATATAGCTGCTTGCGTGATCGCGGAGCAACGTCATTCTCTTCTCACGAGAATCATTTCAACTGGAACGGCTGTGAACTGTGCCATCCCGAAATATTCCCGACCGCCCAGAAAGACACGATCCGCTTCTCGACGTTCCTAATGTCGAACGCCGATATTGCGGTGCTTGCCATGGAAAGTTCGCTTCCCCGCTCAAGAACTGCCAAAGATGTCACCCACGCGGGCCGCTCTGGCTCCATAACGGGGCCTGAGGCCGGCTGCAATCTGATAAAACCCGTCGGACTCAGCGAATCTGCCTCCTCGTGGCCTTCTGCCTAGCTACTTAGATGATTCCGGTTGACGTGGGTGGCTCCACCATTGTTTCACATTGACGCGAACAAGAAGTTTGGGGACAATGGTAGTTGTCGTTGAGGTTAAAAAGGAAATTCCGGGTAGATTCCAATGTCGCGGGAAGTCTCGCCAGAGATTTCTCTCCGAAGGTCACGGCGGCCGAGACCGCGCCCACCAAGACGCAGACTGCGCTTATCGTCCTTCTGCTCGTCGCCTTGACGCTTGCAGTGTACATACGAGTGGCCTGGTATCCGTTCATAAACTACGATGATGGACCCTACGTATTCGAGAATTCTCATGTGACGAGCGGCCTGAGTTGGCGAACTGTCAGGTGGGCATTCACGAGCTTCGAAGTCGCCAACTGGCATCCCTTGACATGGATGTCGCACGCCTTGGACTATCAGCTTTATGGGCTGCATGCCGGAGGACACCATGTCACCAGCCTATTGCTGCACGTGGCGAATGCCGTCCTGCTGTGCCTGTTATTGCTGCGCGTCACGGGAGCAAGGTGGCGCAGCTTCCTCGTGGCTGCACTATTTGCGATCCACCCGCTGAATGTGGAGTCAGTCGCTTGGGTCGCCGAGCGTAAGAATCTGTTGTGTACCTTCTTTTTCCTGCTGGCATTGGGAGCGTATGGGTGGTATTCGCGCAAGCCCGGCGTCGTGCGCTACCTCAGTGTTGCGGCACTTTTTGTGATGGGCCTTGCTTCCAAGCCCATGGTCATCACATTTCCCTTCGTCCTTCTGTTGCTGGATTTTTGGCCCTTGGGGCGAATCGAAGGCTGGAGCTCCCCTCCAGCGAACTTCCAAGTACATCGGGCTCGATTTTCACGGCTGGTGCTGGAAAAGCTGCCACTGCTTGTGTTTTCTTTCGCAAGCGGTGTGATTACTTTCGTTGCACAGCGCAATGGCGGAACGGTAACGGCGTCCGAGGCGGGTTGGACCTTGGGCTGGCGGATTCAGAATGCATTCCACTCCTATGCGATGTACTTGTGCAAGTCATTCTTTCCGGTCGGCTTGGCACCTTTTTATCCAGGTGCGATCCTGCATTGGTGGGAGGTAGCATGGGCCGTCCTGCTTTTATTGGGCGCTGGCTGCGTGGTTTGGAAATTTCACACGGGTCGTTCCCACTTGATGACCGGTTTCCTCTGGTTTCTGGGCACAATGCTGCCGGTAATCGGAATCGTTCAGGTGGGGGGGCAAGCTATGGCTGACCGCTATACTTATATCCCCATGATTGGGATTTTTGTCGTAGTCGTCTGGGGATTATCAGAGGCCGCTGAAGCGCAATCGATCCGGTGCGTGGCCGCTGTCCTCGTGCTGGGTTCAATGGCCCTCGTCACTTTGCGCCAGCTGGATTATTGGAAAAGCAGCGTCGATTTGTGGACTCGCGCGCTGCAGGTCACGCGAAGCAATTCGCTGTCGGAGGTAAATCTGGGCGGTAGCCTGCTCAGTCTTGGCTGTGAAGACGAGGCCTACATCCACTTCCAGAGGGCCCTAGTGTCGGAACCGGACGATCCCATAGCCCTGCTGCAGAGCGGGATCTACTTACTGAAGCACGGCCGTTACCAGGAGTCCATCGAGAACTTGGAGAGGTTTGTTCGCACCAGCCGGGATCCCAGAGCAATCACCAGCGCGTACCGGTATCTCGGGGTGGCTTACGGCGAACTGCGGAATTCTAATCCTCGGGAATAGCGCGTTCGCCAAATCTATTTGCCCCAATGTCCACGGGAACCAGGCTAATCGTAGACAGACATGCGCCTACGTGACACAGCACGAGCACCAAATGCCAGCGGGGCGACCATAGGCCGAAGCCGGCGTACAATAACCGAAGTATCAGCAGAAAAAGTGGCCGATAGTATTGATGACGCAGATCGGGATCTTGAGCCCAAACATGGCTAGTAAAGTAAGAGGACACGAATTGCCTGGACGTCGGGGGTCCCGGCAAAGCCGCCGCAATAGCCTGCTATGGCGGAGATATCGCGCAAATTGGCAGCGACTGCTCGCGAGCGGCATACAGTGGTTCTATTCACGAAGAAGGGAGCGTTTAGGTCAGAGGGAACTATGCACACGGTAGCAGCGGGTCAAGGTGCGGCCGTGGTTGATGCTCCAGATCGCGAGCGCCCGAGGAGCGTTACTGGCAGCATCCGCAGTGCGCTCCGAAAACATCCTTGGCTGGAGTGGCTGATCCCGGCGGCGCTTTGCGCTTTCATGTTTGGGCAGTTGCTTCTTATTGGTCGCCAGCTCTCGCAAACCTGCGATGAAGCTACGCACCTTTACTCCGGCTATCGCTACTTGAAGTGTGGCGATCTCGCGGACAGTCTCGAGCATCCGCCATTGGCCAAGATCGTCGCAGCGGCTCCGCTGCTTCCCATGAACCTTGCGGTAAACTGCGCGCCTTTCAACGGGGACGACATCCAGCAAGCGTTCGCGGGCCTCGACTGGCTGTATAGCCAGAATTGGCCCGCGGCGTTGGCCCGCGCGCGCATGGCGGTTTCTGTTTTTGCAGTGGGGCTTTGTCTTCTGGTCTGGATCACGGCGCGGCGGATGTTCGGCCTTACCGCGGCTGTCCTGGCAAGTTTGCTGCTGATCTTCGAGCCCAACGTGCTAGCCTACGGCTCATTGGTCATGACCGACGTACCGGTCACTTGTATGCTGCTGTTCGCGGTATTAGGGTTTTACTTGTGGGTCCAGCATCGTACGGCCCCTTTCCTTCTGTTGACCGCCCTAGCTACGGGCCTGACGCTGTTAGCGAAGCATTCTGGAGTAGTAGTTATACCCATCCTCGGTGCGCTGGCAATTACGGATGCGCTCACTCAAGCAGACGGCAACCGGCCAAAATGGCAACTCGCGCTTTACAACCTGCTAGCCGTTGCGCTGATCTACGCCCTTGCGGTCGGTATTGTTTGGGCGGGCTATGGCATGCGTTTTGCCGCGTACACCGCAGTACCGCAACTCCAGGGACCACGGCCTCATGCGATCTCTGCCAGCGGTCGACTGTTGCTGGAGTTAGAAGAGTTCCACTTGTTGCCGCAGGCCTACTTGGAGGGATTCGCCGGGGCATTGGCGATGTCGCATCAGAGTTCTGCGGCTTTTGTTGCCGGCAAAATCTATTTGCATGCCCCGTGGTTTTCTACCCCGTTCAATTTTCTGATTCGCAACACGGCGGCCATGCTGGCGATGATCTTGGCGGCCGCATTCGGCGTGGCGATCACGTTTCGGCAGCGCCGTCGTGAGCGTCTGTTCCTGCTGGCTCCCGCGGTGGTTTACCTGGCAGTGTGCCTTCACGCTAGTATTAACGTCAGCGTCCGCTATCTTTTGCCCATGTTTCCGTTTCTGCTGATCGCGGTTGCGGACGGTTGCGTGGAGTTAGGCAAACGTGTGCGTTGGGTGAGCTACGCGCTGCCGTGCCTCCTTGTGCTACACGCGGCATCGTCACTGAACGCTTACCCGAACTATCTCTCCTACGCGAACGAGTTCTGGGGTGGACCGACGAGGGCTTACAAGTACCTGCCTG
>Ga0208827_1000067_pt1 | contig 101234 bp, 98 predicted proteins | sample Sb_taG_5_FD_187709 | JGI IMG/M metagenome (GOLD analysis project Ga0208827, IMG submission 187709) | Peat soil microbial communities from Weissenstadt, Germany - Sb_50d_8_FC metaG (SPAdes) (version 2) | ecosystem: Environmental > Terrestrial > Soil > Wetlands > Peat | place: Germany... | reverse complement strand
TCGGCATCACCGGACTAGAAACCGCGCTCGCACTGGCGATCACCAGGCTGCATCGCGAGAAGCGCATCCCGCTTGCCCGCATCGTGGAACTCTTAACCGCCGGTCCGGCGCGCTGTTTCGATCTGCGCGGCCGCGGTTCCCTCGTCCGCGGCTCGATCGCCGACGTTACCATTTTCGATCCGAAAAAAAGGTGGACCTTCGACGCCGCCAAGTCCCGCTCGAAATCGAAGAACACGCCCTTCGATGGATGGAAGCTCACGGGAAAAGTAGTCGCGACCATTATCGGCGGAAGGATTGTGTACTCCGCTTAAATCAGTGTGGGAACGGAAAGTTCGTGTGGGGACGGGCGCCCTCGCCCGTCCAAGCCGAGCGCAGCTCGGCAGCCGCTGGCGGTCACAGCAACCTCTTCCCCGCTAGGCGCTCTCGACCAACGGGTTACCCGGAGAAACCAACCCGGCACGGTGCAGCTTAGCAGTGAGGCGGTCTTTGTCATTGGAAGCGGAAGCAGCGGCCAGGCGCTTGCGCAGCTTCGCGATCTTCTCAGCGCGAGTGCGGCGGCGGCGAATTTCCGGACGACGGCTGGGTGCGGACATGAAGTTCTCCTTGCTGCTCAGTGACGGCGTTCAGCGATGCGGTCGCTGCAAAATCACGAGTCAGACAAGCAGTCAGTGCCGTGGACTCGTGCCAACTTCAATTATAGGGCTGACAGCCCAGCCTCGGCAGGGGCGACCTAGCCCTCGCCCACAGGTCAGCTACGTCAGGTGGCAGGTCTGGTTCGATCTGCCTGAGTCTAGCTCCAGCTTTAAGTAATCCCGGAGGACCGAAATGGCCGAATCTCTAACCGCCGCCGCGATTTCTCTCGGCGCATAAACGTAACTCCGCCACTTGTTATGGGCGTATGCCTGGGTCCATTGCTCCACGGGGAAGTACTCCGCAATATTCTCGATGTCGGCTTCCTTGGAAGTCTGGATCAGCGCGTTTTCGGTCTTGATTCCCGGCAGTCCCGGTATGCTAAGCCGAATGTCGTGCTTATTGCACTTTCCGTGTTCGGTCGGCGGAAGACGCTTAAGGATCTCGGCCTCCACGTACGCGAGTCGCTCAGGCTGCTTTCGCAGATCAATGAGCATCTGGCGCCCGTAACCATCCCAGTTTTCCTTCTCTACGGTCCTTCGCGAGATCTCCAAGCAACGCACGAACAGGTCGCGGTTCCGAAAACGGTTCAGCATATTCCTGATATAGGCGTCACCAAAAGCGCCCGCCTGCCAGAAAAACTCATCGTCCGTCGCGTAGAGGTACTGAACCGCGTCAGTGAATGAAACAGATCTGCTTCCGCGTAGCGGGAAGCTGGCCTGCTCTGGATTCTCGACGATATGCCCAATCATAGATCCGAGCATGGAATCGAGGCACTTGACCTTCTGATGGTGATACACGGACCCGAACAAAGTCATCTTGCTGAAAAGAATCTGTTCCAGCGGGACATAGCTTCGAAGCACGAGGACTCGGCGGCCCTCGGGATCCTTGGGGTGTCTTGCCGTCGAGATCATGCTGTAAAACCTAGGCAGGTCGACTGTCAATGCCAGACCGCAGAAGTAGCTATCCCTCGCAATGTAATCGAGCTTGTCGCAATCGTACGAGCTGCTAATTATCTGGGCGAGAAAGTACTTTTCTGGATTTTCGTGCTTGCCTAGGATGAGATTGGAAATTACCTTGAGGTCGAGCTTTGCCTGGCAGCCCTGAACGACATACTCCATGAACCATTTTTGGAAGGTCGGAGACGTCACGATCAGATACGAGAGAATCTCTCCCGGTTGGTTTGTAACGTAGGCCGGATTGTTCTTGAATTCCTGCAGGTCAGCCAGCAATTCGTAAATCTGCTCCGATGCATGCGAACAGAGACCATGACCCACGTCGTGGAGCAGGGCGGCCATACGCAGGTGAGCCAAGTCGCCCTTTGAACGATCAGGATCTCCCAACCGATCGGTACCCTCGACATCGGCTCTTTCCCGGATGGCGTTGAAGCACCGCTCGGATAGGGCGGCGGCGCCGAGCGAATGCTCAAACCGGGTGTGGGTGGCGGAGGGAAAAACGTAGTAGACCAATCCGGTCTGCTTAATACGCCTAAGCCGCTGCATTACAGGGCAATCTATAACGGCGACCTCTTGCTGAGAGAACAGAAGATTCCCTAGGAGTGCGTCGTTAAAGACCTTGGGCCCTTTCGGTAGGGCCGGCTTATAGCCTTCGAACAGCCACTGGACAAAGGTGTCAACACGCTCCGCTAAATCTGGTGGCGTAGACGATGCAGTCATTCTGGATGTGAGTGCTGCAGGGGCCCTAGACTACCTTAACTCGTTTCAGAAATTGAGACGCTACCTCGGTCAACTGCTGAAGTTGAGAGGGATCAAATTCGGACCTCAGGACGTCGTCGAAGAATCGATCTGCTGCGGGCCGCAGAAACACGACCTCGTAGTCGGGATTCTCCCGGCCGATTAAGCCTGACAGTTGAAGCCTCGACACAGATTCATTAAGGACAGGGCTGTAAGGCTCGGGGCCGCTGTCCGAGAACACGAACGCGTTGAGAATCGAATACTTTCCCATCCTGCGAAGTTCGTCGAAAACATCCTGCAACTGGAAGTCGTGGCTGCGAAAAGCCAGCCTATCTTTCTGCGAAGTTCGCTCCAGTTCCTGCTTGGCCAGCGCGAGCACGGCAGCCAAGATGTGATCGGGCAAAATAGCGGTTTGAGTAACAGGCATCGTCGGCCTCCTTTACCTTGGATGCTCCTTCGGCGGTTCCTTGCGAGCGCGTGAGGATTATGCCCTAGTGGGCCTCCTTGCGGCAAGCGCATACCATATATAGGGGTCGCTCCAAGGGGCATCGTCCATATAGAATCTATGGTAATTAACGGTAGCTGTCAAGCAAATTATTGACGTAACACGCTTAATCATAAGATGTTATAGAAATCATACCATGCTGGTAAAATACGGTAGTGGACAGGCCCAATCTGGAATGCAGCATTCTGGCTGTGGGTGAGGATCTGCGCGTAAAGCTTCCACAGTCGATGCTGCAACGAACTGACTGGATCGCCGGCGAAGAGCCCGTCAACGGATGGTTGCTGGTAGGCGGTCCCGGAAGGTGTCGACTGCTCTCGGCGGCCGAAGTCGATAACGACCCCAGCTATCAGGCCCTCCTGGCGAGGATCGCCGCAGAACTTTCCGCACCTAACGCCAACGCGCTTGAGTTCCACGACGAAGTCTCGGTGGCATTGGCTGTCCGCCTCGTGCCGGTACGAATTGCGCCTCCCAAGCCGGGCTGGCGACTGACATTGCCGGGACCGATCGCGGCTATCATGCAGATCCGTCCCGGAGAGAGCGACATCGCTGCGTTATTCATCCATGACCACATCGAGCTCTGGACGATCGAGACACTAAGATCCTCCGTAACCCCACCACTGACCGAGATCATCTGAAAGCCCGCACTGGCCGAGATGCCCGCCCACTAAATAATGAGTCGTGCAATAATCACAGTGTAAAGATTACTCTGTTGTGCCTGTTTAACCACACCCAAACTTCCAGCGTTATCAACAACTTAAGACCCCACCGCGCGCGGCAAGAATTCTGTACATTGTCACTATGCGGCCAATATATGTATATAATTGTACGCACAATATAGACAATACACAATGCCCCACCTGAAACAGATTTCTTGAACCCTTGAAACTTGGCCTCACTTCCCCTTCAACATCCGCACCACCCGATCAAAATCCTCCAACGTCGCATACTCGATCAAAATCTTCCCCCGTCCGTTCCGATCCCGGATCCGCACCCTCATCCCCAAAACCGTCTCCAGCGACCGCTGCGCCGCCTTCACATTCGGATCCACCCACCGCGCTCCGCCTCCCTTATTCTTCGGCTCGCCCCGCCCGATCGGCGCACTCACCCCCAGCACCAGATCCTCCAGCTTCGCCACTGACATCTTTTCCTCAATCGCCTTTTTCGCGAACGTCCAGATCTGGACGTTATCCCGTAGCTGCAACAGCGCCCGCGCGTGGCTATACGTCAACTGTCCCTTCTGCAGCGCCCCGATCACGCCTTCCGGCAGCGCCAGCAGCCGCATGTAATTCGACACCGTCTCCCGCGACACGCCCGCCCGCGTACCAATCTCCTCCTGCGTAAGCTTGAACTCCGTGCTCAAGTTCGCGAACGCCTCCGCCTGCTCCACGCAATTCAGATCCTGCCGCTGCAGGTTTTCGACCAGCGTCATCTCCGCCGCCTGCTGCTCCGAAACCCGCCTCACGATCACCGGGATCGTTGTCTTCTCCGCGAGCCTCGACGCGCGCAACCGCCGCTCGCCCAAAATCAGGATGAACCGCCCTTCCTTTCCCGGACGCACCACCACCGGCTGCAACACTCCCTGCACCCTGATCGAATCTGCCAGTTCAGCGAGCAACTCCTGATCGAACTCCCTCCGCGTCTGGTAAGGATTGGGGTCGATCTGATCAAGAGCCAAAAGAAAAACCGTCTCCCCATCCGCCGTCCGCCCCGAGGCCACCGCCTGCAACTCGTCCAGAGTCCCCGGCAACGCTTCTGGTGGAGCGACGGGCGTCCCCGCCCGTCCACCCTCAGCCCCGGAAGAAGAGGAAGAGGAAGAAAGCGAAGAGCCGGCTTCCTGAGAACTGAGAACCGGGAACTGAGAACTCGCAACTGTGGGTGCCCCATCCTTCCGCGTACTTTGCGGAAGGGTGGGAGATGCCGTCACCACCCGTGGTCCCGGAAGCAGAGACTCCAGCCCCCTCCCCAAAGCCCGCCGCTTCTCCGCCAGCTTCTCGCTAACCTTCTCCGTCCCAGTCTTTTCCGCCGTCTTATCGACCGCCGCATTCGATGTAGTCATCAAGTAGTCTCCCCGGCCCTGCCTATACCCTTTTAAGATTTGTCATCCTGAGCGAAGCGAAGGACCTGCTTTTTGTCCGCGCTGTCGCAGAAGCGCGCCATCCTTCGCATATCGATGTATATAAATATTTACGTCTATCAATCTAAGCCGCTTCTCCCGGCCCGCTCGCCGCTCTCGCATGCCGGTCCAGGATCTCCTTCGCCAGACGTATGTAGCTTTCCGCTCCACGCGAGCGCACGTCATACATCAGCGCCGGCAGCCCGTGGCTCGGCGCTTCCGCCAGCCGTATGTTCCGCGGGATCGTAGTCGTGCACAGCTTCTCTCCGAAATATTTTTTCAGTTCCTCCGCCACCTGCTGCGCCAAGTTTGTCCGCTCATCGAACATCGTGATCACGACACCCTCAACCGCCAGCGCGGGATTCAGGTCGGCCCGTATGCGCTCGATGGTGTCGAGTAATTCCGACACACCCTCGAGCGCGAAGTACTCCGCCTGCATCGGGATCAGCACCCCATCCGCGGCCACGAGCGCGTTCAACGTCAGCAGATCAAGCGCCGGCGGACAGTCCAGCACGATGAACTGAAAGCGATCGAGCAAGCTTGCTAGCGCATCTCGCAGACGATACTCGCGCCGCTCCGCCGCGACCAGTTCGATGTTTGCGCCTATTAAATTCTTGTGGGACGGGATTAGCCAGAGCTGCTCTAGCTTGGTGAGCTGCAATGCCTCCTCCGCGGAGGCCGCGCCGGCGATCACGTCGTAGATGCTGATGCGTTCCGGATCTTTCACCAGGCCCAGACCGCTGGTTGAGTTCGACTGCGGATCGCAGTCCACGAGCAACGTGTTGACCTCGGCAGCGGCTAATGAAGCGGCAAGGTTGATGGCGGTCGTAGTCTTGCCGACGCCACCTTTCTGGTTGGCAACTGCGATGACGCGTCCCATGATTTTGTTTTCTGTGTGTTGCGGGTCAGAATATGCGAACGCATCGGGGAAATCAATGACCGATTTTTGGGCAATGTGGCAAGTGTTCCACGTGAGACACTTCGCGCGTTTTCGAACTCTCATGCATGTGTTCCACATGGAACACATCGAGGAGTTTGTGACGGGATTGGCGGGGCGAGTGCTTGCAAAAGTGAGAAGTGTTCCACGTGGAACACTAATTTTGACATTTTCTCATAATGAGATTATGCCATAAATGTACCACTTATGCTTTAATTGTACGGCTGTACTTGGCGGCTTGGACCACTTTGTACGGTAATAGTTACCGTGTAGTTTCTACTTTAAGCCTTGTATCCGATTAGTAATACCCTTGAACGTGACTTTGGGACATTGATCTGGGCTTGCCACTCTAGGTTGGTCAGGGCCAACACTTGGGGGATCTGGGGGGTGGTTATCAGTAGGGCTAGGGTTCCTTTGGGGGCTAGGAAGGTCACGGCTTGGGGGAGGACGGTTTCTAAGCGCTCTACGGCTCGGAGGGTTACTACGTCGGCTTGGGAGGTGAGGCTCGGGGCTAGGGCTTGGGCTCGGCCGGTTAATACATTGATGTTGGTCAATGTAAGTGCCCGGGCTACTTCGCGGAGGAAGACGGCTTTCTTGTGATTCGATTCGATCAGCGTGAGGTGGATGTTCGGGGCCCAGAGTTTCAGGGGTAGGGCGGGGAATCCGGCGCCGGAGCCGATGTCGAGGACGCGGGGAGGATGCAGCGGTGCGCCGAGAACACCCGGCGGCCGCTCGGGCGAGTAGGGGTCCTTCGACTCCGCCATGCTATCCGCTTCGCGGATAGCGTGGCTCCGCTCAGGATGACAGGGTCTGGGAGATGGTGGAATGGCCGGCTGTCGGGTGGTGTCGGCGGTCGCGGACAGGAGTGTCCGCGCTACACTTGCCGGGAAGAGATGGCGGGCTAAGAAGAAAGACTCGCCGAAGTGGCGGGTTACTATTTCTTCTTCATGGCGGATGGCGGTCAGGTTGATGCGGGCGTTCCAGCGGAGTAGTAGATCGATGTATATCGATATTTGATCGAGCTGGGATTGGGGAAGCGCTTGCTCGAGGAAAGGTTCGAGGAGGGCGGCGATGCGGGCGGTGTCCATGGAGAGCAGTGGTCGGTGGTCAGTGGCCAGTACCCAGTATTCAGTATCCCACCCCGTGATTTCAGTCCGATGACTTGGGCCAGGGATAGGCATCGGCCTTAACTGCTGCATAATTCGCGTCGAGCTCGAGCTGGAGCAGGCACAGCACCGAAATGCGGCGGGCCATGTCGCGGACGTAGCGTGCCTCTTCCACGGTCGGTCTCGTCCGTGGCCTCGCCAGAGGAGCGGATTTCCTGCAGTTCGTGCAGGTATTGTTCGAGGTAAGTCTCGACAGAAGCCACGTCTGCTTTTTATCGCAGTATGGCTGGACGCACAAGTGGCTGAGAGGCACCCCGCTTACGCGGACAGGAGTGTCCGCGCTACATGGGACGTGCGATACTTTGATTTATGGCGCTGCCGGATTTTACTCCTCGGGTGGGGAACGATCCTAAGTCGGTGGTGATTCATTTGACGACGGGGACGGGGATGGAGATTGAGTGGAAGGATGGGCACCGGTCGGTGTATACGTTTGCGTTTTTGCGGGATGCTTGTCCTTGCGCGCTTTGCGAGGAGGAGCGGGGGAAGTCGGGACGAAAGGCGGGCGAGAAGGCGAAGGTGGCTCCTGGGGCTTTGCCGATGTTCAAGCCGGCGGTGAAAGCGCTTTCGGCGGAGGCCGTCGGGAAGTATGCGCTGAGGTTTTCTTGGAACGATAAACACGATCTGGGAATTTATTCCTGGTTCTATCTGCGGGAAGTTTGCCCTTGCGCGGAGTGCGCGGCGGCTCGGAAATGACGGCGGGGCTGGTGCTTGCGAGGGCTCCGTTTGTTTGCAGATGATTTATGGCTAGCGGTTTCGAACCGTCGATGTGGCGCAGGGCGTCCTGTTCGGCGTCGGGCACTGGTACCAGGGGGGCAAGATGGTGATCGTCATCACGGTGCTGGGGGTGCTGTTTGGAATCTTCGCACAGTGGCGCAAGAGCCTGCGTCCGGGCATGATTGCGCACGCCTGGGGTGACATTGTTAATTTGATTGGGTGAGCTTAGTTGCCATTTGTTTTTCGTGAAGGCCGCAGCCGCGGGAGGTGAGTGAGCCTCCGCGCTGCGTCGTCCGCCTGCGCTTCCCAATCGAAAAGTTGTAAGCTACTGCCATGATTGTGGCCACCAACCACGGGGCGGTTCGGGAGTTGCGGTTGAATCGTCCGCCGGTGAATGCACTTAACCTGGAATTGGTGGCGGCTCTGCGGCAGGCCGTAGAAGCGGCTCCACAAGATGGCGTCCGGGCTTTGGTTCTCTCGGGTGCGCCCGGCAGGTTTTCCGCCGGTCTGGATGTGCCGCTGCTGCTCGGTTTGGATCGCACAGGCATTGCTGCGCTTTGGCGTGAGTTTTATGCGCTGCTGAAGGCGCTTGCCCGTTCGCCGATTCCGATTGTTGCCGCCATCACCGGTCATGCTCCGGCGGGCGGCACCGTCCTGCCTCTGTTCTGCGACTGGCGAGTGGGCGCACAAGGAGACTTCAAGCTCGGGCTGAGCGAGGTACAAGTGGGGATTATTTTGCCTCCGGTGATTCTGGCCGCCCTGCGACGCCAGGTCGGCCCGCGTCAGGCAGAACGGCTGGCGGTCACGGGGGCGCTGATTTCGCCGCAAGAGGCCTTGAACGTCGGCTTGGTGGACGAATTGGCTCCCGCCGAGCAGGTTGTGAGCTGTGCCTTGGAGTGGTGCCAGGCGCTGCTGGAGGTTCCGGTTGAAGCGATGGCAGTGACGCGCAGCAATGCCCGCACCGACTTGGCCGGTCTCTTCGACAATTTCGAAGCGGAACTCGAGACCGTCACGGCAGACTGGTGGAGACCGCAGACACAACAGGCGCTGCGTGCCATGGTGGAGCGCTTGCGGAAGAAATCCAGCTAGCGTATCCCGGGAATTCGAGTTTCTATTGATGCTGCGGTGGCTATAGAGATCAATGAAGATACGCATTCGGTTGGCGGAGGCTCGCGATATTCCGTCGCTTCGGGAATTGATTGAGGTTTCGGTGCGGGGATTGCAGGCGGGGGATTATTCGGCCGCGCAATTGGAGAGCGCGCTGCGGACGGTGTATGGGGTGGACACGCAATTGATTGCGGATGGAACTTATTTTGCGGCAGAGGAGACGGACGCTTCGGGAGCGCAATCGCCGGGAGGGAAATCGCTGGGAGGGAAAACCTGGGGAGGGGCGCTGCTGGTCGGTTGCGGCGGGTGGAGTAGGCGGAAAACTTTGTTTGGCGGCGATCAGTTTGCGGGGCGAGAGGATTCGTTGTTGGATCCGGCTAGGGATGCGGCTAAGATTCGGGCATTTTTTGTTCATCCGGCGTGGGCGCGGCGGGGGATTGGGGGGATGATTCTGGAGGCTTGCGAGACGGCTGCTGGGGCGGCTGGGTTTCGGCGGCTGGAGATGGGAGCGACGCTGACGGGAGTTCCTTTTTATCGGGCGAAGGGGTATGCGGAATTGGAAGCGGCGGAGGTGCCGCTGGGGGATGGGTTGGCGCTGCCGATCGTGATCATGGCGAAGAGGAGCAGTGGATAGTGGTCAGTATCCAGTACCCAGTAACCAATTGGGTGCCTTGATTTTTTTGGGGGAATCTGGAGAGTAATTTGTGGGATTGCGGTGCTGTTTCGGAGCTTGCGCTCTTGATTTTTTGATCGACACACGGGCTGAGAGCGCCACTTGGTGGTTCCTCTGCTAGCAGCCTGTGGTGAAACTCAAGCGCCAAATCCAGCGCCTAAAGGCGCATTCATAAGGCAGGGCTTACGGCATGCCTGAAGGCATGCCCTGGTACGAATCGGACTTGCGCCACGGGCTGCTAGGTGGTGATCGCCTCCAGATAACGGTTTAGAAGCTGATCTCCTTCACCTTCGAACTCCAGGAACATGATGCCGTTGCCGAATTGGGGATGGCGGGTGACGACGCGCCCTTGGATGACGACGGGATAGCCGCCGAGCCAGAGGGTGACTTGCATGCGGGCGCCGAGTGGGAGGGCGCTGATCAGCTGGATGTAGCAGCCTCCGCGACTTAGGTCGGTGGTTTCGAGGCGCATGGGGACGTCGCTGCCTTCCTGGCGGATTTCGATTTGGACCTGGACGGTGTAGCGCGGATGTTGGCGGCGATCTGGTTCGGTGGGATTAGAGTTAGAGGATCGCGGGTCGGGCAAATTCATGGATTGGCTCCGGGGCTCGGTGGAGTGTGGTTACAGGGCCCTTGGGTTGATCATCGGCGATAAGGTTGGGCGAGTCTAGGGCGTGCGTCACAGATGAGCGGTTACTGGAGGGAGCGTCCTGGGCGGGCGGCGCGTGGCGGCGGAGGATGAGTGGGGGTCAGATGGAATTTACGCGGGAGAAATCATTGACGTGCGCTACAGTATAATTTTCGCCTTGAACGAAACGGCATGACGGACATGGACCAAACTAGTGACGACCCGACTAGTGAAGCGGCGGCTGAAGCTTCGACGCCTTCGAAAACTGCGATGGACATTGGCGATATTCTCAAGATCCTGCCTCATCGCTATCCCTTTCTTTTGATCGACCGGGTGATCGAACTGGTGCGGATGAAGAGCATTGTCGCGTTGAAAAATGTGACGATCACCGAGCCTTTTTTTCAGGGACACTTTCCGGAAAAGCCGATTATGCCGGGGGTGCTGATTGTGGAAGCGATCGCGCAGGCGGGCGGGCTGCTGTTGCTGACTGAGGTTCCGAATCGCGACGAGATGCTGATGGTGTTCACGGGGATCGAGAAGGCGCGCTTCCGGCGTCCGGTGGTGCCGGGCGATCAGCTGCGGATTGAAGTGGTGGTGCGGGCCTGGCGGATGACGGCGGCGCGGTTGGAAGGCAAGGCGTACGTGGACGGGAAGGTGGTTTGCGAGGCGACCGTCACTTGCCGGCTGGTGCCGCGGGCGATGGGCGCGGGAAACGCGGACTCTGCGGGTGACGAAGCGTAAGGTCTGGGTCGTCCCTCCGGGACTTTAATCATTTGTCGATATTTTCCCAGCGCTGAAGCGCTGGGCTAAGCTGGTTCGCCCCTGCCGGGGCTCGATATGAGAGCGACTGCCATTTGACGATGTCCACTCATTCTGCGGCGATCCATTCCACGGCGATCATTGATCCGAAAAGTAAGATACATTCTTCGTGCGAGATTGGGCCTTATTGCGTGATTGGGGCTGGGGTCGAGATCGGCGCGGGCTGCGGTCTGGCTTCGCACGTGGTGATTGAGGGTCTCACTACAATCGGTTCGGACAATCACTTCTCCCCTTTCACTTCTATTGGCTTGGCGCCGCAAGATATCGGGTATGCAGGCGAAGCTACTCGGCTGGAGATCGGCGACCATAACAAGATTCGCGAATTTGTCACCATCAACCGCGGCACGATCAAGGGTGGAGGATGCACCCGCGTCGGCGACCATAACCTGATCATGGCTTATACGCACATTGCGCATGATTGCCAGATTGGGAGTCACATCATCATGGCGAATGCGGCTACGCTGGGCGGGCACGTCACGGTGGAAGATTGGGCGACGGTGGGGGCGCTGTGCCCGGTGCATCACTTCGTGCGGATTGGGAGGTATTCGTTTATCGGCGGGGGCACGACCGTAACGCGGGATGTGCTGCCGTTTTCTAAGACGTCCGCGGAGCGGGGAACGCACGCTTATGGATTGAATGCCGTGGGGTTGGAGCGGCGGGGATTTAGTAAGGAGCGGATTGGGAAGATTCATCATGCTTATCGGGTGCTGCTGGCTTCGAAGCTGAATACTTCGCAGGCGCTGGAGAAGCTGCGCGCAGAGCAAGATCGCGGAGAAGATATCGACGTGCTCATTCGATTCATCGAGGCCTCGGAACGGGGAGTGATTAAGTAGTGGAAGGCTTCGCTGCTTGCTTCGGGACGGCCGGCCTCGGCCGTCGATCGGCGCGAAGTTGCGCTATCGACCGCCGCGTGCCAACGCTGCCGCGCTTTGCGCGGCTGGGCGGCCGAGGGCGGCCGTCCCTACGTGGTTCTTGCCGATGACACGTCTTGGTCTTATCGCGGGCAATGGGAAGTTTCCTTTTCTTGTGTTGGATGCGGCTCGGGCTCAGGGGTATGAGGTCGTGGTCGCGGCGATCAAGGAAGAGGCTTTCCCTGAGATTTCGTCGCGCGGCGCCGCTTCCGTTCACTGGCTTTCGCTGGGGGAGTTGTCGAAGCTCATCGAGACTTTTAAGGCCGCGGGCGTCACCCGCGCTGTTATGGCGGGGCAGGTTAAGCACAAGCAGATTTTTTCCGCTATCAAGCCGGATTGGCGGCTGGCGAAGCTGCTGCTTTCGCTGGCGACGCGCAATACGGACTCGCTGCTGGGCGCAATCGCCACGGTGCTGGCGGAGGAGGGCATCATGCTGGAGAACTCGACCGCGTTGCTGGAACCGCTGCTGGCTATATCGGGAGTGCTCACGAAGCGGGGTCCTAGCGAGCAGGAACGCAAGAACATTGAGTATGGACGCGCGGTGGGGCGGCGGCTGGCGGAGTACGACATTGGGCAGACGGTGGTGATCGCGGGTGCGGCGTGCGTGGCGGTGGAGGCGATGGAGGGCACGGATGCGACGATTGAGCGGGCTGGGGAGATCATGAAGAGTTTGGCGTCGACGGAGGGTTTGGTGGAGGCTCCCACTCATCGCAAAGGGCGCGATGAGTGGGGCACCCTCGATTCTCAGCCTCCGACCGGCGGAACGCTGCTGAGCCGCGCGCTGACGGTGGTGAAGATTGCGAAGCCGGGGCAGGACTTGCGCTTTGATGTTCCGGTGATTGGGGTGAAGACGATCGAGACGATGGCGCGGGCCGGGGCGAGTTGTCTGGCGGTGGACGCGGGGCGATGCCTGTTGCTGGACGGCGAGGCGATGACGCGGGCGGCGGATGAGGCGGGGATCGCGGTGTGCGCGGAGTAGGCTTCGGTGATCAGGAGGCATTCCATGTCCAAAACAGATCGGTCTGAGGCGGCTCGCATTGCCGACCAGCTTCGCCGGGCGTTTGATGGCGGCGCTTGGCATGGGGACTCTTTGTTTGAAATTCTGGAGGGCGTTACGGCGGGGCGGGCGGCGGCGCGTCCCATTGAGGGTGGTCACACGATCTGGGAGCTGGTGCTGCATGTTGCGGCTTGGGATGGGGCCGTGCTTCGGCGGTTGGGCGGTGCGGCGGTGGAGCTGTCCGATGCGGAGAATTTTCCTCCGGTTACGGATGCGAGCGCGGCTGGTTGGCGCGCGGCGTTGGCTCAAGTGCGGCGCGGTCACGAGGAACTGGTTGCGGCCGTGGCTTCTCTTCCGGACTCTCGGTTTGACGATATGGTTCCGGGCAAAGAGGGCGCGCACTACACCTTTTACTACATGCTTCATGGCGTGGTGCAGCACGAGCTTTATCATGCGGGGCAGATTGCGCTTCTGAAGAAGATGTGAAGGCGGCGGAGTCGATGCACTCCAGGGGCTTGAGTGCGCGTGAGAGTGGGGCGTCCCTCCGGGACTTCACTGTTGTTTGCCATTCTACCCCGCGCTGAAGCGCGGGGCTAAGCTGGGTCGCCCCTCCGGGGCTTTCCTAGCTGGGGCTGGAACTGCGACAATAGCGCGTTATTTCTTCGTTCCGGAGCACTCATCTGAGCACTGAATTTCCGAGCAAAGTAGTTCCGAGCAATGTATTGCCGATCACGATCAAGGTTGCGGTGATTGGGGTGGGCGCTTTTGGGCACAATCATGCTCGGGTGTATCGGCAGCTGCAGCAGGCGGGCAGCGTTCGGCTGATGGGGGTGGTCGATTCGGATAGGGCGCGGGCGGAGGCGGTGGCGCGTGAGTTTGGCTGCGCGGCGTTCGGCTCGGTCGAGCAAATGATGAATGCGCACAGCGACGTGCAGGCGGCTTCGGTGGCCGTGCCTACGGTTCTGCATCTGGAGGTGGCGCGCGCCCTGATGGAAGCTGGGGTTGACGTGCTGATCGAAAAGCCGGTGGCGGCGACTCTGGTTGAGGCGGACGAACTGATTCGTCTGGCTGCGCAGCACACGCGGGTGGCGCAGGTTGGGCATTTGGAGCGCTTTAATCCAGCGGTGCGGGCTACTTTGCCGCTGATCACGCGGCCGATGTTTTTTGAGGTGCACCGGCTTAGCGTGTTTTCTCCGCGGGCGCTGGATGTGGACGTGGTGCTGGACCTGATGATCCACGACCTCGACATTGTGCTTACGTTCGTGAAGTCGGGGGTGAAGGAAATCCGGGCGGTGGGGCTGCCGATTCTTTCGAGCAAGGTGGATATCGCGAATGTGCGCATCGAGTTCGAATCGGGCTGCGTGGCCAACTTTACGGCGAGCCGGGTTTCTACCGAGCGGGTGCGCAAGCTGCGTTTCTTTCAGGCGGGACAGTATATTTCGATCGACTATGGACGGCAGGATGTGCTGGTGTTCTCGGTCGGCGGCACGGGCGAAGCGGCCCACTCAGAAGCTGCCCACTCATTCGCAAAAGACGCGAATGAGTGGGGCACCCAGGGTGGTGGGAGTCCGCAGATCTCGATGGCTAAGCCTGCGATTACGGCGGAGGAGCCACTGCTGGCGGAGATCGCGGCATTTTTGCAGTCGGTGCGGGAGCGGTCGCGTCCGGTGGTTTCGCTGGAGGATGGGCGGAGAGCGCTGGAGCTGGGGTTGGCGATTCTTGGGGAGATTGCGCGGCACGCGGGGCGGATCGGGCTGGGGAGAAGTTAGAGGTTAGAGGTGGGATTGCAGAGGTAACGCTCTGCTGCACGCAGCTGCCGAGCTGCGCTCGGCTTGGACGGGCGAGGGCGGCCGTCCCTAACGAGCCAAGGCGCCCGTCGCTTCACGCGCTGGTCACAGTTCGCTATGGCTGGGGTGGTGGGGGTTGGCGGTCTCCGGCGTCGGGCGGGCCGTGGTGGTGGCCTTGTCCCCGCTCACGCCTGGCTTGCATTTCGTCCCACTTTTTTTGCTGGGTCGAGTCGAGGAGCGCTCGGATCTGCGCGTCGCCGGTCTGGTGGATGTCCATCATTTTGGTGTGGCGATCTTGCTGGGAAAGAGACGTGTCCTGGTGCAAGGTCTCCATTTGGGAGTGTTCGGACTGGAGGATTTCCTGCACTTTGGTTTGCTGATCGGCGGTGAGCTTGAGTTTCCTGGTTAGTTCCTGGGTGCGCTGGGCGGGATCGGGGGGCCGTGGTGCCAGCCAGCGTTGCCCTGCGCAGAGGGCTGCTGAGTATTGGGCGATTGGGCTGCCGCGAAAGGCGCGGCGATGGAGATGAGGCTGGCCGCGATAAGAACGAGAAGGGACTTCTTTAGCATGGGGAATCTCCTTTTCAGAACGAGCTGTCTGTATGTTTGAGTGGAATTGTGGGCCGGAAGTTGCGCGGGAAACAGGATTCGGACAAATCTTTGCATAACTTTACGAAGCGCCGCTTTGCTGTTTCAACAGGCTGCGGAAGAAGCAAGGGCAAGTCCAGAGTAGCTGTGACTACGGGCGGCTGCCGAGCTTCGCTCGGCTTGGACCCTTCGACTTCGCTCAGGGCAGGCTCACGAGGGCGCCCGTCCCTACACAACCTTGGACGGGGCGGAGCCCCGTCGCCACACGGTCCTTTATGGCGCGGGCTTTAGTTGGGTGGCGAATTGTTGGGTCTGCTCTTCGGAGAATTGCAGCTGACCTTCGAGGACGAGGCTCAATTGGCCGGCTCCGGCATCCTGGAATTGCGCTTTCTGAAGGGTGGCGGACGACTGCGCGGCGGGGGGGAGTGTTGCTTTTAGATCTGTGCCCTTCTGCATTGCGGAGAGGACCGATGCGGCGATTTGTTCGCGGAGCGTGTCGCCTAGATTACCGGAGCGGAGCATGTCACGGAGGAAGCGCTCGGCGTCAACTCGGGCAATTTCGGAGATGAGGCCCAAGCCGGCTTTCTGTTCGACCGAGGGAGTCAGCTTGACTTCGATGGTGCCGTCGCCGCCAGCCACTTCCATAGGGCTTTCCTGACCCGGCGGGCAGACCCAGCGCTCGAAGTGCACGCGCGCCACCACGAGGCTGGCGGGGACCATCGGGGTGAGCGTGGCTTGTTGAATCTCGAGGCGCTCGCCGCAGCGGGGAGAGCGGGTTAGTTTGGAGCGGAGAATAGCGGTGATGTTGTGCTGCACGTCGGAGAGATCGGCGGTGAGCTTGAGACTGAAAAGGTTGCGGCCGTTTTCGTTGGGCGTTCCCGTGGGCGTTCCCGCGGGCGTTCCCGCGGACTGGCGGGAGACGATGCCTGAAGCTGGGATGGAGACGGACTGTCCGGCTACGTTGATCGAGTTTGTCACCTTGGGAAGGTTGAAGGTGAGTTCCTGGCCGTCGGTGGGGAGGAGAATTCCCATTTCTCTGCCGAGAGCGAGTTGCTCGTCTTGGAAAGTGGCGAGTTCCTTGGCGAGACTGGCGGCCGAGCTGGCGATCGGTTCGCCGTCTGATTTGGAAGTCTGGACGATTTGATCTAGCGTCTTCACTTGTTTGTCGAGATCGGAATCCGCTTTTTCCAGTTTTTTGGCGATGTCTTTCAGGCCGGATTTTTGTTTGGAAGAAAACGAGGCGAGAAAATTCTTGTTGCTGGCGCGCGCTTGTTCGATGGCCAGATCGAGGGTGGTTGCGCGATCGGACAGCGGTGACGACGCGGGGACTTTTTGCAGAAGGCCGCGAAGGGCTTTTAGCCGGTCGCCGGCGTCCTGGGTGTATTGCGCGAGCTTGGCGAACGCGGCGCGCTGCTCATCGGTGGCTTGGACGGCCATGGCTTGGTGAAAGTTTTTGAGATCGTCCTTTTCGCTTACCCCTGAGCCAAGGCCGGCGCCGCCACCGCCAGTCGGCATGCCGTGTCCGCCTCCGCCGCCGCTCCGCTGGGCGAGCAGTCTGCTGGGACTGGCGAGCAGAGCGAATCCTATTATCAGTACAGCCACGCCGGGCGCCGATATACGAGGTGCAGACATGCTACGCGCGGAAACGCCGCGGGCAGATACTCCGGGAAGGCGAGTTCCTCTTTGGATTTGGAACATAGGCCAGATCTCTAAAGAGCATTTTACTTTGGAAGGAGACCGCAGGACTAAGGGAGCAACAAAAAGTTGTGGTGCCGACAGATGGAAATTGGTGGATCCGAAATCTGGCCTGGGCAATCCCGCGGTGGAAATCTGGCTAGTTCAGCCGTGGCTCGGGGCTTGAAGCGATGCTGAAGGCAGGACAATTATCGCAGCGCTGAAGTGTGTGAGTGAGAGCTCGGTCGTCCCTCCGGGGCTGGATCCTCGGACATTTCGCTCCACTGGATTGCTCGAAAACGAGGTTTCATCGAGACACTGAAGCGCCGCAGCCACCCAAAAGCAACGCGAGATCGAGTTTTTCAGCACTCTGTATTACCCAGGTACTCACGCGGCGGACGCAAAAAATGCGACAATGGGATTGGCGGTCGTGGTTCCGTAATTTACGTAACTTTACGAAGGAATTTTGCGCGTAATCTTACGCAAGATGTTGCACGACAGGTTACGCAGCAGGTTACGCAACCCTGGAGCTTGCCCGCGGCTCTAACGTTTGTAGTCTCTGCCTGATGCCGGTTACCCAAATTCCGTCTCGCGATCCATCGTCTGGCGATCCATTGTCTGGTGAATCATCGTCTGGCGAATCATCGTCTGGCGAATCATTGTCTCGCGAACCATTAACCCCGCCTTCCGCGCAGCCGGAGCAGCGCGATTTGTTCGAAGCGCAGCACTGGGAGACGGCTTACCGGGGCTTCAATCCCGACGATGTTCCGCATCTTCTGATTCAGTTGCAGGACGATCTCTCGCGGTCGCGCAAGCGCGAAGCGTTGTGGTTGTCGGTGATCCTGCACTTGATGGTGATCATTCTGTTGTGGAACAGCGAGAAGTTGATGAGGCTGTTGCCGCACCGGACGGTGGATCTGGCGGTTTCGACGAATGCCGACCGGTCGAAAGACGCGATGTTTTTGGAGCTGCCGCCGGACGAGCAGAAGCTGACGCGGCGTCCCGATGCGAAGGTGATTTCGGATAAGGACCGGATCGCGACCAGCAAAGCGCCGCAGATCAATCGCGAAGAGTTGAAGCAGATACTGCGGAGCTCGCGTCCGGGACCGCCGGGCGAGAATGCGCCGCAGCCACCGGCGCAGGGCCAGCCTCCGCAGAATCAGCAGCCGCCGGCGCCGCAGGAGAGTTCGGGATTCGCGCAGCCGCAGGCGAGCGATCAGACGGCGCGGCTGCAGACTCCTCCGCAGAACCGGCCGATGCCGAATTTTAAGACTTCCATGACGCCGGGCTCGGCGATCGAACAGGCGACCCGTGCCGCAGCCGAGAGCCGCGGGCGCTACGGTTCTGGAAGCGGGGGCGATTACGGCTTGAGCCAGGGCCCGGGCGGGTACAAGGCGCTGGGTCCGGCGGAAATCCTCACCGACACGATGGGCGTGGATTTTGGGCCTTATCTGACGCGGATCGTGCAAATTGTGAAACAGAACTGGTATAACCTGATGCCGCCGTCGGTGTATCCGCCGATCTTGAAACAGGGCAAGCTGTCGATTGAGTTCGTCATCCTGAAGGATGGCAAGACGACGGGCATGGTAGTGCACACCTCGTCCGGCGACGTGGCGCTCGACCGGGCGGCGTGGGCGAGCATCACGGCATCCACCCCGTTTCCGCCGCTACCGAAGGAATTTCCCGGCCAAATTCTTGGGCTGCGGTTTTACTATTTTTACAACCTCAACCCCAACGGCGAGTTGAGGTAGGCATGGCGGAGGGCCAGCCCCTGAAGGGGCGTCTGATTTCGCAGTTTGCGGTATCGCTAAAGCGATACCCTGATACGAAACCTCCACGGAAACAAAGCTTACTCAAAGGCTGATCAGGTGCGCGAATGGGATGGATTCGCTACCATGGGATATTCTTGGTTCGATGCTGTATCCAAATAAAACTATGAAGATTCAACTACTGTTGCCGCGTCTGGTGTCTCTGCTTTTGTCGTCTCTTGTTCTTGCCTGTCTGGTGCTGCTCTGCCTGCCGGTTTCTGCGGAGGATGTGCCGGAGGCTCTGCGTCCGCCGAAGGGGGCGCAGATTGCGATCGTGGTTTTCGAAGACCTGCAATGTCCGCAGTGTGGTCGAGTGGCGCCGCTGCTGGTGCAGGCCTCGCGGACTTATAAGATTCCCCTGGTGCAGCACGATTTTCCGTTGCCGGCGCACAACTGGTCGTTTACAGCCGCCGTGCTGGCGCGCTACTTCGACACGCATTCTCAGGAAGCGGGGAACGCGTTCCGCGACGCTGTGTTCGCGCACCAACTGGAAATCAATCCGCAGAATTTACAGCAATTTGCGGGGAAGTTTGCCGACGAGCACAAGATCGCCTTGCCGTTCGTGGTGGATCCGGAGGGCAAACTGGCGGGGCTGGTGCGGGCGGACAAAGATTTGGGCTTGAGTCTGCACATCGCGCACACGCCGACGATCTGGGTGGTTAGCAGCAAACGTACCGGCAAGGCCTACGTCGAGGTGACGGATACTTCGCAGCTCTATGCGATGATCGACGCTATGAAAAAAGATTGAAGAGGTCAGAGGTCAGATTGCAGAGGTTAGAAGCCGAGCGGATTTTACCTCTGCAATCTGACCTCTGACCTCTGCAATTTTTTTCTATTCCGTCCACCTGCGGAAGAGCAGGGCTCCGTTGGTGCCTCCGAAGCCGAAGGAATTCGACATGGCGTATTCGACATCGGCTTTGCGGGCTTGGTTGGGAACGAAATCCATGCCTTCGGTATCAGGGTCCTGATTCTCAAGATTAATGGTGGGCGGGAGAATCTGATCGCGGAGCGCCAGCACCGTTACTCCCGCCTCTAATCCTCCGGCTCCGCCTAGCAGATGACCGGTCATCGACTTGGTGGAACTGACCGGGACTTTCTTGCCAAACAAATTTCTGATGGCGTGCGCTTCGAGGGTGTCACCGAGCGGGGTCGAGGTGCCGTGGGCGTTGACGTAGCCGACGACGCTGGGATCGAGCTTGGCGTCGCGCAGGGCGTTGCGCATGACGCGGAAACCGCCTTCGTGCTCGGGGGCGGGTTGCGTCATGTGATAGGCGTCCGCGGACATACCGTAGCCTACGATTTCGGCCAGGATGGGCGCGCCGCGGCGGCGGGCGTGCTCGAGCTCTTCGAGAACCATGATGCCGGCGCCTTCGCCCATCACGAAGCCGTCGCGGTCCTTGTCCCAGGGACGGCTGGCGCGGGCGGGGTCGTCATTGCGAGTGGAAAGTGCGCGCATGGCGGCGAATCCGCCGACGCCCATGGGAGTAATGGCGGCTTCGGAGCCTCCGGCAATCATCACGTCGGCATCATGGTGCTGGATGATGCGGAAGGAATCGCCGATGGAGTGGGCGCTGGTGGTGCAGGCGGTGGCCGTCGCTTCATTCGGGCCCTTGGCGCCGAAGCGCATGGAAACGTGCCCGGCGGCGAGGTTGACGATGGCGGCGGGAATGAAGAAAGGCGAAATCTTGCGCGGTCCGCCCGCGAGGAGCGCGTTATGTTCGCGCTCGATCACGTCGAATCCGCCGATGCCCGAGCCGATATGCACGCCGACGCTTTCGGCGTTTTCGGGCGTGACCTGGAGCTGGGACATCTTCATCGCTTCGTCGGAGGCGGCGATGGCGAAGTGGATGAAGCGGCCCATCTTCTTTACTTCTTTTTTCTCGATGAAATCGAAGGGATCAAAGTTGCGGACCTCGGCTGCGATCTGGCAGGCAAAGGCGGAGGCGTCGAACCCGGTAATGCGGCCGACGCCGCTTTTGCCCGCGAGCAGGGCCTGCCACACCGCGCCGGTGGTATTGCCCACGGAGCAGATCAGGCCAATGCCGGTGATGACGACCCTTCTTGTCGAATTACTTGCCAAATTACTTGCCCGCCTTCGCGTGCTTGCCGATGTAGTCGACGGCATCGGATACGGTGCGAATCTTCTCCGCATCCTCGTCGGAGATTTCGATATCGAAGGCCTCTTCGAAGGCCATCACGAGCTCGACGGTATCGAGCGAATCGGCGCCCAGGTCGTCCACGAACGACGCGCTGGGCGTGACCTCGGCCTCGTCCACACCCAACTGCTCGACGATAATCTGTTTCACTTTTTCATCAATGGCTGCCATGTTCTCCTCGTTTCTGAGTCTGGGAATCGCGGGTCCGGGTTCCGGGCCGGCGTTTGCTGAATTATCACTGCATGTTGCGCAATCGATCGAATGAAGTCGAAGCTAGTAGTCTAAAAGGGATCGGAAAAGTATGCAAAGGAGGTAAGGGAGAGTGCGTGGCCCCTAAAGGGGCGTCTGAATTCGCAGAACTTGCGGTATCGCTAAAGCGAAATCCTGATACCGAGCGATACCTGGATACGGAGCCGGGGTCTTTCAGCGATACGGAGCCGGAATCTTTCAGCAGGTTGCCAAAAAAAGCTGGTTGGGTGGAGATCACTACGGAATGCTAACTGGCGGCGGGGAGAACGGTCAAACTCCGCATCGCCAGGCCGCTTGCTCATTTCGCTGGAGTCATGTCAGGATTTGGAGGTGCAAATCTTGCTCCTGCTTGCTGTTCTCGCTGTTCTCCAGGCGCTTGCTGGAGACGAGAGGCTTCTCGGCGAGGCTGGCCGCTGAATGCGCGCCGTGGTGCAGCGCGTTAGCCGCGCCCGAGTTACTGTGAATGGCGAGACCACGGGCGAGATCGGGCTGGGGCTGCTGGTGCTGCTTGGGGTGGGCTCGGGGGATACGCGCGCCGAGGCGGATTACCTGGTCGAGAAGACGATTGGCCTGCGCATTTTTGAAGATGCCGGCGGCAAGATGAATTTGTCGGTCGCGGAGGTGGGCGGCGCGCTGCTGGTGGTTTCGCAGTTCACCCTCTACGGGGACGCGCGCCGGGGCAAGCGGCCATCGTTTGACGCAGCCGCTCCGCCGGAGCAGGCGCGCGAACTCTACGAATATTTTGTGGAGAAGCTCCGCGCCTCAGGCGTGCGCTTGGAAACCGGACGCTTTCAGGAAACGATGCAGGTAGAACTGGTTAACGAAGGGCCGGTCACGATCCTGCTGGATTCTGGCAAAGCGTTCTGAAAAGGCGCCGGGCTTAGTTCATCCTCATTTTGAAGCCCGGCTTCTTCCACAACTACTACGCGGCCTTGCCCATCACGGGCTGTGCGCAATGGCTGCAGCGGCTGGCGTCGATCGGAATCTCACTCAGGCATTCCGGGCACTTCTTGGTGGTGGGATCGGCCGGCGCCGCAGCCTTGCGGCTGCGCGCGATCAAGGCGTTGATGGGAGTTACGACAAAGAAGTAAACCGCCGCCGCGACCAGCAGGAAACTGACCACTGCGGTGAAGAAATCGCCAATTGGAAACACCGTGCTTCCGATTGTGAAAGAGATCCCGGTGAAGTCGGGCTTGCCTGCCACGAGCGCGATGAGGGGATTGATAATGTCCTTGACCAGGGCGGTGACGACCGTACCGAATGCCGCACCGATCACCACGCCGACCGCCAAGTCGACGACACTGCCGCGAAGAATGAATTGCTTGAAGCCGGATAGCATGCAAGACCTCCCAAAATGCTCGTTTGGTAATTTAGGCGTTCACGAGCCTGCCGTCAAATTAGCGTCTTTTTCACCTACGCGGCGCTATGATTGGATCTCGACCACACCGCTGCGTCCATCATAGAGGAGCAACCACTTACGCAGTATGTCACGGCCGATTAGACACGCGAAGAACGGCTGGCGAATAATAGGGCAAGCGACAACACGAGCTGTCGCAAGGGAGGGCAGCTCTGTTTCAGGAAAGGCGATTGCAGCGGCGAACTCCGGATATTCCCCAGCCGCTCCGCCCACCGCATTTATCTTTTGGCGCCCAGTTTGCTTGAGTTTGCACGTGGTAGCAATTTGCGGGTTAATCACGGTGAGAGAAGCGCCAGTATCGATGAGAGCCCTCACCGGCAACTCGGGGAATTCGAGACCCACTTCTCTCCCCTCGGTCACCTCCCAACTGGTAGCACTTATTAGGATAGCAATGTGAGGCCCTTGCTGGAGGAGAGCGGTCGGCGTGAATGGAAACTTCACACGGTGCCTTTAGTGGATGAGGTAGACAGGCTCTTCGGCCCAAACCTGCTTGACGAGGAAGCTACCCTGAACCCCGAACCTCCCCAAACCCGCTCTGAAGGCAGATTCGTAGTCTGGGTAAAACCCCGCTACCGTTATATCGGAAATCACAACAAAGTCGCCGGGATGGCTTCGCAGCCATTCTTGTTTGTGCTGCTCGAAGACCCCGAGTTCCTTTTGTAGGATTTCTTGTCCCTCAGCCACGGTAGTCCTTTGTTAAGAGCCAAACGTTGGATAATTCGACGTACGTTGTCATATTATAATATTATAATAGCAACGCAAGAAAAATCTTGCGGCAAGATATGCCGAAGAAAAAGAGACTCGATGATGACGCTGAACAGGTAGCCGTCTATCTAACTCCTACAGAACAACTGGTGATGGATGTCATCGCAGGCCGGAGGAAGAAGCGGCGAGAAGAACGGATAAGCCCGAGCGAGATAGTAGCCGACGGCCTCTGGAAGATTCTCACGGAGGCGGAAGGAGTTGCAAAGGAGAAAATTCAAGAGTTGTTGGCTGTGCAGATTGAGAAAGTGCAGGAACCAAACAATTTGAAAGTTTTTCCGAAGGTCGAACCCTAGACTGGCCTCAGATCCTCATCGGCATTACGATATACCGGTACTTGTAATCTTCGGATTCCGCGGGACGGAGCTGGCCGGCGGATTGGGCATCTTTTAGTTCGAGTTTCACATCGCACGAGCCGGTTGCTTTTATGAAGTCGATCAGGTATTGGGCGTTGAAGCCTATTTGTATCGGCTCACCGTCATAGGCTACTTCGATGGAATCTTCGGAGTCGCCGGTCTCGGTTGACGATGCGGAAATCTTCAGTTCGCCTTTTTCCAGACGCAGCTTCACGGCGCGGGAGCGCTCATCGGCAAACTGGGCTACGCGCGCGATTGCGGCTCCGAGTTCTTCGCCGTGCAACGCTATCGACTTCGAGATGTCCTTTGGCAGCACGGCCTCGTAGTTGGGGAACTGGCCCGTAAGCTGGCGCGAGGTTAGTAAACGCGGACCTACGCGGAAGAATAGTGTGGACTCATCCTTGGCGAAGTCGATGGTCTCGGCGGCACTCTCGCCATGGGAATCGAGCAGTGATTTCAATTCGTCCATTGCCTTCTTCGGAATCAGCGTTTTCATCTCGCCGGAAACACCTTCAAACCTTTCTCCCGCGCGCTCTATGTGCGCCAGGCGATGGCCATCGGTTGCAACCATGGTGATCGACTCCGGCTTCAACACCATCAACGCGCCATTCAGGGTGTAGCGCGACTCCTCGCTGGCAATGGCGAATCCTGTCTTGGCAATCATCGAGCGCAGCACAGCGGCGGGAATCTTGATCGCTCCCGCCGATGGAAACACCGGCAAACCGGGGAAATTCGACCTTGCCATGCCAACCATTTTCGTGTTGGAGCGTCCGCAGCGAATACTTACCCAATGGTTCTCGAGCAACCGGATGGTGATATCGGCATCGGGGAGGAGTTTCACGTAGTCGTGAAGTTTGCGCGCCGGAATTGTGCATGCGCCTTCTTTTTTCACCTTGGCGTTGCAGGAGGTGCGCAGGCTCAGGTCGAGATCCGTCGCGGTGAGCGATAGTTTGTCTCCCGCGGCCTCGAAAAGATAGTTGGAGAGGATGGGAATCGTGGTCTTGCGCTCGACGACACCCTGCGTAGCTGTCAGTTCGCGAAGAAGCTCAAATTTGCTGACTGTGATTTCCATGGTCGTTGATGTTGCGGCTATGGCAGGGGCGACTTCCACTGGCATATATTGGGTCTCCCGACTCTACTTCTGTTCTCTTCTTATATCAAATACAAAAGCAATAAAACCAGTAGTAACCGTAGGCGCTTCGGAGAAGTGGAAAAACGGTCCAGATCCCTCCGGTTCAGTTGCTTCCACATCGATCCCTTATGTGAATAATCACTCCCCGTTCCAGCGGGAGCCATTGTAACCCATGGATCGTTCTCAGGTTTCTGTCCCATCTCGCACAGCTTGCACAAACACTCCACAGCCAAGTGGAAGAAGGAATGGCCTGAATAGTGGAAAAGGCGGTGGAAACTGCCGTCTACGCGCCCAATTGCTCGGTCATTTTATTGAGCAACCTGTTCAAATCCTTGTCGCTCTTGCGCACCTCTTCAATCTTGTCCACCGAATGCAGGACGGTAGTGTGGTGCTTGCCGCCGAACTGGCGTCCAATTTCAGGCAGGGAGGCTTCGGTAAGATGCTTGGCCAAGTACATGGCAATCTGCCGCGGATAAACGATTGATCGCGAATTATTCTTCGACTTAATTTCCACCAGGCGCAGGCCGAATTGCTCAGCCACCGCCTTCTGAATGGATTCAATCGTCACCTTGCGGGCCTGTGAGTCGATGAAATTCTTCAATACCTGCTGGGTATAGGGAAGCGTAATGGTGGCGCCGATCAGCGAAGAATGGGCCACCAAGCGGATCAGCGCACCTTCCAGTTCGCGCACGTTCGAGCGGATGTTGGAAGCGATGAACAACGCCACATCCACCGGCAGCGTTACCCGTTCCTGCTCCGCCTTTTTTTGCAGGATGGCGACTTTCGTCTCCAGGTCGGGGGGTTGGATGTCGGCAATGAGGCCCCACTCGAAGCGGCTGCGGAGGCGGTCTTCAAATTCTGCCAACTCCTTTGGCGGACGGTCGCTGGCGATCACGATCTGCTTCATCGACTCGTGCAGCGCATTGAAGGTGTGGAAGAACTCTTCCTGGGTGCGCTCTTTCTGCGCCAGGAACTGGATGTCGTCAATCAAGAGTACATCCATCGTCCGGAATTTATCCCGGAAGCTGATCATTTTGTCGTAGCGCAGCGAGTTGATCATCTCGTTGGTAAACTTTTCGCTCGACACGTAGCAGATTGCGGACTGGGGCGTCCGGCGCTTGATCTCGTGGCCGATGGCCTGCATCAGGTGAGTCTTGCCCATGCCGGTGCCGCCGTACAGGAATAGCGGGTTGTAGGCCTTCGAAGGCCGCTCCGCCACCGCCTGACAAGCCGCGTGCGCAAACTGGTTGCCGCTGCCGATCACGAAGGCGTCAAAGGTATAGCGCGGATTCAGTTGCGCGGCGCTGTCCCAGTCAAAGCGCCCCTGCGTCGGATGCAACCCCGGCGCCGCCTGGGGAGCTGAACCAGTATTCGGACCGCCGCTCAGACTATGAGCCGAGAACCCGCCGTCATGCCGAGTGGGCGTGTTCGAAGGATCGTCCTCGGCGGTAACGAATTTCACATCTTCGTATCCGAGTCCGAGGTTGTCGAGCGCTTCCTGAATCAGATCCGCGTATTTGTCGCCTACGTGATGGAACTCGGCGGTGGGAATGCGCACAAACAGAATTTTATTGCTGGCGTGGCTGTAGCGGGTTGGCTTCAACCAGGTGTCGTAGGAGTGCCGGTTGATCTTTTTTTCCAGGGCGTCAAGGATGCGCACCCAGGGATTCGGGACGATGGCGGAACTGGGGAAAGACATTGTTTACCAGAATATCGAATGCGCCCGGCGCAAATACGTCCGGGAAAAACCGATCTTGAAATTGTGAGTTCTGCTTTTTGCTGCAGAGCAGGTTTTGTCTTGCCTAACGGCTGTCGGTGAAAGTTTTTACGAGACGAACCGGATACTAGCACAAAAAAAACGCGGCGTCGGTGTTTTCCAAGAAAAAATTTCCGCGCGCGCGTTTTATCGGATCGCGATTTTTTTGCGCTGTCAAGTGTCGAGGTACTAACTGCAACGGGAAGTGTGCAACTGTGCGGGCGACTATGTGCGCGACTATGTATGCAACTATGTTTGCCGCTATATTTTTGCCCTATGAAATCGTCCGGCGTTCCAGCTTCGCTGGCAGCGCCGTCTTGTAGTTCCCGGGATAGACCACCACCGACCGTCTTCCGCCCTCGCCGTCACTCTCCGTGCGCAAATCTTTTTCTTCGCGCAGCGCCAGATGCACGATGCGGCGCTCGCGCGACGACATGGGGCCGAAGCGGTAGGGCTCGCTCGTGCGGCGCACCTGCTCCGCCGCTACCCGCGCCGCCAGTTGCAACTCGTCGATCCGCATCGCGCGGAAGTTCTGGCAGTCGAACCAGATCTTCTCGTGCTCGTTGCCTTGGAGGCGCAGGATCTCCGTTGCCAGCAACTCGAAGGACCGCAGCAACTCGCCACTCCGCTCCAGCAACAGAGCCGAATCCGGCCCGGCAAACTCCACGAGAATCTCCGGATGCTCCCACTCGCGATTCTGCGCCATGGGCGGATCGACAGTGACCCTGTACTTCAGCTTGAAGCCGCCGTTCGAGATTACGGCTTGCAGAAATTCCCCAATCTGTTTTGCGGCAGCGACTTTGTCTGTGATTGGCATAATCAGTTCTCAGCTTTTGGCGCTTGGCTGTTCGCTCTTGGCTCTTCGCTAAAAGCCAAGAGCTAAGAGCCTCATTTCTCTTTCTTCCGGGCTCGCTTCTCCATCATCTCGCGCATTTCTCGGCCCAGCGATGTGCGATTCATCACCGCCTGCTGCACGATTCCTATCAACTGGCCCGCGGACCAGTAGAGGCCCAGGCCGGACGGCAGGTTCCAGCTCATGACGCCGAGCATGCCCGGCATCATGATGTTCATCATCTTCTGCTGCGCGGGATCCATGCCCGCCTGCGGCGTCATGCGCTGCATGATCAGCATGGTCACGATGATGGCAACCGGGAGAATGTGCAACGGATCGGGAGCCGAAAGATCGTGAACCCACAGCCACGGCGCATGGCGCAGATCCATGGCGACGTTGAGCATCCGGTAGTAGGCAAACAGAAACGGCATCTGGATCAGCAGCGGCAGGCATCCACCGGCGGGATTCACGCCTTCCTTTTTATACAGCGCCGAAACCTCCTGGTTCATTTCGGCTTTGCGCGGATCGCGCAGACTATATTTCTTGTACTTCTCCTGGATTGCCTTGATCTGCGGCTGCACGCGCTGCATCTTTAGCATCGACTTCATCTGGGTGATGCGCAGCGGCAGCAGCGCCACGTTGATGACCAGCGTCTGCAGCAGAATCGCCCAGCCCCAGTTGGCGATGATGTGGTTGTACATCCACTTCAGCCATAAAAACAGCGGCCGCGCGATGATTCCCAGCCAGCCGAAATCAACGACCGCCCGCAGATCTGGTTCCGCGCCCGTGATGCCCGGCACCGGCACCGCTTCCAGGTCCGACAGCGCCTTGGGGCCCACGTACAGCCGCACGTCAGTCGAGCCCTTCAGGTTGCCGACCGCCGCGCCCAACACGTCTACCTTGTCCATCTGCTTGTTATTCGTATCGGACGCATTGTGCGGAATTTCAATGGCGTTGTGCAGCGTCACCATGACCGCGTTCTGCGGATCCAGCGGCAAAAACACGGCCGCGAAATACTGGTCCGACACTCCCGCCCAGTGGAACGGTCCGGGGAGGGTGCCGCCGCCGCTGATCTTCTTGATCGCCAGCCGCTCGACCTTGTTGTCGTACTGATACATGATCTGGCCAGCCGCGTACTGCGGACCGGTGGTATTGTCGCCGAACCCGGACGGCCACATCGGAAACGCGGGGACCTGTGCGCCCTGCACTTCGACCGCAGTCCGCACTGCGACCACGTAGCTGTTGTGATCGAACTTGAAGCTCTTCTCGACCGAGAGGCCGCCGCCGGCATAGGCAAACTTAATCTCCGCCGGAGCGGTTGCGCCGCTGCTGGTCGCCACGTACAGGGCCGCGTTTAGCTGGTTGCGCAGCGTCTCGTCATACGTCCACAAGGTCAGCGGATAGCCGTACTTCTCAGCCGCCGCGCTATTCACCAGTTCCAGGGGACCACCTTTGTCGTCGGTGTATTTCTTCAGCACCCACGACCTCACCCGGCCGCCGCGATTGGTGAACACGATGCGGTAGACGTCATTTTCAATGACTGTCTCGGACTCGCTCGGCGCCTGCAGCGGAGCCGATGCCGGCACCTTTTTCTTTGCGGATGCACTGGGCGCGGTGGGGAGTTGGGTTGGAGTTTGCGAAGGAACTTGCGCCTGATTCTGGACGGGGGGCGCCTGGGAACTCTCGGGTTTCGCCGGAGGCTGGGGTCCATACTTCTTCAACAGCGGTTGGAAAAGCATGATGACCAGGAAGGTCAGCGCAAAGACCACCAGCAACTTGCGCTCCATCCCGGGTTCTTGTTGAGGATTTTTAAATTCGGCCAAATCAGTCGCTCGTCATTTCGTAATTTCTTGTCTCAGTTAGTCGCTGTAGAGACGGGGCTTGCTCGTCTCCGCTGCGGGAGACGCGGCAAGCCGCGTCTCTGCGGGAAATGAAGGGGTTGGAGCGGCGAACCGCGTCAGCCTTCACCACCAAATCCAGGCCGCCCTTCGCCAAGGGATGGCACCGCAACAGTCGCCACGCCGCCATCATTCCGCCGCGCAACACGCCATAGCGCTCAATCGCTTCCATGGCATATTCCGAACACGTCGGCAAATAACGGCACGACGGAGGAAAGGCCGGGGAAATCCACCGTTTGTAAAGTCGCAGCAACTGGAGCGCGAGAGGCTTCATCTCTTTATTGCCCATTCTTTATTGCACTATTCTTTATTGCCCCCTCGGATTTATCGGGTTTCTCCATCAGCTTTTTCGCAATCACTTCCAGGGCCCGTCCTACTTCTTCGAGCACCACAGAAAATTTTTCGGTCAGCACGGACTTTTTGGGATTGATCACCACGTCGACGGAACACGCACCGGCGCCCTGCAGCACCGCACGCCGCTGTCGCACAGCTTCGCGCAGCCGGCGCTTGATCCGGTTCCGTTCCACCGCGCCGCCCAGCACGCGGCCGACGGTGAAGCCGACGCGCGGGCCTTTTTTCGGTAGGCCATCCCCCGGCAAAGGGCCCTCCGCCTGCCGCAGATAGAACACGGTCAGGTGCGAGGAAAAGTGGCGCCGCCCTTGCTTGTATACGCGCTCGAAGTCGGAGTGCTTGAGCAGCCGCGCGGCGCGCGGAAAGGTCGCGCGCGCCTTCGCGGCGGGCTGCTCTCCACTGCGCTTCGGAGCATCGGCCGTCACCAGCTCACAATCCTGCACGATAATTATAGTTAATGATAATGACGGCCTTTGCTGTCCGTCGGGAGAAAACTACTCGCGGAAACCCGGCTTCACCGAGACGCGCTTGCGCCCCTTGGCCCGGCGGCGCGACAGGACTGCGGCCCCGCTTTTGGTCTTCATGCGAGTCCGGAAGCCGTGCTTCTTCGAGCGCTTGCGCCGGTTGGGTTGAAATGTACGTTTCGGCATTGAAAATCTTTGCTCCTGATCGCATCAGCTTACATGGGGCGAAGGGCAAGTATAAATGACCGGTACCAGATGCAGCAAACAGATGTATGACATGGTAAGCTGCTCGTCCGATGTTGATTTTACCCATTTCGCGGACGTGGATGTATTCCCGCGCCGCACGATTGGTCTACCTTGTTTGCTCCGTGCTAGCTCTCGCGTTGAGTGGGACCCAAGCCGGAACAGGCGCTGCTCAAGCCGTCAACGGGTCGCAAACTTTGCCGCCGACAATTGCAACTGTCTTGCGGCTGGCCCTGATTCCCGAGGCAATTGGTTCGGGATTGTTATGGGTGGCGATGCTTTATTTTTGGTTCAGTTTCGACCAATCGCCCTGGCTCAAGCGCACACTCTGGTTTCCTTTTCTTTTCTTCTTCATCCCCCTGGCCCTAGCCCTCTACTACTTCTTTGTCTACAGAAAGTGGATACGCAGCGACGGGCAAACATCCACCGTGTCCACAGCCTCCCACGACTAGAATGTTCGTGTGAATCTCGACGACACCATCGTCGCCATCGCCACCCCGCCCGGTCGCGGCGGCATAGGAGTAGTCCGCCTAGCCGGCCCCGAGGCGCGAGCCATTGCCGCACCCATGCTCCGCCTAGTTCGCGAGCTAGAACCGGGACGAGCGCAGCGCTGCGATCTAATCGAGCCGTGTGGCGCGGGCGCCCCCGCCCGCGAAACTGCCGACACCGAAACAACTCACGTAGGGACGGCCGCGCCCGGAGCCTGCCCTGAGCGAAGTCGGTTGGGTCCAGCGGAGCAAAGCTCCGCAGCCGCCACCACAACCCCGACCCGCATAGACGAAGTAGTCGTCACCTTCTTCGCCAAGCCCCACTCCTATACCACCGACGACATCGTCGAAATCTCGGCGCACGGGTCGCCGGTTGTGCTGCGCCACATCGTTGAACTTTGTCTCGCTGGCGGCGCCCGCCTGGCCGAGCCGGGCGAATTCACTATGCGCGCTTTTCTCAACGGTCGCATCGACCTCACCCAAGCGGAAGCGGTCCGCGACCTGATCGAGTCGCAAACCTTGTTTCAAGCCAAGGTCGCTGCGCAACAACTGGACGGCGCGCTCTCTAATCGCCTGAAGCCCATCAAGCAGAAATTAGTTGACCTGATCGCACTGCTCGAAGCCGGCATCGACTTTGCCGAAGACGATGTCTCGGTCGCGCCGGACGCCACCATCCTCGATCGCATCGCTCAGGTCAAGAGCCCGCTGCTGCAACTTGCCTCCAGTTTTACTTATGGCAAGATCGTTCATCAGGGACTGACGCTTGCCATCGTGGGACGTCCTAACGTCGGCAAGTCGAGCCTTTTTAATCGGCTGGTCGAACGGGAGCGCGCCATCGTCACCGCCCAGCCGGGCACCACTCGCGACCTGGTGAGCGAAACGGTCGCTATCGGTGGAATTCCTGTGGAACTGGTGGACACCGCCGGCATCCGCCGCGCGCTGGATGAAGCGGAGAGCATCGGCATCAAGAAGTCGATGGAGGCGCTTGCCGACGCCGACTTAGTCTTGGTGGTAATGGACAGAACCCAGGTGCTCTCCGAAGAGGACTGCGAGTTACTCAGGCAGGTAGAAGGGCGGCCAGCGATCGTCGTGGAAAACAAGTCCGACCTGCCGAGTTCGTGGGAAGACGGGCGTCTCGCCGGTCCAAACCCCGACAGGGTTTTGCCGCAGCGCATCCCGACTTCCGCGCTCACCGGCGAAGGCATTCCGGTGCTGCGCGCCGCCATCCTGCAACACGTCGGCGGAGACGCCACCCACCAACTGGAGAGCGGCTTTCTTACCAGCGTCCGCCATCAGAAGCTGGTCACCGACGCGCTCACCTCGCTCGACGCCGCGAGCACTGCCGTCGCGGCTCGAGTGCCGCACGAGATGCTCCTGCTCGATCTGTACGCGGCTCTGCGCCCTCTCGACGAAATCACCGGCGCCACCACCACCGACGACATTCTCAACCTGATCTTTGGTACCTTCTGCATCGGAAAGTAAAGTGGGGGAGATATCCGGAGCAAGCGAGGAAACCGGATTGCTCGGCGCCCTTACGGGCTGCGGCTGAACAGATTGCTGAAAAACTCGGTTTTCGGCGCGCAGCCCCAAAAGGGGCATTTCAATTCAAAGAAATTACGGCATCGCTGAAGCGATGCCCTGATACGAAACTTGAGTTTTTAAGCAATCTGTTAAAGCCGTCATTGATTTTGATTTTGCGGCGCCTACGGCGCGGCTGAAGCCGTGACCCTTCAAAACGTGCGGCCTACCCCGAATGCGCGTCAGAATTCGGAATCAGGCTTCGCAGGGTCAGCAGCGTGATCTCTGGCGGGACACCGATGCGCACCGGGAAGCCGAGAGTTCCGAGACCGCGATTCACATAAAGCGCAGCCTTCTGTATGCCGTTGCTTGCGGGCCCGCTAGAGGCGTGCATTGGGAGGTGATAAAGTCCGGCGACGAAAGGGGTGATCAAGCGAGCCGGACTGACGCTGTGATCGACGATCTCAAACCTTACCTGCCCGCCGTGAGTGTGACCGGCTAGGCTGAGTTCGATGCCGAGCTCGGCCGCGCGGTGAAACGAATTCGGATTGTGCGAAAGCAACAGGTTCGGCATATCGCGCCGGATCAAAGGCTCGATTTCCTGCAACATGGGCCCGGGAGGATCGCCTTCGCTGCGCGTCATGTGATCGCGCTGGTAATCGACGCCCAGCAGATTGAAGCGGGCTCCGTTGTGCTCCACGACCGCGCTCGAGGCGCGCAGCAGCCGCATTCCCTTTTCGCGGAAGAGCCGTTCCGCGTCATCTTCCACTCCCGCATAAATTTCGTGGTTGCCATTGCATCCCCAGACGCCGAGCGGAGCGCGGAGGCGGCTCAACTCGGCGATGCAGACGTCCAGCGGATCGCCAACGCCCGAGATGAAGTCTCCCGTAACAAAAGAAATGTCAGGGTGCAGGCCGTTCGCCATATCGACGGCGCGCGCGATTTCGCGAGGCGGCATGTAGTCGCCAATGTGGATGTCGCTAAGCTGGGCAATCCGCAGTCCATCCAGTTCGGGCGGAAGGTTGGCCACGGGCACGTCGACGCGCTCGATGGTGTAACACAGGCGGCCGGCGGCAAATCCGTAGGTCGCGGCGAGAAAGGGTAAGCCGCCAGCGAAAGCGGCGGCATATTGAAAAAAGGTTCGGCGCGAGGGACTGAACCCATCGGCGACCGCTCCGGGACGAAGCCGGGCCGCTACATTCGTGACCCACTCGATCGCTCCCACCGATTCCACTGCCAGGAATCCAAAGAACGAAGCAACCAGCCACAGGCGGGCAAATGTGGAGAGTGTTTTGCCGAGGTGGACGCTGCCCACGCTGAGGCGCAAGACCCCGTGGCCAAGCAGCGGATCGAGAAGCGTAGCCAGCAGCACAGCGGCCAGAGCGATCAGTCCGGCATGAAGCCCGAAGCGCCAGTTGCCGTTCGAAAACGAGCCAATCCACGTCCACGCCCGCACAAACCAGAAGCGCTGGACGGCGTAGACAGCTAAGAGAAACAGCGCTAAGAAAAGAACTCGGGTAAGAATCAGGGTCAGGACTCCGATGAGGAACTGTTTTGGTAATTAGATGCATTGCGGGCAGAAGAAGGCTCGGATACAGACATGAAAACGCCCGACAATAAAATAAAAAAGCAGAGGATTCCTCCTCTGCTTTTCTCCGGCTTGTACCCTCCCCCAGGTACCTTGCCAAATCTAAACTTATTGCAGCGGGGTTTCGGTTCCGGCGCAGCCGCTGATCGGAGCGGCAACTTCGCGCACCACCGCATCCGCGACCGAGCAGAAGGCATTGACGCCCGTAGTGTTCACCGTCACCGGGGTTGCCCATGCAGCATAGCCGCCAGACGTGCCCGCGGCACTGAAGTTATAGCCGCTCTTGGTGCCGCCCGCCAGCGTCGAATCGATCAAGCAAGCGGCGCCCGAGCTGGGAACGACGGTCCCAGTGCAGGTGCCCGTCAGAGCGGTCAGGTTGGCCGCATACCCCACCGATGGGTAGGCGGAGTTGTATGAAATCATGGCCGTGTTGATGGTGCGAATCGACGCCACTGCGGACGACTCATTCGACGCAATGCGCGCGCGCAGCAGGTTTGGGATAGCAATCGCGGCGATGATCAAGATGATCGCGACCACGATCAGCAGTTCGATCAGTGAGAAGCCCTTTTGTTTCCGCATTTAAATTGTCCTCGTCTCCCGTTTGACTGTTTGGCTGGGGATGACCAACTCGCTTGTACTATGGCACTGGGAGGGCCAGAGGGCCAAGTTACCGAGGTCAGATGCCTTTTGGATGGAACTTCAGTCTAGTAACTAACGGTTTCTTTTCATTGTCTTAGAAGGCTGCGGAAGAAGTCGCATGGCGGGGTGCGGCTGCCCGCGGCGCCTAAACACAGTGCTGAAAAACTCGGTTTTTCGGCGAACAGCCCCTAAAGGGGCATCTCAATTCAAAGAACTTGGCATCGCTAAAGCGATGCCCTGATACGAGACTTGAGTTTTTTAGATTCTTCTAGCATGAGGCGGGTTTCTGACGGCTACAAACGGCTGTCCATCTTTCGGGGTCTGTGCGAGATCGGGTCTTGTGCGTATGGTCGTTTCATGGGACGACACTGATTCCCCGGAAGGATTTATCGATGAAGCATCGCGGCCTGTTGCGGGCATTATTCTTGCTGGCGGTTTGCGGTAGCGTGAGCGCATCGGTTACAGAAATACGCCAGGATTTTTTCAATCAAAGAGCCAACCTGCCTGCCACTGCCATCATGTCGGCTCCGACGGGCGACGCCAGCTACCTGATCAGCGTCTACGAATCAACCACGAGTTGTGCAATCGTGCCTACGTTGCGCTGGATTGACGAAAATGGAGTCGCGCGTTCCCAGCAAGGCATCATCGGACCTGCCAGCCTCGGAGTAGATGGAGGACTAGAAGTGGGAAACTGCTACCTATCTCTCCTTGCGAAGGTTAGGGTCCATGCAAAAACGACACCCACGGTTGAAACTGACGGCGATAATAACTACGGTTTCGTTTACTCTCTTTACGTCTCAGGACTGGGTTTTTGGCCAAGCGGGGTACAAGGGCAAGGCGGTCTGTCTAAGGTAACTGGCGCCCTGCCTGTCGGCATCGTTCCCTCGTTTGCCGCTTATTACAAAGCGCCGGTCAGCACCAGCGCGCTGCTGGTGGCGTATTCGACCGGCCCCGCAGGCTTGGACGTGCCCTACCTGAGTTGGGCGGACGAGAACGGCTACAACTCTCTGCAAGTGCCAGTCGGAACGCCGGCGGTGGTTCCGTTGAGAATCGCCGGAGGCACCAAAGTCTGGATTCACACTTACCCGGGAGACACTACGTGGTATGGGCTCATTGTCTTCGGAGAACCAGCCACAGGCTCGGGCCCGTTCGGCGACTATGAAGCAAATTTACTCGATTGGACCAATGCTACCTACCCGAATTGGCAAACACTTTTTACGGCGGGCAGCGCTGGCTCAAATATTCTTCTGTTGAGCGAGGTGACGCAATCGGCAAATGATGGAATCGTCGGCGAAGGCCTGCAAGTTCATTGGACAAACCAGACGGCAGTTCCCTGTGCCGCAGCTCTAGCCGCCGGTCCCTCTGGGATCCCAGCCAGCTGCGTTTCACCTGTTTTCGTCGGCAGCAACAGTCCGTTGCAATTTAGAACGTATAACACAACCGGATTGGCATGGGGGCCTTCGCCGACTTACAGCGCGGAAGTGGATGTGCTTCAGTTCTAGGGTCGCCTCTGCGTGATTGTTACGCCTGCCGATTCACGCTTGCCGGTGGAGAGCCGGGCGTCCCCGCCCGGCTGGGACGGGCGAGACGCCCGTCGCTCCATCGTACTTAGCTGTGGTTGCGTTATTAGCTGGCGGCTAGAGGCTCTTGCGAGCGCAGCGATGCGGCGCGGTCACGGGCGTTCTGGAGGGCGCGCTTGACGTGACGAGGCGCGGTGCCGCCGGGCACGTCGTGCAGTCCGAGCACCTCAGTAAGTCCGAGGGAGGAGTGGAACGCGGCGTCAAAGCTGGGGTGGATCGCTTGCAGATCGGCGAGGGGGAGTTTTTGCAGATCGCATCCGCGCTCGACGGCCAACTGCACAGCCTTGCCGACCGCTTCGTGGGCGAGGCGCGAGGGCACTCCGCGTTCGACGAGGTATGCGGCCGCGGCCCAGGCGTTCATATAACCTGAACTTGCGGCCTGTTTCATCTTGGCTTCGTTGAATTCTACGGTGTTCATAAATCCGGTCACGAGCGGCAACATGCCGATGACCGTGTCGGCGGCGTTGAACGTGGGTTCCTGCGTTTCCTGCAAGTCTTTGTTGTAGGCGAGGGGCAGGCCTTTCACTAAGGTTTGCAGCGTGGTGGCGCAACCCATGACGCGCGCCGCTTTGCCGCGCACCAGTTCCAGCAAGTCGGGATTTTTTTTCTGCGGCATGGCGCTGCTGCCGGTCGAGTAGGGCTCGGGTAACTCGACAAAACCGTACGCGGGCGTGGAGAACAAGATCATCTCTTCGGCCCAGCGGCTGAGGTGGAGAGCGAGGAGGGAAAGCGCGTCGACGAACTCTATGGCGAAGTCGCGGTCGCTGGTCGCGTCGATGCTGTTGGCCGTCGGGCCATCAAAGCCCAGCTCCGCAGCCATGGCTTGACGATTGAGGGTGAGCGTGGCTCCGGCTACGGCGCCCGATCCCAGTGGACATAAGTTAGCGCGCTTGCGGCAGTCGGCGAGGCGGGAGGCGTCGCGGAGAAACATTTCTATATACGCCAGTAACCAATGCGCGACTAAGACGGGTTCCGCCGGCTGCAGGTGCGTGTACGCTGGCATGGCCAATAGCGAAGACGCGCTGCCCGCAGCCTCGGCGCGCGCCAGGATCGCCTCGATCCAATCGGCGATCAAGGTTCGCAGAGTATCGATGCTCTGGCGCACGAAGAGACGGAGATCGGTCGCGATCTGTTCGTTGCGGCTGCGGCCAGTGTGCAACTTGTAGCCAGTGGCTCCGATCAGCGCGGCGAGTTGCTTTTCTACGAAGTGGTGAACGTCTTCGGCTTGCGGATCGTTGAGAAACTCCGGAGACGATTCAGCGCGTTGGCCGATTTCTTCCAGCGCTTTCACGATTTCGGAAAGCTCTTCGGAAGAAAGCACTCCGGCGTGTTCGAGAGCGTTGGCGTGGGCGCGGCTGGCGGCGAGTTCGAAGGGCAGCAGCCGTTGATCGTAGGGGAACGAGCGCTGCCATTTTTCAAATTCGGGGTCAAGCGGCTGCCGGAAGCGGCCGGACCACATCTTCACGACGCGACCTCTACTTTTACCTTCGCCTGCGTCTGGGCGCGGCAGCGCGAGGGCAGTCCGAGGATGCGGATGAAGCCTTCGGCGTCCTTCTGATCATAGCCTTCGCCCATGGTGAAAGAGGAGAGGTCGGTGCGGTAGAGCGAGTAATCCGATTTGCGGCTGACCACGTTGACGTTGCCCTTGTAGAGCGAGAATGTAACCGAGCCGGTCAGATTCTGTTGCGTGGTTTCTACGAAGGCGTCGAGCGCTTCGCGCAACGGCGTGAACCACAGGCCGAAGTAAACGAGCTCGGCATACTTGAGCGCGACGTGTTGCTTGAAGTGCAGCAGGTCGCGATCGAGGCAGAGGGCTTCGAGTTCGCCGTGGGCTTCGAGTAGCAAGCTGCCTCCGGGGGTTTCATAGCAGCCGCGCGACTTGATGCCTACGAAGCGGTTCTCGACCAGGTCGATGCGTCCTACCGCGTTGCGCCCGCCGATTTCGTTCAGCAGTTCGACGAGCGATACGGGGTCGAGAGTTTGGCCGCCTACTGAGACAGGCACGCCTTTCTCGAATCCTATTTCAACTTGCTCTTCTTTATCTGGAGCCTCTTGCGGCGACTTCGTCCATTGCCAGGTGCTCGGGAACGGCGGGTTAGCGGCGTCTTCGAGTTCTCCGCCCTCGTGGCTGACGTGCCAGAGATTGCGATCGCGGCTGTGGATCTTCTCGCGGCTTGCGGCGACCGGAATACCGCGCTTTTCGGCGTAGTCGAGACAGTCTTCGCGCGATTTCAGGTCCCACTCGCGCCACGGCACAATAACTTTCAGCTCGGGAGCGAGCGCCTGGTAGGCCATCTCGAAGCGCACCTGGTCGTTGCCTTTGCCGGTGCTCCCATGGCTGAGGGCCGAGGCGCCTTCGCGCAGCGCGACTTCGACCTGATGTTTCGCGATCACGGGGCGAGCGAGTGAGGTGCCGAGCAGATACTTGTTTTCGTATACCGCGCCCGCTTTGAGCGCGGGCCAGACGTAGCCGGTAAGGAATTCTTCGCGCAGATCTTCGACCACCACTTTGCTGGCTCCGGTTTTGTAGGCCTTCTCCATCACGGCCTCGAGGTCGTCTCCCTGGCCTATGTCGGCGACCATGGCGATCACTTCGTAGGCATAGTTTTCCTTGAGCCACGGAATGATGATGGAAGTATCGAGCCCACCGGAGTAGGCGAGAACAATCTTCTCTTTTTCAAGCACGTCTTTTCCAGGCACGTCTTGCTTAGGCATGTGCGCTCCTAGCGGGGAAGCGGCCGCCGCCGCCGCCCAATAGCCAAACGAGAATGGCTTTCTGAATGTGCAGACGATTTTCCGCCTGATCGAAGACGACCGAATTCACCGAGTCGATCACCTGGTCGGTCACCTCACAGCCGCGATGCGCGGGGAGACAATGCATGAATAGCGCATTGGGCTTGGCGAGTTGCATGAGCGCCGCATTCACCTGGTAAGGGGCGAAGATGGCGGCACGGTCTTGCGCTTCCTGTTCGTGCCCCATGCTGGCCCAGGTATCGGTGTAAACGGCATCGGCTCCGGCAACGGCTTTGCGCGGATCGGTCAGGAGGCGGAGGGAAGCCTTGGTCTGGTCCGCAATGGCCTTCGCCATGGTGACGATGACGGGATTGAGCCCGTAGCGCTGGGGCGTGGCAATGGAAACTTTCGCGCCTACGGAGGCTCCCGCCAAAAGCAGGGAGTGCGCCATGTTGTTGCCATCGCCCACGTAGGCGAAATGAATTCTCGAGAGATCGCCGAAATGTTCCTGCAGGGTGAAGAAGTCGGCGAGCGCCTGGCAGGGATGTTCGAGCTCGCTGAGGGCGTTGATCACCGGAACGTCGGCGTAGGTGGCCATCTCTTCGACTACAGTATGACTGAAGGTGCGGAGCACTATGAGGTCGATCCAGCGTTCGAGGTTGTGGGCAATGTCGTAGAGAGACTCGCGGGCATTGAGGCGGCTGGCCGTCTGGTCGACGAAGAAGGTGCTGCCGCCCAGGCTGTCCATGCCGGCTTCGAAGGTCAGGCGGGTGCGCAGGGAGGGCTTCTCGAAGAACATGACCATCTGCTTGCCGGCGAGCACGCCGCGAAATTCCGCGGGACGCTGCTTGAGCATGGAGGTGAGGCTAAAGAGCGTGAGGATTTCGGCGGGGGCGAGGTCGTGGATGGAGACGAGATCGCGGGGCGCGACCGGTTCGGGCAGCAGGCCGGGGGGGTGCGTCTTCGGTGAGTTGGTTAGTGCCATAGGATCGGTTCTCATCTGCGTTTCGAAACACTCCATTTCCGGAAAAATCCGATTGCGGTTGGCGGGGTTGGCCCCGGCAAACCGCTTACGACAGCTCGCGAATACGTCGGGCGAGGGCTTGCGCTTGCCTTTTGTCGGTCGCGATGACGAGCACGGTGTCGTCGCCGGCGATGGTGCCGACGACCCCAGGCCAGCGCGAGGCGTCGAGGGCGGCGGCGACAGGCTGCGCACTGCCCACCGTGGTCTTCACCACCAGCAGGTTCTGGGCTTGGCGGATTTCGACCACAAACTGGCGCGCTAGATGCATGACCGAGGGCAAAACGCCTTCGGCGCCCACGCTGCCGCCATTGCGCCGATAGCCCTCGGGGCCTTTGACGAGTTTCAGCTCGTGGATATCGCGGGAGAGGGTGGCCTGGCCCACGTCGAAGCCCTTGCGCTCAAGCCGGTGCTGGAGAGAGTCCTGGCTTTCGACAGAACCTTCGTCGAGCAGATCGAGGATCGCTTTGTGGCGGGCCGTTTTCGACATGAATAAAAATGCAACTGAATGAATAAGTATCCATAAATGAGCAGGGTCGTGTCAAGCGGGAAATCGAAGAGCGATTACCACAGGGGGCACAGCGGAGCACAGGGAAAATCGGGTTTTCCTTGTGTTCCTCTTTGTCCCCTGCGTCCGTTGTGGTTAGTTATGCCGCGGTGAGGGGCTCGCGGGAAGCGATCCGGCGCAATTCGAGCATGCGGTGGCGCACGTATCCGTCCTCGGTCAAATGGGCGGAAGCAATGGCTTTGCGGCTGCTGGCCACCATCTGGTCGAGGGGGTGGCGTTGGGGGAACTGCGGGTCGAGTTCGCGGCAGAATTCACAAGGGCGGCTGGAGCGGGTGTCGAAGCGATGGATGACGGCTGGGTCGATGTGTTCCACGGAAGGCGGCTCCTGGGAGAGGCGAGAACGGATTCGCCCGTTTGGTGGGGCTTCCGCCCCGGATGATTTATGGATTGCTGACCGACGCCTTATCTAGTACAGGCCTTTGTACTACAAGGAAGGGGAGCTGCACAAGGTCGTGGGTAGGGCTAGTTTGAAAAAAGTAGCCCGCTATCGTGGCGGGTGCAAGTTTCCTGTTTTTTCGCGCTCGCGGGATGGCTCAGAGGCAAAAAAGCGCGGAAATTCCGGTAGTGGCTGAATTTGGACCGAAGAAAAGATCAGAGTGTGGCGGGTTCAATTATGCTTTTCGCAGTTCAGCAAGTTCGCTCCGGATTTCTTCTAACCGATCTTGCCTGCGGTAATATTCTGCCTTGGCTGCTTCGCTGGGGTTCGCCTGTCGCCAATACAGTTCGTTGGCGTAATGGATGAAGTCTATCTCTTCCTGCAAGACCGCGATTCTCTGTTTTCGCGTGGCTTCGGGGTCCATCGATAAATCCCTATCTTCATTTCATCGGCATCGTCCTCCAAGAACATTAAAGTTTGGCTAAAGGCTACGGAAAAAGTCTAACTTCGCAACCCCGGCCCCTAAAGCGGCGCCTGATTGCGAAAGATTTACGGCATCGCTAAAGCATTGCCCTGATACGAAACGTTAGTTTTTCCGCAGCTTCCTAAAGGCAAGCCGCCTGCAGGATCATGGTCGCCCAGGCTCTGAAACATAGCTGGTCTGAATTGCTCACCCTCCAGTCTCTGCGCGGGGAGCAAATTCAGCCACTGCCGAAAATTCCTGCGCTGGCGAGCGGCGACGTTGGCCCCGATTTCTGGCATGATAGGGCCACCGTTTTTTCTGAAGATCGTTACTCTGGAAGCCGTGTGAATCGCGCTGACGCCAACCCGGGCACCGTGTTCTTCTTCGACGTGGACAATACTCTGCTCGACAACGACCGCGTGACGGAAGATCTGAAGCGGCACCTGGCGAATAAAGTGGGCGAGGCCAGCGGGCGGCGCTATTGGGAGATCTTCGAGCAGTTGCGCACGGAACTCGGATACGCCGACTATCTGGGGGCGCTGCAGCGTTATCGCATCGAGCAGCCGCGAGAACAGAAGCTGCTGGCGGTGTCGCACTTCATGGTGAATTATCCCTTTGCGAACCAGCTCTTTCCGGAAGCGCTCGATGCGGTGGCGCACGCGCGGCGGCTGGGGCGGCCGGTGATTTTGAGCGACGGCGATGTGGTTTTCCAGCCGCTCAAGATCGACCGCTCGGGCTTGTATGAGATCTTCGAAGGACACGTCTTGATCTATATCCATAAGGAACGGGAGCTGGACGATGTGGAGGCGAGGTATCCGGCGACGCACTATGTGATGGTGGACGACAAGGTGCGTATTTTGGCTGCCATCAAGAAATATTGGGGGGCGCGGGTCACTACGGTGTTTCCGCGCCAGGGACACTACGCGCTGGATGCGGGGCTGGTGGCCGAGTATCCGAAGCCGGATATCACGCTGGAGCGGGTTGGGGAGTTGCGGAAATATTCGTTCGAAGAGATTTTGACAGCGGCGGGGAAGTAAGCGGCTATTCGGCTTCTTCTTCCTGGGGCGCGCCGGCTCGGACTAAATTTGCCAATTCCCGGCTCAGACTGGGGCGGCTGGCCTCGGGCAGGTCCAAAAAGCGGAAAGGCTGGAGGAATCCTTTGGTGGCCCACATGGGAAATAACATGTGCGCGCGGCAGCGGATGCTGGTGCAGCCGAGGTGGAACAGGACGGTCACCAGGATGCCTTCGTCGAGCGGGCGTTCGAGCGAGAGCAGGCCGCCGTTGACGGAGAGCTGATTCATGCGGCCGTGGATCTGACGACCGTTTTCGAGCACCACCAGGGCAAGGATGGAGCCGAGGAGCTTGACGCGCGAGCCCCGCCGTTGTCCCTTTTGCGCGCTGGCTGAGGAGGGCATTCTCATCAATTTTGCATCAGGTGGTGGCAGGAGGGCACATTACGAAAGTCAGGCGGTTGGTTTTGGCCGCGTTTCCTTTCGGTGAGCAGTGAGAAGGAAATGGAAATGTGCGTGACAAAGGTGCCGCAGGCCACGTATCAGCAACTGGTGCCGCATGCGGATGAGGCTCGGCATCCGATGCCGGGGGAGAACTGAGGGCGCTGCTCACCGCTATCCTGCATTCCTGTTGGCGTCCCTGTCGGCAGTTATGTTTACTCGGAAGGTATTAACGCGTGTTTACCACTACCCCCCTCCCCCCTAATATTTAGAATCATGGGGTTAGGGAGTGCTTGGCGGCCAAAATCCAGAGCGCAAAGGACTTATTTTCAAAATATTCCGGAATAAGGACTTAGCGGAAAATCCTCCACTTTTTGGGATTTTGGAGGGGCCTGACGCCCGCTTATCGCTTCCGCTTACGGTTGTCAAAGAGCGCTGAAAAATTACTTTGGAGTAACTTCGCGGGCCGTCTTTGAAGACAGGCACACTTACTCACTGCCCTAGGCAGGGAGTATTGTTGCATCGGTCGGGCTGGATGTCTGTGATGGCTCTCACAGGTTGGGCGTGATGAAAAAAAGTCGGGTTGATGGGAATGAGGCGTACTGCTGGTTGCGGTAGTCTGACCACCCGCCTGCGCCCGTTCAGAATTCCGGCATCCGGAACAGTCGACCCTTCGTGCCCTGGTCGCTCAACTCCAACACGACCTCGTCTGGCGGAAACTCAATTTTCCGATCATTCTCGTCACGCGGCAGGTCTGAGTCGATCGTGGAGAGCATGTATTGGATATGGTGCTTAGTCGCGGTCTCTCGGAGCAGTTCCAGCAGGACACGCCGCTTGCGCGTGTCTAGCCCCTCAAAAATTCCGTCATGGTACACAAAGTGGTAAAACGGTTCGGTGGCGTAGGTCGTGAGCAAAGCTATGTCGAAGAGCGCGCAGAGGAGCTTCTTATAGCTCGTTCCCTCGGACTGGCTCGATACTTCGCTGGTCTTGCTCGACAGCTTCGTCTCGACCATAAACTCGACGTTGCCTCCTCGATTCACAGCCACGTAAAAGGACCCGTTTAGGTCGAGCACACGCTTGACCAACGCGTGAAACTGTAGAGCGATCTTCTTTGTGGTCGCGTTATCACGCTCGACATCATTCGTTATTTCGTCGACCAGTTGCTTTCGCTTGATCTCGAGGTTTCGCAGCTCGCGTGTCATTTCGCGAACCTGAGACAGTCGCTCCAGTTGAGTTTCTCGGTACGTGAGTTGCGCACGCTGATCGGCATGCTCGCGTTGGAGCGCCTTGAACTTCTTGAAGGCATCAGCGTTTCTTAGAAGCTCGAGGTAGTGAACTCGTCGTTGGCTCAGCTCCGTAGCTTCCCGGTTCATTGCCTCAAGCTCTTGCTCCAATTCCCGAATCTGACCCTTGAGCAGCTTGTTCCTCTCGGTCGTAAGCTTGCGGTTGAACCCCACAAGTTCGTCGTAGTCCCTGAGCAAGTCGGCCGGCACGTACGTCTTTGTTTCCTCAAAAATCTGACGCACGGACTCGCTCCGGAAGCTGAACCCCTGCGCCAGAGAGTTTCTCAACTCGTCGAGGTCGTAGCCGGTCTTGTAAATCTCGCTGTTCAGTTCCGAAGTTCGCCGCTCCACGTCCTCGATCAGCTCTTTGTTGACCCTTTTCTCCTCTTCTCTGAAGTCGAAGTTGTCGAGGAGAGTGGCAGTCCGAGTGACCTCCTCACGGTCGATTTCGAGCTGCATGGAAAGCTTGCTGAACTCCTTCTCATCAATCTGCACTTCAGCTTGTCGCTCTTCCTTTTTCTTCTCTAGCTCCTCTATTTGTGAGTCCAACCCGTACTTGCTCTCCAGGTTGGTAAAGTTGAGGCCTACCAGGTGGGCAAGGTACGGCTTCCATTCGGAGTCCCGTCCCTGCAGGAATTTTGAGATTTGGAAATAGTCTTGGTAGTCAGCCTGCGTGCGCAAAAAATACGAGACGCCCTTCCGGTAGTTCCAAGGCTTCACTACCTGTAGGTCGAGGTAGGAGTCGACTAGGTGTCGTGCCGTGTCAATCGGGATGTCACAGTGGTCCCAGTCTTTCTCGCCCGCGGTGCTAAGATCCTGGTCCCGCTTCGGGTGCCTCTTGAGCGAGATCTTTGTTGGCTCCTGCACGCCACGACGTATTGTTACGTAGTCGCCCGTATGCGGCTGGAGCTCGATGTAGAAAACGAACTGCTCAAAACGGTCTTGGTGCTTCAGTAGGAAACTGTTCTTCTCGCTCACTTCTTTCAGTAGCAGGAAATCAATGAGGTGGATGAGGGTGGTTTTGCCCAGGTTGTTACTATCGCGGCTTTTGTCCTTAGGGCGGGTGATCTTGGCGAGCACAACGCTCAACCTATCGTCGTCGATGCCGTTGAACCGTATCGGCACGAAGGTCGTTGCAGGACTGCTGTAGATTTTTGCAATCTTCATGCCTTCACTTGGGGTGCTTCGCGGAACTCAAAGCTATCCGTTTTTTCGTGGTATTCGATCTTTCCCATGAGGAACAAGAAACCCAGCGCCGGGAGAAAGACCTCACGGAGGTCGTCACCCGTACCCTTGTGCAGTTTGTCGTACAGCACGTCGTAGGGTTGGATGCGGTACCTGTTAAGCAGGTGCAGCATCCTCGCGGCAACGTGCAACACTGAGGTGTCGGGGTTTAAGTGTTTAGTTGGCTTTAGCATGGTCGCCGATGTCACAGTTGCAGTACATGTAGTGAAGGAACAGGTTTACAAGCCTTTTCTTGCCAGCAAGCTTGCTCTCGCGCGTGGCGATAAGGTCCCGGACATGCGTGAGGACCTCGTCGAAGCTTCCAAATTCACCTCTGAACGTGACGATTTTCTGCCGCAGCTCGTCCGCAGTGTCATGATACAGGGCCTTGAGTCGAACGTTTCGAGGGTCCTCTAGGAAGGCCTTGATCCGACGGAAATGCGGGAGCGAGTCGTGTTGAATGTATGCGTAATAGGACTTCGACAATCGGTTTATCTTGTTCTTGCGGTCCTTCCCCACAAAATTGAAGTTTAGTGCGCTATTGAACGAGCTGCCACCGTCCGTTACGGCCTTGTGAAACTCCGTCACGACTTCGACCATTTCGTCTGGCGATACTCGAAACGGCCCCTCATATCGATCCAATCCCATGCTCGACCACACCTCCGGGTGCATGTCCAGATGCTGACGGATCGGATCGTTGCCCAGTACCCAGGCTTCCCGGACGCCGCGGATCTTCCGAAGCCGTGTCACCAGCGAGAGCTCAGTCCCGCCGGTAAGGTCGCGGTTGGTAAACAGGAGGTAGAGCTCCAGGTCCCCTGCCTTTGCGAGATTCTTAATCTTGGGCAGCTCATCCTTGAAAACTCTCTTGAACGGGCTGTCGGAGCACGAAGCACCGGGCTGGGTCGTGTGCTTCGCCTGGACCACAAACTTTCCCCGTGCTGGATTCGTCTTGCTTGGAAAATGTTGCGCGGTGCCGTCGAAGCGGGCGTCCCTTCCACCGTCCTTCCCGGAGGAGAACGAAATCGTGCCCATCCCAAGGATACGCATGCAAATCCTGCATACCAGGTCTTCGAACTCGGTGTCTTCCAGTTCGTGAAGTCGATAGTGACGCTTCATTTATTCGGTAGTTGAATTAGTGTTACAAAAAAAGGGCCACGGGTATGGAATTCCCCATGGCCCCCTCGGTCGGGATCATTATCTACCAGTCTCGACTAAAGATACATAGACCACTTTGGTGCTGGTTGGGTTGGGGGGCAAGATTGCAGAGGTGAAAGGCCTCGCGTCGGGGGACGCGCGGTGAGGGTAGGGGTCCTTCGACTCCGCAGGAACTTCACTTCGTGAAGTTCCTGCTCCGCTCAGGATGACAACTCGCTCAGGATGACAAGTTTGGATGGGGGCTTTAATGTGCCTTCGAAAAACCTTCGAGGCCCTTGTTGTACATTGCGCCATAGTCCAAATACTGCGCGGCGGGGTCGTCCCAATAGTAAATCTCGACCTTCTCCACTTCCCCATTCTTGCCAAAGCTGGCGGTCACGTGAGCGTTGATGCCGGCAAAGTAGGTCGGCAAATTTAGTTTCCGATAACGCGCGAGCACCTGGTCGCGCAGAGCAGAATCGAAGTGAACTCCGTATTTGTCAACCAGCGCCTTGATGGCGTCGTAGTCGCCCTCCGCCTTGATGCGCATGAGTTCTGCCAGAAGCATGCCGACGCCCTGGCGCATTTTTTGATAATCGACGACCCGAACGTAGGTCTTAGCGTTATCGTCGCGCGTAAATTGTTCGATTGAGCCGGGAATTTTGTCGGCGATGTAGTGGGCGATCAACTGCCGGTCGCGCGCGTGGTCTTCTTCAATCGTGTCGCCGCGGGGAATGCCCCGCACTTGGGTCAAGGCGACAACAGCCGCGGTGTCATACATGGCCTTGGCCACTTCTTCCTGGTTTGAGATGAGGCCAAGATCTTTCAGTTTGGGATCCCAGACGTTCCAGAGCGCCATCAAATCGGCGCGGCCTTCCTCGAGCGTGGAAAAATATTCTTTGAGGAAGGGTTGTGCTCCGGCGCTGACGCGCTCGCTCAGCTTGCCGGAGCCGTGGCCGATGACCTCGTGCAAGGCGGTCATCAGGCTCTCAGCTTCCGTGCCGTACTTCGCGTTCCGCTCGACCTCGGCGGGGCCAGCGGCGAACTCCGCGATCGCCGCCTTGCCGGTGGCTTCGTCGAGGGCGCGGTCGCTTCCTGTGAACAGAAAATTCTTGGAGCCGTATTTCTCGTGGATTTCGTTTTCGTTCGGCAGATTGTCGCCGACCGTGGTTACGGCGAAATCGCCGGATTCGATCAGGGTTTCGACTGCTTTCACCACCGGAAGTTTGAACGAAGTGAGCTTGTACTTGGCGTCCCAGGGAGCCTTCTGTTCGAAATAGGCGGCATTTTCCGCCAGTTTTTTCATGGCGGAGGTGATGGGCTTATCGGTGATGGTGACAAAACTTTGCGAGCTTCCTTTGGCGCCGCGCGCGTCGCGATAAACCTCGATGAAGCCGTTGTCAAAGTCCACCGTGGCATCGTTCTGCACCCAGGCGGTGCCGAATGCCACCCAGTCCGCGTATTCGCCGGTCTGGTAGAAGCGGATGAGATGGCCAATCGCTTCGGCCTGCTCGGGCTCGGCGTAGACGCGCGCTTTCTGGAAGCAGGCGACGGCCTGCTTCAGGAATGTTGCATAGACGCCGGGAGGGATCTTGCCGTCGGGCGTGCCGGCGCGGTAGACGAGTTCGGTAAGTTTGCCGTTCGCGGCTTTGACCACCCGCGAGTTCAGCGGGTACTTTTCTTGAAATCCTTTCAGATCGTCCAGGCTCAGGCCCGGATAAAAAGTGTTTGAACTGGCCTGGATTGTGTCTTTTCCTCCCACCGGACTCTTGGCGGTGATCATCGGCTCAAACGCGGGGTCAAAAAGCGAAGCTCGCAATGCGTTCAGCTCCCGCTTGACGTCGGCGGGTTTCTTCAACGGCGGGAGATCGGCGTAGGCGGTCCGAAACGCTCCGTTTTGCTGCGCGATCAGGGCGGCCTTTTCCAACTGCTCAAACGTAAACGAGGGCAGAAGTTTCTGCGACGTCGTCTCGTTGTGATTGCCGCGGTTGGCCCAGAAAAGTTTCGCAAATTCGGCGATCTTGGCCATCGCGGCCGGGTCGATTCCCTTGGGACGCGCCATGATTTCCTCGAGCAGACGTTTCTGTTGCAGACCGTAGGCGGACAACTGATCGTAAATAATAGGGTCAATCGCGATCGAAGCCTGCGTCAGCCAGTAGGCCAAGGCCTGCTGCCGGGGCGAAAGCGCCTGGAAGCTGGGCGCGCGCAGTTGAATGAATGCGGTGTCGCCGACGCGCTCGACGACGGTGGTCGTGGCGTTGTCCTGCTGGCACAGTGCAGGAGTGGCGAGGGTGAGCATCATGAGCATGAGCAAAAGCAAAAGGGCAAAATTGTTCGGCTTCAACGCTGGCCTCCTTGCGGTTCTTTGCGAACCGGACCAAACTTCGCAGGCTACCATAAACCGGCGCCGGGTGAAGTTTGTGTGGCAGCGGGGCTCTGCCCCGCCGGGACGGGGCCGAGCCCCGTCCCCACACATGCTAAAATCACTACTGTGATGCCCCGAACCGATGCTTCCTGAAATCGACAAATTGCTGGAACTGCAGGCGGCGGACAAAGAGATCCGGCGACTGCAGGTCGAAGTCGCGGCGCTGCCGAAACGCACGGCGGCGATTGAGCAGAAGCTGGCTGGAACCAAGGCCCACCTGGAAAAGGTGCGGGTTGCAGCCAAGGGCGACGAGGCCAACCGCAAGAAGTTCGAAGCCAATATCAAGGATCTGCAAACCAAGATCTCAAAATATCGCGACCAGTCGCTCGACGTAAAAACCAACGACCAGTACAAAGCGCTGCTGCACGAGATCCAGTTTGCCGAGCAGGAGATCCGCCTCAACGAGGACCGCATCCTGGAGGTGATGGTCAACGTCGACGCACGCGAAAAGGACGTCAAAGCGGCGGAGGCCGAGCTCAAGGCAGAGACGGCCGAGATCGAAAAAGAAAAAGAGGAAGCGCGAAGAGTTACGGCGGAAGATCAGACGAAGCTGGCCGAGTGGAACGCCAAGCGCAACGCCCTGCACCAGGCGATTTCCGAAGATCTGCTTCGCCACTATGAGCGCGTGATGAAGTTCCGCGGCAGCGGGCTGGCGGAAGTCCGCGACCACAAATGCATGGGCTGCCAGGTGATGCTGCGGCCGCAGATCTACAACGAAGTGAGGATTGGCGAGAAGGTAGTGATCTGCGATTCCTGCCAGAGAATTTACTACTACATTCCCGCGAACGAAGTGAAGCCGGAGCAGGAAGTGGTGACGGTTACCGGGAGAAAACGCGCTCGCCCCAAAGCGGATGCGCCGCAGGCATGGTTCTACCGTCCGGATTACGCCGAGGAAGGCGAAGTGCTGCTGGCGTTTATCAATAACGGCGGCAGTTCGACCCGCCGCATCTACGAAATGCACACTGGACGCCAGGTCGGCGGTGTGCTACTGCGCGAAGGGAATTACCGCCTGGCGTTTCCCGAGGATCTAACCGACGCCGCCCTGCGGCTCAACGGCCATTGGGAAGAAAAAGAAATCGACGAGTGGGGTTCTGAAATACCCTCGAATGCGCTCGATCTTCTTCATAAGGATTTACTGGCGATCCGACGCGAACACAAAGCGAGCCACAAGCATGCCGCCTCTCCGGCGGAACGGACGGCCGCGAGCTGATTTCACGCTGAGCCGGAGTCAACCCTGCGTAGAGACAGCAAAGGCACGGGAAATCCAGATTAGGGAAATCTAGATTTCGGAGGGTACTTTTGTAAGCGGAACCGTGGTTTCGTTCATGCTATCGTCTCGTCATTATTATTGCCGTTAGCCAAGGTGCAATGAGGTTCATGGATTCCACGGAGCAGAAGCCCGGCCAGCCCCTAATTGAGTCGTACTTTTTCCGGTCCCCAGAAAAGCGGAGATTGATCTTTTGCCTTCTGCTTGCTTTGGCAACGATTGCACTCTATAACTCGGTCACTCGCGCTCCCTTTCTTAATTTCGACGACCAGGTTTACGTTACCGACAATCCCCAGGTTCGCGCCGGACTCACCTGGAACACCGTGGTTTGGGCTTTTCGCACTCCTAAGGCTTTCGACTGGCACCCGATCACCTGGCTTTCGTATGCTCTCGATTGGCAAATTTTCGGCTTGGACCCGGCGGGCTACCATACCATCAACGTTCTTCTCCATGCGGCCAACGCGGTGCTCCTGTTTTTGCTTCTGGAGGGTGCTACGGGTTTGGCCTGGCGCAGCTTGGCGGTCGCCGCGCTTTTTGCCCTGCATCCGATCAATGTGGAGTCGGTGGCGTGGATCTCGGAACGCAAAACCGTCCTTAGCATGCTTTTCTTTCTGCTCGCGCTGGCTGCCTATGGGTGGTACACGCGCCGGCCCGGCGTCGGACGATACCTGGTAGTCACTCTTGCCTATGTCTTGGGCCTGATGAGCAAGGCGCAGGTGATCACTTTCCCGTTTGCTCTTCTGTTGCTGGATTACTGGCCCTTGGGTCGTCTCGCGCCACATCCGGCGCGGCCGCACGAAGTTGGAGGCGAGCCGGCAGTCGCAGCCGCCGGCCCTTCTTTCTGGAAATTGATTGGGGAGAAGGTGCCTTGGTTTGCGCTGTCGGCCGCGAGCGCGGTCATCACCATCAAGACGGGGGGGGCGGCGTTCAACTATATGGTGTTGACGGACGCAACCCGATCGAAACTCTCGCTCGGGCTGCGTTTGGGGAATGCGGCTCTCTCCTATGTCAAGTATCTCGGAAAGGCCTTCTGGCCGGTCAATCTGGCAATCGTGTATCCGCATCTGGGGCCGGGGATCAGCATCCTCGGGGCCGTGCTGTCGGCCTTTGCAATCGGCGCCGTCAGCATTCTTGCCTTGATCTTTCGGCGGCGGCGCCCCTTCCTGGTGGGGTGGTTTTGGTTTTTGGGGACGCTGGTGCCGATGATCGGACTGGTGGACATTGGGGTTCACGCCATGGCCGACCGCTACGCTTATATTCCTCTGCTGGGAATTTTCGTAATCGTTAGCTGGGGCGCGGCGGATCTAATAAAACGTTGGCATGTTCCGACGGCGGTGGCGGCGGCCGGCACGGTCGCCATCCTGCTGGCACTGGGAATTGCGCTCCATCGGCAGGTGAGTTTTTGGAGCGACAATGTCACCCTCTGGACCCACACCCTGGAAATCACCGAAGCAAACTTCACCGCCGAAGATAACCTGGCTGGCGCGTTGATTACCCAAGGCCGGGTAGAGGAAGCCTTGCCGCACCTGCTGCGGGCACGAGCGTTGCGGCCCGACGACCCACAGTCCGCGCTCAATGTCGCAACCTACTTGCAAATGCACGGCAAGTATCAGGCCGCTCTCGATGGCTATGCGAGAGTAGTTCAACTCACCAAGGCGCCTCCTTTCCTGGCCACGGCGCGAGCCAACAGCGGATATGCGCATCTCTCGCTGAAACAGTATGGCGACGCGCAACTAGACTTCGAAGCCGCTCTGAAAGAGCAGCCTGGAAATTCGTCGGCCTATCGCGGGCTGGGCTTGCTGGCACAGAGGGCGGGCGACATCGCACAGGCGACCAAGGATTACGAACGCTCGGCCAAACTGCAGCCATCGCCGGTGGGCTACCTGCTTTTGGCGCAGGCCCTCGAGATCGGGGGGCAGGCAGAGGCGGCCCGTGCGGCGCAGTCCCAAGCCGCCCGCATGGATCGAGATCTCAACGACGACATCGCGGTCGTGCGGCAGTTACTGGCAAACTAGTGGATCTCACCTCTCGGTCGGACAAAGGCCGCCAGCTAGCAGCCTGTGGTGAAACTCGAACGCCCAAATCCAGCGCCTAAAGGCGCACCCATAAAGCAGGCTTACAGCATGCCTGAAGGCATGCCCTGATACGAACATTGCAGGGCATAATTTGCCGTCGAATCCGAGGCTGATTTTGCGGTAAGATTGCGGCCACGAGGTGAATGATGGCTCACGGTCTCAGCCTTCCTTCGGCATCCCGCCGCTCGTTTCTCAGCTTGTCTGCCGGCGCTTCGGCGGCGCTGGCATTGCGCATCGTCACCGAACCCATGCTCGCTTACGCCGCTCGGGAGAGCTTGCCGACGGATGGCGTCAAGATGGATGGCGTCAAGATTGACGCCAATGAAAACCCGCTCGGGCCCGCTGCTTCGGCGCGCGAGGCGCTGGCCGCCATCGTCCCGCAGGGTGGGCGCTATTCCTTCTGGCTGAATGACGACCTGGTGAAGACGCTGGCGGAAACTGAAGGCCTCAAGCCGGAACAGCTTCGCGTCTATCCCGGATCGAGCGAGCCGCTGCATCACGCGGTCGCCGTTTTCACCTCACCGCAGCGCAGCTATGTGACGGCCGATCCCGGATACGAAGCTGGAATGATCGTCGCCCATGCCGGCGGTGCGAAGGTGGTGAAAGTTCCGCTGACGAAAAGCTACGCGCACGATGTGAAAGCGATGCTGGCCGCGGCTCCCGACGCGGGCGTGTTTTACGTCTGCACACCCAACAATCCCACCGGCACTCTGACCAGCCATTCCGATATCGAATACCTGGTCGAGAACAAGCCCAAGGGTTCGGTCGTGCTGGTGGATGAAGCTTATATTCATTTTGCCGACGCGGTTTCGGTTATGGATCTGGTGAAAGCCGATAAGGACGTGATCCTGCTGCGCACGTTCTCGAAGATTTACGGGATGGCGGGGCTACGCTGCGGAGTCGTCTTCGGCCGGCCCGACCTGCTGGAGAAGATCGAAACCTATGGCGGCTGGAATGCCATGCCGATCACCGCGCTCGTCGCCGCATCGGCGAGCCTGAAAGATGGGCAGTTGCTGCCCGAGCGCAAGCGCATCAACGCTCGCATCCGCGGCGAGGTCTTTGCCTGGCTTGAGCGCAACGGATATTCCTACGTTCCCTCGGAATCGAACTGCTTCATGCTCGACACGAAACGTCCGGCGAAAGCAGCGATCGATGCCATGGCCAAACAAAATGTATTTATTGGACGCATCTGGCCCGCTTGGCCGACCTACGCGCGGGTTACGATTGGAACCGCGTCTGAGATGGAGCAGTTCCAGACGGCGTGGCAGAAGATGATGTCAGGCGCGGTGACGGCCAGCGTGGGGGCGGTTCCGGGGTGGGGAGAATTAGGTAAGCGCAGAAGGAATTTGGACGGGATCGTGGTGAGGGCCTAAACCGACCTCTGTTCGAGAGTACGTTAATGAAGATTAGTGGCAAGAAAAAGGTCCGTGCAAGGGCGGCGCGGGTACTTTCCAAGCACGCCTTGGTCGGGACTTGGGAAGATCCGGAAGAAAAATTTCAGATGCTAGTTCGTTACAACCACCCCATGGCAGGGACTTGGCAAGAGGTGGAGAATCCGATATCGGAAACGTCCGTAGTTTATGAAATTGCTGTCGCGGGCGGACAATTCGCTGTGAGCGGCATCGACGAGGGCGATGGAACGAAACTTACGATTTCAAATGTCAAATGGGATGGTTCTGCGCTTTATTTTACGAGTGTATATCCCCGCACGGGACACTGCGTAGAACATGAGTTGAGGGCGTTCAAGCCGGGCTTGGTAAAACACTACGTCACTTCGACCAATCTTGAACTGTGGAGGAAGCGGTCGAAGACGAAGAAACGCAAGTCAAGCTAAAGCTTTTGGCACACCCAATGCATCCGAAGTGTAAAGGTCTCGGTATAGCATTTGTCTATGCCGAAAAAACCTCCCACCCCCACTTGTTTGGCGGAACCTTCTATAAGACTTTCTGCTCGTGGCGTTGCCCGCCTGCAAGCGCGGCACCCGTGGGTTTATCGCTCGGACATTACCGAAGAAAAGGATGTGCCTCCGGGGGCCGTGGTCCGCGTTCTCGATTCGCGGGGGAAATTCCTCGGAACTGCACTCTACAGTTCCTCGTCGCAGATCGCGATCCGCATGATCTCTCATGGTTCGGTGTCCGATCTGCCTGGTTTGGTCGCGGAGCGCATTCGCGCCGCCATCGCCTACCGGAAAGAACTGGTCCGGAATACCGACGCCTGCCGCATCGTCTTCAGCGAAGCTGATTTTCTGCCCGGCCTCATCGTCGATCGGTATAACGACGTGGTCACGCTGCAAATCCTGACCCAGGCCATGGACGCCGCACCGGTTCGCGACGCCGTCCTGCAAACGCTGCGCGAAGAACTGCAACCGGCGGGAATCGTGGAGCGCGTCGATGCGCGCATTCGAGAACTTGAGCAATTGCCGGCGCTCTCGTCCCGTTTGCTTTGGGGGGAGAAGAGTTCGACCGTCATCAATATGAACGGCGGGCACACGAACGGGGGGAATATGAACGGCGGGATGACGGGCGGCGAGGGAAGCAATGCCGTCCGCTTTCACTACGACGCTCTCGAAGGCCAGAAGACCGGCGCCTTTCTCGATCAGCGGGAAAACTATGCCGCGGCGGCCGAACACGCGCACGGCGAGGCGCTCGACGCTTTCTGCTATCAGGGCGGATTCGCGCTGCATCTGGCAACGAAGTGTGCGAGCGTCACTGGAGTGGACAGTTCGCGTCCGGCGCTCGAAATGGCGGAAAGGAACGCGCTTCTGAACGGGCGCGAGTTGGAGTGGATCGAGGGGAACGCCTTCGACCTCTTAAGGGAATACGCCGCGGCGAACCGCCGCTATGACACCATCGTGCTCGATCCGCCGGCCTTCGCCAAGACCAAGCGCGACCTGGAAAAAGCCCTGGGGGGCTACAAGGAGCTCAATCTGCGTGCCCTGAAGATGCTGCGGCCGGGAGGGGTTCTTGTCACCTGCTCCTGCTCCTTCCACGTCGGCGCGTCGGACTTCCTGGGGGTGGTGGCCGACGCGGCCCGCGACGCCCACAAATCCCTGCGCCTGGTGGAGAATCGCGGAGCGGCTAAAGACCATCCAATATTATTGAATGTGCCTGAAACCAGCTACCTCAAGTGCCTGATCTTGATCGTAAGCAACTGAAAAATAAAAAGATAATGTGCTTGACAATAACACACTAAGATTTTATGATTCAGTGACACTAATTACAGACCCGGGAGCTTCCGAAAGCTCCCCGAATGAACTTCAAGTAGGAGGATTTAAGTCATGACCATGCTTACCCGTTGGGATCCATTCCGTGAGTTCGTCACCCTGCAAGACCGCATGAATCGTTTGTTCCGCGACCCGCGTGGGCCGGAAGGGCAGGATGAATCTCTAACCACGACCGCATTTGCTCCACCCGTGGACGTCTACGAGGACGAGCACAACGTCACACTGAAGATCGAAGTGCCGGGAATCGACGAGAAGGACATCGACGTCCGCATCGAGAACAACACTCTGACCGTGCACGGCGAGCGCAAGTTCGAGAAGGAAGAGAAAGAAGAGAACTACCGCCGCATGGAGCGGCAGTACGGCAGCTTCACCCGCACCTTCACTCTCCCGAACACAGTCAACCATGACAACGTTCAGGCCGACTATGACAAGGGCGTGTTGAAGATCAAGCTGGAGAAGAAAGCAGAAGCCAAGCCGAAACAGATCAAGGTAAACGTAGGCAGCCAGAAGACGCTCGAAGGCAAAGAGCCCAAGGGCGTCGGCAAAGCGGCGTAAGCGATGCTCGTAGCTGTAAACTCAGCGGGAGGCGAGAACCAACGCCTCCCGTTTCATTTGTAATTGGCAATTTGTAATTGGTAATTTGAAAATCGAAAACCGCAAGTTTTTGTAAATTACAAATTACCAATTACAAATTGCAAATTCTAGAGCTCGGGATTCGAGCTCGGGAGCGAAACCCATGGCAATTCGTTGGGACAAATTCACCGTCAAGGCGCAGGAAGCCGTCCAGCGCGCGAACGAGCTTGCGTCCGAGCACGGCAATCCGGAACTTGCTCCGCTGCATCTGCTGGCCGCGCTGGTCGAGGACCGCGAAGGCATCGTCGCGCCGGTGCTCGAAAAAATCGGCATCGGGCCGCAGGCGGTGCTCAGCGACCTCTACAAAGAAATCGAGAAGCTGCCGAAGGTCTCGGGCAGCGGCGGCGCGCAGCCGCCGGCTATGTCGGCGGCGATCAATCAGGTTCTGGAGATGTCTTTCAAGGAAGCCGACACCTTCAAGGATGAATACGTCTCGACTGAGCACATGCTGTTGGCGCTGACCGGTCTGAAGCGCGATTCAGCGCAGGAGTTGCTGGTGCGTCACGGCGCGACGTACGACGCCATCCTGAAAGCGCTCACCGCGGTTCGCGGATCGCAGCGCATCACCGACCAGAATCCTGAAGGCAAGTACCAGGCGCTGGAGCGCTATGCGCGCGACCTGAACGAGCAGGCGCGGCGCGGCAAACTCGATCCCGTGATCGGCCGCGATGAAGAAATTCGCCGCGTGGTGCAGGTGCTTTCGCGGCGCACCAAGAATAATCCGGTGCTGATCGGCGAGCCGGGCGTGGGCAAAACGGCCATCGTTGAAGGCCTGGCGCAGCGCATCATTTCGGGCGACGTGCCGGAAGCGCTCAAGAACAAGCGCGTCGTGGCGCTCGATTTGGGAGCGATGCTCGCCGGCGCGAAATATCGCGGTGAATTCGAAGACCGGCTCAAGGCTGTGCTGAAGGAAATCGAGGACTCGCAGGGCAAGATCATCCTCTTCATCGACGAGTTGCACACGCTTGTCGGCGCCGGCGCCGCCGAGGGCGCGATCGACGCTTCGAACATGCTGAAGCCGGCGCTTGCTCGCGGAGAGTTGCGCGCCATCGGCGCCACCACGCTCAACGAATATCGCAAGTACATTGAGAAAGACGCCGCGCTCGAACGCCGCTTCCAGATCGTTTTCGTGGGCGAGCCGAACGTCGAAGACACGATTGCGATCTTGCGCGGACTGAAGGAAAAATACGAAGTGCACCACGGCGTGCGCATCAAAGACTCGGCCATCGTGGCGGCGGCTACGCTCTCGCATCGCTATATATCCGACCGCTTCTTGCCGGATAAAGCCATCGACCTGATCGACGAGGCCGCCAGTTCGCTGCGCATCCAGATCGATTCCATGCCCACGGAAATCGATCAGCTCGAACGGCGGGCCACGCAACTCGAAATCGAGAAGCAGGCGCTGAAAAAGGAAGACGACGCCAATTCGAAGGAGCGCCTTGCTCACGTCGAGAAAGAACTGGCCGGAATTCGCGAGAAGTCAAACGCGCTTAAAGCCAAGTGGAAGCAGGAGAAGGACGTCATCGCGAAAGCGCGCGCCCTGAAAGAAAAACTCGAGCAGCTGAAGATCGAAGAAGCCGCTGAGGAGCGCAAGGGGAATCTGGAACGCGTTGCGCAGATCCGCTATGGACTCATCCGCCAGACCGAGGGCGAGTTGACTAAGCTTACGGAAAAGGCAGCGGGCGAGGGCGCCCGCTCCACACGCATGTTGAAAGAAGAAGTCGATGAGGAAGACGTTGCCCGCATCGTCTCCAAGTGGACTGGCATTCCGGTTTCCAAAATGCTGGAGGGCGAAGTCAAGAAACTCATCAACATGGAAGACCGGCTGCGGCTACGCGTCATTGGACAGGACGCGGCGCTCGAACGCGTGGCCAACGCCATCCGTCGTTCGCGCGCCGGGTTGAGCGATCCCAAGCGGCCGATCGGGTCTTTTATTTTCCTGGGGCCGACCGGCGTCGGCAAAACCGAACTGGCGCGCGCGCTTGCTGAATTTCTTTTCGACGACGAGCGCGCCATGGTGCGCATCGATATGTCGGAATACATGGAGAAGCATGCCGTGTCGCGTCTGATCGGCGCGCCTCCGGGATACGTCGGCTACGAAGAGGGTGGACAGCTCACCGAGCAAGTGCGGCGGCATCCTTACGCGGTCGTGCTCTTCGACGAAATCGAAAAAGCGCATCCCGATGTGTTCAACATCCTGTTGCAGATCATGGACGACGGCCGCCTCACCGATGGCAAGGGGCGCAAGGTGGACTTCAAGAACACGGTCATCATTATGACCTCGAACCTGGGCTCGGCGTACCTGCAGTCGGAAAACATTCGCTCCGCCGAGGGCTTCGAGCACGCCTCGAAGCAGGTGATGGACGCGCTGCATGGGCATTTCAAACCCGAGTTCCTGAATCGCGTGGACGACATTATCATCTTCCATCCGCTGGGCAAGGAACAGTTGGTGAAGATCGTCGAGCTGCGGCTTGAAGATTTGCGCCGACTGCTTGCCGACCGCAAGATTTCCCTGGAGCTGACCGATGCTGCTAAGGAGTTGCTTTTCACCGAAGGCTACGATCCGAACTTTGGAGCGCGTCCGCTGAAGCGCGCTATTCAGAAGCTGGTGCAGGATCCGCTGGCGCTGAAAATTCTGGACGGGGCGGTGCTGCACGGGGATCATGTGGTGGTGGACAGCGATAAGAGAGCGGGCAAGATGACGTTCAAGGTTAGTGAGCGGGTGGGGGAGAAGGAGACGGCGCGGGGTAAGAAGTAATGCTTGTGTGGCGAGGCTGCAGAAACCTGCCGAGCTTTGCTCGGCTGGACGGGCGAGACGCCCATCCCCACACAACCCTTGCTGACGCAAGAATCTCTCTGAGGGAAGACTGCATTGGCTGACGACACCAAATTGCGTGATTTCTTGCAGGAACTGCTCCGGCGCGGGGGCAGCGACCTTTTGCTGGTTCATGGAGTTGCGGCCTCGATTCGCAAGAACGGAGAGGTCGAGAAGATCGGAGACGATCCGCTGGATGGCTTGGAAATCGAATCTCTGGTTCAGCCGATTCTGACGCCGGTCGCGGCCGGGCAGTATCGCGCCGTGCAGATCGCCGATTCCTCTTATCGAATTGCTGGCCTGGGGCGATTCCGCATTAACCTGCATCGCGAGCGCGGTCACGCCGCGGCCACGATCCGCGCGCTGCCGATGAAGGTACCAGCGCTCGGCGAACTGGGACTTCCGGTCGAGGTCGGCAATCTGGCGGGGCTGCGTCGCGGGTTGGTGCTGATCGGAGGCGCGGCGGGCGCTGGGAAATCCACAACTCTCGCGGCGCTGGTCAACGAGATCAACCAGCGCGATGCGCGCCACATCGTGACCATCGAAGATCCTGTCGAATACGAGCATGCGCACATGCGTAGCGTCATCGAGCAAGTCGAGGTCGGAACGGACGCGCCCGACTTTCCCACGGCTCTGCGGGCGGCCCTGCGGCAGGCGCCGGACGTGCTCGTGGTTGGCGAGATGCGCGATCCGGAGAGTATGGCCATTGCTGTTTCGGCTGCCGAGACTGGGCATCTGGTGCTTTCCACGCTGCACACTACCGACGTGGCTTCCGCGATCTCGCGCATCTCCGATTCGTTTCCGGTGGAACGGCAGAGCACGATTCGGCAGGAACTGGCGATGGCGATCTCGGCGGTTTTGACGCAGATACTGTTGCCGAGCCGCAAGGGCGGGCGCATTCCAGCGATTGAGCTGCTGATGATCGGATACGGGGCGCGGCAGCACATCCGCCACAACGCGCTGCAACACCTGAACCAGGAAATCACGATGACCAAGGGGAAGGGATCGATCACCTTGGAGGAGTCGCTGGCACGGCTGGTGAAAGGCGGGCACCTGGAGCGGGAGGAAGCCATCGAATTTTCGGTGCACCCGGACGAACTGAAGAGCCGGCTGAGAGGGCTGGGGTAAGTTTTCGGAGGCGGCGTTTACCGTTTTGCTGAAAAACTTCTGGTGCGCCCCACAGCCACCCTCAGCGGCTAAAGCCGCCAGAATTGAGCGCCTACATCGCAGCGGTAAACCGCTGCGCCACCCAAAATCAAATGCGAGACCGAGTTTTCTCCGCGGCCTATTTATGCGGAGCGGCGAAACGCGTCCGCTACTTCTCCTCGCGACAAATACCACGCCACTATCACGCGCACAATAATTCCCAGCCCGCCGAAGGCTAACGCTTTTGGCTGAGCGGTGACGGTTGCGGCTGAAACTGACGGGACCAGCATTGCGATTCCTGCGATGGCAATCAGTAACGCGGCGTGCCTCGCGATGTTATTGAGTTCCACGAGACCCCACGCGACTCCGCCTCCTACGACGGCCACGAGCAGGAACATGTACGGGCCAGCCAATTCCAGACCGAATAATAGCGGCGCGCCTGCCGACATCGACACCGTGCCTGGACGAAGGAGCATCAGGGCGCCCGCGATGCCGAGATAGATGGCGCAGAGAGCGAACAGGGCGGCTAGGGTTCGCACTCCATTGGGGACGCTGTGGGCGGGGTTATCGGTCACAGAGTTCTCAGATTTTGTCATCCCGAACGAAGTGAGGGATCGGTAGTTCGCGGCAAAATGCAGATCCCTCACTTCGTTCGGGATGACAATACCTTTTGATGACCATGCATTTTAAGGTATCGCGGCTCGTAGAATACAAGTTGTGGACGCGCATTCACAAACAAAACTGATCGTGCTGAACCTTAAGACGGGGATGCCTACGGTCGAGCAGGCGAAGCGGCGATTGCTGGAGTCGTTGTATGCGCCGCGGGGAGCGAGCGGGCCGGTGGTGAAGATCATTCATGGCTACGGATCTTCGGGGAAGGGTGGGGCCATTCGCACCGCGATCCGTGAACAGATGGCCGCGTGGCAGCGCGAAGGCAAGGTGCTCAAAGTGGTGGCGGGCGAAAACTGGAGCATCTTCGACAGGGACTCGCAGGATCTGCGGCAGCGCTATGCTTTTCTCGGCAAGGATGAAGATCTCGATCGCGGGAATGCGGGCATGACGATCGTTGAGTTTCCGGCCGATACTTCTCGCATATTTCGATCGTTGTAATTCTGAAATGAGTTGGTACCCCGGAATGCTGCCGAGCTGCGCTCGGCTTGGACGGGCGAGGCGCCCGTCCCCACACGAGCCGCCCCGTCTCTACGTTAGAATCCTCCGGTGGCTGTTCGCCTGCAGATTGATGCTAGCCGCGGGTCCGCCCGCGCCGGCAAGCTCATCACTCCTCACGGAGAGGTAGAGACGCCTGTGTTCATGCCGGTCGGAACCCTGGCTTCGGTCAAGGGCGTCTCGCAGGATGTGCTCGAAGAACTTGGCGTCCAGATTCTGCTGGGCAATACCTATCATCTTTATCTGCGTCCTGGTGTTGAAACGATTCGCCAGATGGGCGGGCTGCACCAGTTCATGTCGTGGGATCGAGCTATTCTCACCGACTCGGGCGGCTTCCAGGTTTTCAGCCTGAACGATCTCCGGAAAGTCAGCGAAGAAGGGGTGGCGTTCCGCTCGCACCTGGACGGCTCCCCGCACTTTCTGAGTCCCGAAAAAGCCATGGAGGCGCAGATCGGGCTGGGAGCCGACATCATCATGGCCTTCGACGAATGCACGGAGTATCCGGCCGGGGCTCAACGTGTGCGCGACTCGATGGAATTGACACTGCGCTGGGCTGAGCGCTGCAAGAGTTATTTCGAGGAGCACAAGCACGAGGTGCCTTGGGCGCGCACAGAGGCTGCGGAGCTTCGCTCCGCTGGGCGGACGAGGGCGTCCGCCCCTACGCGGGCGCGGGCAACGCCGGCAGCTGAGGCTACGCAGGCGTTATTTGGTATTGTGCAGGGCGGAATGGACCTTGAGCTGCGTCGCGAGTCGGCTGGCCGGACTATCGACATCGGCTTTCCTGGGTATGCTATCGGCGGCCTTAGCGTGGGCGAACCTCGCGAGCTTACTCGCGACATCGTCTTATCCACGCTTGAGCATCTTCCGTGCAACCAGCCGCGTTATCTGATGGGGGTCGGCACTCCGGAAGAGATCGCCCAGTACGCGCAGTCGGGCGTGGACATGATGGATTGCGTGCTCCCTACCCGCGCCGCCCGCCATGGATTGCTGTTCACCTCCGAAGGCAAGGTTTCGATCAAGCAGGCCCGGTACGCGCAGGACGAAAGCGCGCTCGATGCCGGCTGCGACTGCCGCGTCTGCCAGCGTTATTCACGGGCCTACCTGCGCCATCTTTACGCCGCGAACGAACTGCTGGCGCAGGTTTTGAATACGGTGCACAACCTGCACTATTACCTGGCCACCATGCGGACCGTCCGGGCGTGGATACGGGCAGGCCACGCGGCTCGTACCGTGACTACGCGATGATTCATGTGGAGGAACGAGCGTCGCCTCGCCGGTTCAGCCGGGCGGCGGTGTCAGGCTCTCCACCGATAGCTGTCGGCTGTAAATTCGGCGAGCCCGCCTTGACACGTTGCTAGCCGTCCGGCATTCTATTTAACTTGGGGATAAGGTACGTTTCTTTCTGTGCCGTACCGACCGAAACCGGAGTGCGGCATCGCCGGTTCTAGCCTGCAAGTTGTAGGATCCTCCGGCCAAAGAAGAAAAGAATTCCCAAAGCTAAGCAGGGAAAGTTCAGCGGCGAAAGAAGCAAACTTGTGCCGAGTTGCGCTCGGCTGGCCCGAAGGGGGCGGATTGGGCGGCCGCGGTTTTAATCGGGTTTGAGTCACATATTTCGTTCCACAGGATCGACTTGGGGTGGAAAATATTTTGCCTGGCATATCGTCTGGTGTGACTGGCGGATTGGCGTTTTGGTTGCAACTACCCGGGGGCACGAGTCTGCTCGGGCTGGCGCCGCTGCTGTTTATCTTTGCCATTTTTTACTTCCTGCTGATTCTGCCGCAGCAGCGGAAGCAGAAGAAGTGGCAGGCTATGCTGGGCGAGTTGAAAAACGGAGACAGGATCGTCACCAGCGGAGGCTTGCGCGGGACGATCGTCAGCCTCAAGGACGATGCGCTGGTCTTGCGCGTGCCGCCCGACAATCTGAAGCTCGAAATCAGCCGAGCATCGGTGGTATCGGTGACGACGGCGGAAGAAGGAAAGTCTTAGAGCTGCGAGCTTCGAGCTAGGGGCTTCGAGCAATGGGTCCAGAGGTTGCTTTTAGCTCGTAGCTCGCGGCTCGAAGCGCTCTCGAAGCGCTCTTGGTACGGTTTTTCATGAATAAGAATCTCAGCTGGAAGTTGGTAGTCATTTTCGGGCTCCTGATCTTCTTCCTGTTCGGCATCCTCGGTATTCCGAAGGATTGGTCGGGCAGGGGGATGCTGGCATCGATCACCGACCGCATTCATTTGGGCCTCGACCTGCGAGGCGGGACGCACCTGATCCTTCAGGTGCAGGTCAACGACGCGGTCAACGTCGATTCCGACAACGCGCTTGCGCGCCTCAAGGAAGACTTGCGGACGCACAAGATCAGTTACGCCGAGATCACCAAGCCCGATCCGGTGAACCATCCGGAAATGATCGTGGTCAAAGGCGTTCCTCCGGATCAGGCCAGCGATTTCAAGAACATTATTGCCGACCGGCTTCCGGATTACGACGCCAGCTCGGGCGCGGAAAATTCCTGGACGGTTTCGATGAAGGGCCAAAACTTGGCCGACTTGAAGAACCGCGCGGTCGCCCAGGCCATCGAAACCATCCGCAATCGAATCGACCAACTCGGCGTGAGCGAACCGGTGATCCAGGAGCACGGCCTGGGCCAGTACCAGATTCTGGTGCAACTTCCGGGCGTGGACGATCCGGCGCGGGTGAAGGAAATCATGCAGTCCACGGCGATGCTCGAAATCAAGCAATCGCTGGGCGGGCCGTATTCGAGCGAGCAGTCGGCCTTACAGGAGCACGGCGGGGTGCTGCCTCCGGATACTGTCCTGATGCAAGGTAGGAGCATTGGCTCGCGCAACAGCGAAAGCGGCGAACAGTGGTACATAATCTCTCGTGCCTCGGCCGTGACCGGTCGCGATCTTCGTACCGCGGAACCGTCCAACGACGAAAATGGGCAGCCGGCGGTTCGGTTTATCCTCACCGCTGAGGGTGGGCGCAAGTTCTACTCCTTCACTTCGGCTCATGTCGGCGACTACCTGGCGGTGGTGCTCGACAACAAGGTGCAGGAAGTGGCGGTGATCAAAGAAGCCATTCACGACACCGGCGTCATCAACGGGCGGTTCACTCAGCAAGAGACGCAAGACCTATCGATGACTTTGCGTTCGGGCGCGCTGCCGGCCGGCATCAAGTACCTGGAAGAGCGCACGGTGGGGCCGTCGCTAGGGGCCGATTCGATTCGTTCCGGGGTTCGGGCGGCCATGGTCGGCATGCTGGCCGTGCTCATCTTTATGCTGATTTACTACCGCTGGGCGGGCGTGAATGCCGATATTGCGCTGATCCTGAACCTGGTGATACTGCTCGGGTTCATGGGCTACTTCGGAGCGGTGCTGACGCTGCCGGGCATTGCCGGCGTCATCCTGACGGTGGGCATGGGGGTGGATTCGAACGTGCTGATTTTTGAGCGCATCCGGGAAGAGCTGAGGAATGGCAAGACGCCGCCCTCGGCCGTGGAGCAGGGATTCGGCCATGCCTGGATCACCATCGTCGATACCCACGTCACGACGATTGTCTCCGCTATGATTCTATTCATCTTTGGAACCGGGCCGGTAAAGGGTTTTGCCACGACGCTGGTGTTCGGTCTGGCGGCAAACCTGTTTACGGCGGTGTTTGTATCGCGTGTGATTTTCGATTGGGTGCTGAGCAGGAAGCAGCGCGGCGAAGCGTTGAGTATCTAAGGCAGTCGTCGGTCGTTGGTCGTTAGTCGTTCGCGGATTTCAAGGACGATGCACCCCGAATGACTAACGACTGACGACTAACGACTGATTTTTTGAAGGGATCGTACGCAGCGTGGAATTCTTTAGAGACACGAACATCGATTTCCTTGGGAAGAAGTGGTACTTCCTGACCTTCTCGCTGATCTTCAGCGTGGCTGGAGTGCTTTCCATGGCGTTCTGGCACGGCATCCCGCTGGGCGTCGATTTCCGCGGCGGGACGCTGGTCTACGTGAAGTATGCGCATACTCCCGATCCGTCCGCCATCCACTCGGAGATCGAGCGCGCCGGCTTGAAGAACGCCCGCGTTCAGAGGTACGGCCAGCCCGGCATTAACGAAGTGCTGATCGCCCTCGATATTCAGGAGACCAGCGAACAGGCTCTCGACAAGGGTAAAATCCAGATCCTTCAGGCGCTCGAAAGCCACGCTGCCCCCGGCAAGCAGGACCTCAACAACTCCAGTTCCTTGACGGTCGCGAATTATCTTCTGGAGAAGGACCCGCTTCACCTGGGATCGGGCAGCGAGGCCAACCCCCGCTACACTGCGATAGCTCAGGCGATTGTCAACTATCGCGACAAGACGAAAAGCGGCGTGCTCGGCTCCATTTCCAATGATGAGCTGAAGAGTGTGGCCGATCCTGCGGTCGTCGCCTCGCTCCAGGACAACTTCTACGTTTCGGACTTTGGTATCCGCAACGTCGAGATTGTCGGCCCGCAAGTGGGGCAGCAGCTGCGCAAGCAAGCTATCCTGGCCACCCTTTATTCGCTGGGCGGAATGCTGATCTACCTGGGGTTCCGTTTCGAATGGATCTACGGGGTCGCCGCCGTGTTGACGGTTTTCCACGACACTCTGATTACGGTCGGCGCCTTCTCGCTTTTGAACTGGGAAATTTCGCTGACCGTGATCGCCGCTATCTTGACCCTGATCGGATACTCCAATAACGACACCATCGTGGTGTTTGACCGCATACGGGAGAACATCAAGCTATTGCGGCGGGAAAAGCTGGCGGACATTGTCAACAAAAGTATTAATCAGACTTTGAGCCGAACGATCTTGACAGCGGGGCTGACTTTCCTTACCGTGCTTGCGCTGTTCCTTTTCGGCGGCGAGGTGCTGCATGGATTCAGCTTCGCCCTGGTCATCGGAATCCTGATCGGGACTTATTCCTCGATTGCGATTGCCGCCCCGATTCTGGTGGCGTACCAGGATTGGCGGGGTAGCCGGGGCAAGAAGCCGATTGCCATGCCGCTGCGGTCGGGCAGCGGCCCGGCGCAGCCGAAGGAAAAAGTTAAGGTCTGAATCCGGGCCATTTGGCGTAAAATCATTGACCTGCCCGGAGAGGCAGGAGTTCGCAGGGGGGAAGCTCGGAAAGAGTGGGAGCAAAGAGGATGTGGCCGGTGTCTAAATTCTCGTAATGCTCTGGTGTGCGTAGGAGAAGCTTATGTTTGAAGACAGCCTTATTGAGTCAGGGAATAGGTTCAGGGCTAAGCGGCGGTTGAGCACCACCATTCTGTCTTTCTTTGGGCAGTTCGCGCTCATCGGGATCCTGATCCTGATCCCGCTGATTTATACCGACGCGTTGCCCAAGACGCAGCTGATGACCTTCCTGGTAGCGCCCCCACCGCCGCCCCCGCCACCACCCCCTCCGGCGGCTGCTCCAGTTAAAGTGGTGAAGATGCAGAGCGAAGTCATCAACGGCCAGTTGCGTACTCCGACCAAGATTCCAGAAAAAATTCAGATGATCAAAGAAGAGGAAGCGCCCCCGGATCTGGGTAGTGGCGGCGTCCCGGGTGGCGTGCCGGGGGGCATTCCCGGAGGCTCGGCGGGCGGCGTGATCGGGGGCATCATCAGTTCGACCGCGGTTGCTGTCCCGAAAATCGCTACTCCGGCGCGCATCCGCGTTTCGTCGGGCGTGTCGACCGGTCTTTTGATCAAGAAGGTTACGCCTAATTATCCGGCCCTGGCAAAACAGGCCCGCATTCAGGGGCATGTGCTGCTACAGGCGGAAATCAGCAAGGACGGTACGATTCAGAACCTGCAGTTGATTAGCGGGCACCCGATGCTGGCGCCGGCAGCGATCGAGGCCGTAAAGCAGTGGCGATATAAGCCATATCTGCTCAATGGCGAGCCGGTGGCGGTGGAGACGCAGGTGGATGTGGTCTTTAGCTTGTCGGGAGGCTAGATTCTCCGGTGAGCTTTTTGAAGGTTTCAAGGTTGTTTCAAGGATCACAAGTCAAGATTGTTTTGGCTCTGAGACCTTGAAACTATGAAATCGCGTTCTTGGTTTGTGGCGGTTTAAGGCCCTCCCCGTCCCACCTTTTGCCGAGACGGGAAGCCATGGTGCGGTTGGCACGCGCGGGCAATTCCGCCCTTAGGTTTTCTTGCATCATTGGTTTTCTGCATCAAACGATTCTGATCATGCTGCGAACCGCTGGTTGGCAACAGTCGTTGGCAACAGGGGGCCCGGAATCGCTGTATAGTGGAATCACTGGCTGAGAAGAGTTCGAAGCGAGTTCTAAACAGTTCTGAGGAGGAGAAGCAACTCATGGTAGTGAACCTGGCAGCAGTCGCACTCTGTAATTTCCATCTTTTCGCCGCCTGGCTTTTTCAAGACAACAGCTCGGTCGGTTGGGACCCGATTTCGCTCTGGAAGCAGATGGGCATTCTGGCGAAAGTCGTGGTTATCATTTTGTTCATCATGTCGGGGTGGTCGATCGGCGTGATGATTGACCGCTGGATGGCGTTCAACGCCGCGCGCAATCAGTCCCGCTCGTTCGCTCCCGCGGTAGCCGGAGCGCTGCGCGAAGGTAAGATTGACGAAGCGATCAAAGTCGCCGAGCGCAATAAGAAGAGTCACCTGGCCAAGGTGGTCACCGCGGGCTTGATGGAATTCAAGGCCCACCAGGATAGCCCGGGTGAAATTCCGGGCGAGACCATTGAAGCTTCCAAGCGAGCATTGGAGCGCACCGAAGCCATCGTCCACGCCGAACTCAAGCGTGGCTTGGGCGGATTGGCGACCATCGGTTCGACGGCTCCCTTCGTGGGACTGTTCGGAACCGTGGTCGGCATTTTGAACGCCTTCAACGGTATTGCCAAGGAAAAGGCAACCGGATTGGCAGCGGTCGCGGGCGGCATTTCGGAAGCGCTCGTAACCACCGCCGTCGGCTTGTTCGTGGCGATTCCGGCGGTCATGATGTTCAACTATCTGACCGGCCGCGTGGAAGCGTTCGACGTGGAGATGGATAACTCCTCGAGCGAACTGATCGATTACTTCCTGAAGCGCCGGAGCATGCGCCGGTCGTAGTTCCAAGGCCGCGGGCTGCACCCATGAGTTGCTGGCGGAGGGACGGGCGTCTCGCCGGTCCGGCCGGGCGGGGACGCCCGGCTCTCCACGATCAGGTGTTGCGGCGCTGGGGCAAGCGCAGGCAGGAGACAGAATTCCATGGCATTAGCAAAGCGAAACGAAGGGGCCAACGTCACCTCTGACATCAACGTCACGCCCATGGTGGACGTGATGCTGGTACTGCTCATCATCTTCATGGTGGTCACGCCCATGTTGCAACATGGCGTCCCGGTGGACATGGCCAAAGTTAATAATCCGACGGATATGCACGACGCCGACAAGGAAGACGCGCTGCAGATTGCCATCACTCGCGATGACAAGGTCTTCTTCGGGAACGATCTCATCAAGCCCGACGATCTGACCCAGAAGATCAAGGACAAGTTGACGAACCGGACCGATAAGCGGGTCTTTCTCAAAGCCGACATGCGGGCGAAGTTCGGCTGGGTGGTCGAAGTGGTCGACAATGTACGCGCCGCCGGGGTGGACCAGCTCGGCCTTTTGACGGATCAGAGAAAGTCCGGAAACCTTACCCCGCCGCCAGGCGCCACTTCGCCGACGGGCGGGCAATAACACGCAATCGCAAGTAGAGGAGATCGATTATGAGTATGGTCGTCGGCGCCAAGGGTGGTCAGAACGCGAACATGAACGTCACGCCGCTGATTGACGTCCTGCTGGTGTTGCTGATCATTTTCATGGTGATCACGCCACTGACGCCCAAAGGTTTGGAGGCGTTGGTGCCCCAGCCTCCACCGCCCAATCAGAAACAACAGGCCACGCCTGATCGCACCATCGTGGTGCAGTTGATTGACCACGGCGCCGGCAATCCGCCCGGTCTCAAGATCAATCAGGACGAGGCTACTTGGGAAAATCTGCAGGGGCGTTTGGAAGATATTTTCAAAACCCGCGCCGAGAAAGTCATGTTCGTGAAGGGCGATGACAATGTGCCCTTCGCCGACGTCGCCAGCGTCATTGATATTGCGCATTCGGCCGGCGTCGACAAGGTCGGCTTGATCACAGCCAGAATCGAAGCGGGCGGCTAGAATCGGGCGATCGGGTCATCGGATGATCTGAGCACGATGATCCGATGGCGAAAGACTTGCATTCCCGTCTTGCGCCTCGCCGGTTGCTCCGTCTCAGGTTTTTTCCGGCACTCCGCAGCAAGGAGATTCATAAAGCAATGAAAACTACTCAAAGGCTTTTGGTGGTGTTCGCCGCCGCATTGATGCTGCTCTCCGGCACCGGCTGCAACAAGCTTAAGGCGCGTGACCACCTCAACAAGGGTGTGCAGGCTTACAAGAACTCCAAGTTCGAGCAGGCGATTGACCACTTCCAGCAAGCCGTCGCGCTTGACCCGTCTCTTATCAATGCCCGGCTGTATCTGGCCACAGCTTTTGCCCAGCAGTACATTCCGGGCGCCGATACTCCCGAGAACAACCACTATGGCGAGCAGGCGATAGACCAGTACAAGCAAGTGCTGCAGGTCGATCCCAAAAACATCAACAGCATCAAGGGCATCGCCTATCTCTACTTGCAGATGAAGAAATTCGACCTGGCCAAGGAGTACTACAAGAAAGCTTCCCAGGTCGATCCCAACGATCCCGAACCTTATTACTCGGTCGCGGTCATCGACTGGACGCAAACCTACGTGCCGCGTCAGGAAGAGCGCGCCAAGCTCGGTATGAAGCCCGATGACTCTTTGCCGGCCAAGGACAAGAAGGTCTGTGCCATGTTGAAGGAGCAAAATACCCCCAACGTTCAGGAAGGTATCGATAACCTGAACAAGGCGCTGCAGCTTCGTCCCGATTACGACGATGCCATGGCCTACATGAACCTGATGTACCGGGAACGCGCCGATATCCAGTGCGATGACCCGGCCGCCCGCGCTGCCGATCTGAAGACCGCCGACGAGTGGGTCGACAAAACCATGGCCACCAAGAAAGCCAAGGCAGAAAAACAGCCGGGCGCAGGCGGCATCGTCATGGATCAGAACAAGTAAAGGCGCTGGTGTGAGGACGGGAGCCCTCGCGTTCAACCTAAGATGTTCAAGAAGATCCTGATCGCCAATCGAGGAGAGATCGCGGTGCGCGTCATGCGCGCCTGCCGCGAAATGGGCATTGCCACTGTCGCCGTCTATTCCGACGTCGACCGCGCTGCACTCCATGTCCGTAAGTCCGACGAAGCCTACCACATCGGCCCGGCTCCTGCCTCCGAGTCTTATCTGCGGATGGACAAGATTCTCGACGTCGCGAAACGCTCGGGCGCTGAGGCGATCCATCCCGGCTACGGCTTCCTCTCGGAGAACGCGAAGTTTGCGCAGGCGTGCGCCGATGCGGGCGTGAAGTTTATCGGGCCCACTCCGCACTCCATGAGAATGATGGGCTCGAAAACCAGCGCCCGTCAGGAGATGGAAAAAGCCGGCGTACCGTTTGTTCCCGGAACCTCGCGCGGCCTCACCTCTCCCGAAGAAGGCGAAGAAGTCGCGGAGCGCGTCGGCTACCCCGTGATGCTGAAAGCCGCGGCCGGCGGCGGTGGCAAAGGCATGCGCCTGGTGCACACGCGCCAGGAACTTCGTTCCGCCCTCGAATCGGCGCGGAGCGAAGCGCAGCGTTCTTTCGGCGACAGCGAAGTCTATATCGAGAAGGCGATCGTCAATCCTCGCCACATCGAGATGCAGATACTGGCGGACGAGCACGGCAATACCGTCTGGCTCGGCGAGCGCGAATGTTCCATCCAGCGCCGCCATCAGAAAGTTCTCGAGGAGGCGCCTTCGCCGATTGTCGATCCCGACATGCGCCGCCGCATGGGAGATGTGGCCGTCAAAGCCGCGCAGTCGGCCAACTACACCAATGCCGGCACCGTCGAATTCCTGGTCGATCAGCAAAAAAACTTCTACTTCCTTGAAATGAACACGCGCCTGCAGGTGGAACATCCGGTCACCGAGTTGACCACGGGACTCGATCTGGTGCACCTGCAAATCCACATCGCGGCCGGCGAGAAGCTGCCCTTCATCCAGTCCGACCTGGCGATTCGCGGGCACGCCATCGAGTGCCGCATCTACGCCGAAGACCCCGACAACAATTATTTTCCCAGCCCCGGCAAGATCACGGTGCTGCTCCAGCCCTCGGGACCGGGAATCCGCCGCGACAGCGGCATGTACGAAGGCTGGAATGTTCCCATGGATTACGATCCGCTGCTCGCCAAACTGATTGGCTACGGAAGCGACCGGCAGCAGGCCATCATGCGGCTGGAGCGGGCGCTCTACGAATATTTCGTGGCCGGCATCAAGACCAACATTTCTCTCTTCCAGCGTATCCTCGGCGACGCTGATTTCCGGGCCGGAAAACTCGACACCGGCTACCTCGATCGCCTGCTCGCGAAAAACAACCAGGCCGCTACGGCGCGCGCAGCGGAGCCCCAAATCGACGCGCTCGAGACGATCGCGGCCATTGCCGCCGGCATGTTCGCGGTGCTCGATCCCGCTTCGCCTGCCAACAAGAATGGGAACACCGGCGGGCCCGCTTCGGTTCCATCCAACTGGAAACAGAAGGGACGCTCGGAAGCGCTGCGCTGATCTTATGATTTATGAAATCATGGTGGGCGGCAAACCGCACCGGCTGGAGCTGGAAAAAGCCACCGGCGGATGGGAGTGCCGCTTGGACGGCCAAGCGGTCCCTATCGACGCGTTAATCCCGCGCCGCGACGTTTTGTCCCTCCTGGTCGACGGGCACGCCTACGAAATCAAGCGCGAGCAGACTGCCACCGATCTCCACATGTGGGTGGGCAGTTCGCGCTTCGTCGTCGAGTTGCGCGATCCGCGCTCCCTGCGCTCGCGGCAGAAAGCGGGCGGAGACGAAAAGGGGCCGAAGAAAATTCTTGCCCCCATGCCGGGCCGCGTCGTGCGACTGCTGGTCGCGGAAAATTCCGAGGTCGAAGCCGGGCAGGGCATCGTCGTAGTCGAAGCGATGAAAATGCAAAACGAAATCAAGTCGCCAAAAAAGGGAGTCGTGAAAAAATTATCGGCGACCCCCGGCGCCTCGGTGAACCCGGGCGACGTCTTGGCCATTGTGGAATGAAGGAGTCTAATGAGTCGGGAAGATTCCTCACAAGCAACATTGCTTACTAAAAGGTAGGCTTTAGCTGCTGGGAAAGTCCGATCTCCGTCCACAGCGCCTGAAGGCGCGGTCATAGCGCAACTCTTTTGGCATGCCTGAAAGCATGCCCTGATACGAACCGTACTTGCACGATGGGCTGCCAGCCAGCCCACAGCCCAAAACCATCCCCAGCCTCAGCACTTACGTCATCTCTAACCACCCTCGCGCCGCGCGTACCATGGAAGGCAGCGACAGATAGAACCGCAAATGCGGGAGGTCTCTTCGTGAAGCTACAGCGCATCATCAGTTTCGCAACCCTGGCCATCTCGATTCTTACGCTCGTCCTCGTATTAAAACGGCCCGCGCCGGTTGCGCCCGCGGCCGCGCCGGCTGCGGCTGCCGCCAATGCGCAATCTTTTCAGGAAAAGGTGAACCGGCTGGAGCGGCCCAGGGTGGTCGGAGAAGGCGAGAGCGAAGTCCGCATGAATTCCGGAGAATTGTCGGCTGCGCTGGCGCAAGCTGCCGGAGTGCTGCCCGCAACCACGGCTGCGCCCGCGAATAGTTCCACCAGCGCTCCCTCCAGCCCTTCCCCGGCAGGCCCGGCAACGGAGTTCCCCGGCGCGGTTCCGAATATCAAGGATTACCAGGTCACCATGGATGGAGACATCGTTCGCGGTCAATTTCTCACCCAGATCGCCGGCAAGGACGTCTACCTCACCCTAGCCGGACATCTCGGCGCCAAAGATGGTTACGCCACCTTCGACGCCACCGAGGTCAAGATCGGCGATCTCTCCGTGCCCGCGTCGCTGGTGAACGAGGTCTTGCAGAAAAAACTTGCGGAACAGCGCGATCAGCTCAAGCTGCCCAATAATGTGAAAGACCTCAAAGTCGAAAACGGCGAGCTGGTATTCGTGGAAAAATAGCGGCTACGAGCTACGAGCCGCGAGCCACGAGCAAACAGAGATTGGGGGTTCGCTCGTAGCTCGAAGCTCGTAGCTCACAGCTCGAACCACAGAGGAGCACAGAGAAACTTATTTGAAGCCGACCACCCGGCAGAAAGTGCCCGCCACCTCCGAAATCATCCGCCTGTAAAGCAAAATTTGCCCGGCGTGCTACACGATGGTTTCCTTTTCACAGAGTCTTCTAATCTCCATCTAATCTCTTTCTAACCGCAGCCATTTCAAATCGGCGGTATGACGAGTTTCCCGATCCCACCCAACTATGCTCCTGGCTATGCTGAGCACATCCTGGTGGCCAGCCCCAGTACCGTCGTGCGCCGGCGCGTCCTCGAAAGTCTGCGTTCCCCGGTCCGGCGCTTCGAGCAGGCCAGCGGCGGAGCCGAAGCTCTGGTCCATTTGGAGAGCGGGAGTTGGCAGGTGCTCGTTCTCGATCGCCACCTGCCCGACCTTGACGCCGAGGAACTGAGCCACACCGTGCGGCTGCGATATCCGGAAATCGAAGTCGTGCTGCTCGATCCAGAGCTCGATTCAGAACTCGATTCAAAGAGCGATTCAAAGCTCGATTCAAAGAGCGATGCCGAATCCGACCCCGAAGAGAAAGCGGACCTGCTTCGGGAAATGTGGCCGGCCGCGTCCCACGTTGATAACAACGAAAACCAGCACCAGGAAAACGACCAGGGCGATGCCGAAGACGAGTTTGTGCCCACTGCCTGCGCCGCTCAGTCGATTCTGGAAGCTCCCTTGCCCGGAATGATCGGCAACTCACGCATCATGCAACCCGTGTATCGTCTGGCGCGCCTGCTGGCGCCGCGCAACACCACCGTGCTGCTCACCGGCCCGACCGGCTGCGGCAAAGAAGTCGTCGCCCGCGCCATTCATCAGTTGAGCCCGCGCGCCGGACGCGCCTTCGCGGTCGTCAATTGCGCCGCCATTCCCGAAACCCTGCTCGAAGCCGAACTTTTCGGATACGCCCGCGGCGCCTTCACGGGAGCCATGCAAGCCTATGCGGGAAGAATCCAGGCGGCGCAGGGAGGCACGCTTTTCCTCGACGAAATCGGGGAGATGCCGTTGAGCCTCCAGCCCAAGCTGCTCCGTTTTCTGGAGCAGAAAGAACTGCAGCGCCTGGGCAGCGCCGAAGTCGTGCGCGTCGATGCCCGCGTCGTCTCGGCCACCAATGCGCACCTGCTGTCCCTGGTTCGCGAGGGAAAGTTCCGCGAGGATTTGTACTACCGTCTTGGCGTCTTCCCTGTCGAAATTCCGCCGTTGCGCGACCGGTCCGAAGATATTGCGCCACTGGCCGCGCACTTTCTCGCGAAATATGCGTCGCGCCTGCCCGCGCCGCAATTGTCCGCGTCTGCCCTGCAGCTGCTGAAAACACAGCCTTGGGCCGGGAACATTCGCGAACTGCAGAGCGTGATCGAACGCGCGCTGATCCTCTCGGAAGACCAAGCGGTGATTCGCCCCGAGCACCTCTTGCTCGCCGACTCGAGCTTTCGCAGCGCGCGCTAGGGAGAATTCAGTGTTGCTGTGGCCACAGGCGGCTGCCGAACTCCTCCACCCCGGTACGCTCGGCTTGGACCCTTCGACTTCGCTCAGGGCAGGCTCACGAGGGCGCCCGTCCCCACACGAGCTATCCGCGCCCCGCGTCCGAGTTATTGCGTAACCTGCTGGATCGAGCAATAGGTCGTCTTCATCCGCACTCCGCATAAGCGCGATCTAAGGCAATTAATGCCGGGCTGGCATCGCTCTTGCAAGTTAATCTTCATGTCTACCACTTTTCCCGCACCACGAGATCCGGGGCGCGACCCCGAGCATCCGCTGGCCCGCGCCTTTGCTTCGTTACGGAAAAATCGGCGAGTGGATCGAAAAACTCGGCTTTGCCACCGAACAGGAAGTCACCACCGCCTTAGCTCTGCAATGGGGATGTCCCGTCGCCTCATCTTTCGATCCCTCCACCATCCAGTCTCAGGGGAGCATTCCACTTCCCATCCTCGAAGCTTTTCAGATGGTGCCCCTCAACTACGCTGCCGCCACCAACACCCTCTACCTTGCCTTCGGAGAACGCGTCGACCACGCCGCTCTCTACGCCATCGAAAAAATTCTCGATTGCCGCACCCAGCCCTGTGTTGCCGGACGCAAAAGTATCGCCCGCCAACTCGACTCCATGCGCCAACTGCCCCGCCCCTGTGAAGTGGAATTCGGACCCATGAACGACCTCGCCGAAATGGCCCGCATCGCCTCCAGCTATACCGCCAGACTGAGTCCCGAACAAGTCCGCCTCAGCCGCGTCGGCCGTTTTATCTGGCTGCGCTTGGATGTCAATCGCGATGTTCGTCCCAACGCTCGTGCCAACGCTCGTCCCAAAATGCGTTCCAACACCACCAGCCTCGTCTTCCGCCTGCCCACCGATCCCCCCAGCGCAATCCCATTCACCCGCCCCGAGCGAAGCCCGGCAGCGCCGCCAATGACGTAGGAACGGACGCATTCGTCCGTTCCACACTTTGTCATCGTGAGCGGAGCGGAGACTTCACGAAGTGAAGTCCCTGCGCAGTCGAAGAGCCTGCCCATGGGCCAGAGCAGGAGCTAATCCCAGTTATTGTGAAAGCAACTTAGGGATTGTCATCTGAGCGGGTCACGGTCCCCAGCGTGGTTGAAGCGCAGAAAGCCCAGCGTCCCTCCCGATCCGGGGTCAATTAGTGTGATCGCGATGTTACGCCAACCATCGAGAACAATAGCTCTATTACAAATCCTGTTCGTTGCCTGAGTTATCATGGTGCGGTGAAACTGCATCAAGAAGGCACCATCCACAACCTGTATCAGCAATCGTTCCCCGTGGTGTTGGACTTGGACGCCACGGACGACGGTCACGTGTCTGGCTTCGTCAATTTCCACGGCGGGAATCTACGACCGGATGGTTTTCCGGTGGGACAGAAATTCTCGATTATCACTGACGACCCAAGAGGCAGTGTCGTCCAGAATTTCATCCATCTCACCATCAAATTTGTAAGCGCACAAACCGCACAGGTGACTGGACACATCAACGGTAGCCGTGCGCAGTTCCAGAACGTCAACACGGTCGCAAACGTTCAAGCTGAACTGGATGACCGTTTTGCTCAAATGGCAATCGAAGAAGCCAAGAAGAGCACGCCGGAAGATACTCAACCTCGTCCCAAGGTCGGTGCGGTTGCAGTGAAGCACGGTCAACTGTTGGGTAAGGACTGCCGAACTGCTGTGATGTCGAACGGCAAGATGAATGGGCAGCACGCGGAATTTCGCCTTAGCACCACGCTCGGTGGTGCTGATCTTGATGGTGCGACCATCTATACGACATTGGAACCGTGCCTCAATCGTGGCGACCCAAAGGTGTCATGCGTAGACAGGTTGATTTCAGTGAAAGTCGCTCGTGTAGTGATTGGTGCTCTTGACCCTGACCACCGTGGCAACGGGCTGAGGAAGCTTACTCACTCACCAAGCATCGAGGTATCGCTATTCCCGGCACATCTTCGAGCCGATGCACGGCTGTTGATTCAGGAATGGAAAGACTACAGCGAGAAGCAGCAGAGAAAGGTGGTCACGAATCCTGAACGGGATGCTCTGCGTGAACGCATCCTTGAACAAAAAGGCAAAGAAGTGGTGTGGCTCAACAAAAAGAGCAACAGCCACGGTAGAGGCACCATCGTGGACTGTGATGAAGAAGTCGCCGTACTAAGATGCGGAACTTCTGAACCGTTCACCTACTCACTGTCCGAACTTGAGACCAGCAAGCAGTTCCTCAATGGACGGATGCAGTTCGCACTGGTGTTCAAGGACAGGTAGCTAATTCCAGATGGCTTCGACTTTTTTAGCGGTTGCTTGATAATCGGCCAAGCTGGGAGTGGCTAACTGTCGAAACCAGGCGTTAGCGCTCATTGACCCTGTGACGGGGGTGAAATTGGCTCTCAAGAGCCTCCTCGCAAATTGAAAACCGCCGAGATCCGCCTTTCTTGAGGCAAACGCCAAGAGCCCTCAGCGAACTGCCAACGTGAGAATCCCTGTGGCGCTTCTCGGTTTCGGCCAAACCTTGTCAAGCCTCCATTTCGACGATTTTCCGCGTAACTCAATGAATCGGCGAGGAAAATAAACGAGATTATCTGCTTGACACACAACTGTTTTTCCGCTACAGTGTTCTTAGCCTGTAGAGGGAAAAACGATGAACCTGATTGATGTTATCAAGAACCTCCAAACCGAAGATCAGTGCTTGGATTTTATCGAACGTCGGCGCTGGCCGAACGGCGTGCGCTGCCCGCAGTGCGGCAACGATAGAGTGTCGCGGATCACCCGCAATGTGGACCTGACGAAAACGCGCAAAGAAAAGAAACAGAACAAGCGCACCCGCCTGTACGCCTGTTTGGAGCCAACCTGCAAGCACCGTTTCACTCCGACCGTGGGAACTCTCTTCCATGATTCCCACCTCCCGCTTGTAAAGTGGTTTGCCGCTGTCGCTCTGATCGTGGATGCCAAGAAGGGCATGAGCGCGAAACAGATGCAGCGTCACCTTGCCGTGAGCTACGAAACCGCGTGGTACATGGGACACCGTATCCGCAAGTCGATGGCGGAAGTAGGCGGAATCACGGGCAGCCCGAAACTCTCAGGCACAATCGAGATGGACGAAACTTACGTCGGCGGGAAACAGAAGGGCAAGGGCGTGTACTACGGCAAGAAGCAAAAGGCGGTCGTCATCGGCATCCGTGAGCGCGGCGGCGATCTGCGCTTCGCGCACGTCAAAGATGCCACAGCGGAATCGGTGGCACCTGTCGTTGCTGCCAATGTCGATCCGAACGTAAAGGCAGTGATGACCGATGAATTCCCGATCTACCCGTGGGTTCTGCGGCGCACTGGCATGGAAGAACGGCACGCCGTCATTCAACACAAGACGCATTACGTCGCTGGCGACGTACACACGAATTCGATTGAATCCGCATTCTCGCTCTTGAAGCGCGGGATCGTAGGCTCGTTCCATCGCATCTCGCACAAGCACCTACACCGCTACCTGTCGGAGTTTGAGTACAGATTCAACGGGCGCGAACTGCCGGATTTGTTCTCGCAGACCGTGGCGCGGATGGTGAACACCAAAGAAATGAAATATGCAGAACTGATCTCGTAACGCACGAGCGGCGCGGATTCGCCGTCCGCGCCGTTCGCAAAACTGGAGATACCAAGATGACTATAGCGCAACCTTCGTCTCGATGGAAGGGACTGTTTCAGCCTGTTGCTTTTCCCGGCTGGGCGCTGCTTGGATGGAAGTTTATAGAAACTATTCACACACTCGCCTTTGTCAATGATCACCTCGGCTGGCTTTGGAAATTCCTCGAATCTCCCGTAGGAAACCTTGCTGCCATTTTGCTGGGATTAGCTTGGCTCGCTCTCGTCGTTTTTTTCCCTCGGAAGCTGCCAGTCGCACCCACAGCAACTCTAGCGCCACGACAGATATGGTTCTTCTCGCCTGGAATATCTGTAGGCTTAAATCGCTCCACCAGCACAGTGATCGTGACCCTGCAAATTCTCAGTACCGAGCGGGCGGAGTTGACACATGTGCGTGTGGAGTTGCGCAATACCGGCAAAGGAACTGTAAGCACATGCGAAAACAGTGAACCCATGATCATCAACAAGCTATCGCCAGCTACTAAAATGTTTGAGCAGAAAATCAGCCAACAGGAAGCAGAAGGCTTTGTGCATGGTGCGGTGTATCAATTGAGTGGGTACGCCACATTTCGCGACGGGGACGAACTTTCGAAAGTTCCGATTAAGATGATAACTATCCCATCGTGTTAGTGGCGTTTCGGCTTCTCCAGCGCCGGAAACACAGGCAGGTAGCGCGGGTCGGTCTCGGGATTTTTCCGTATCTGAACATCCTTCGCCGGGATCGGCTCGCTCTGGATCATCTTGTCGATCACGTCCGTGAACAGTTTTGCATCCACTAGGAGCGGGTTGGGAAGGTTCATCGGCTTCGCTGTTTTCTTCGGCTTCGCCTTCATGGATGCCACTCTACCACGGAGTTCACCAAAATGGTTGCTAGTGCGCCGACTACGCCTTTCACAAACACATCCGTCAAGTTGATGCTACCGCGTGTTGGGTGCTTGGGACATGGACTTGGGACGGTCACCGATGAAAGAGGCTCTCTGTGAGACATGCACACGTACGCCATGACGATCTCCTTGGACGCCGTGTTTTTGAGGGGATTGTAGTACGATGGAGTGAAGATGAATTCGTCCCATCGACTGCCCGCATACGGCGTCGATCTAGGCCCGCCTGGTTTGCGCCAGGCGGGTCTTGTTTCAGTGTACCAAACTTACCCTACTGCCCAAACCGACCGATTCATCCTGTCACGGCGATTCGATGCTTTCAATTTACCTCCTGTGTGTCAAGGCGATAACCTCGAAAATAAAGTCGCAAAGTTTGTCGGGCAGGCTGGGTGAAACTGATATAATAGAACTATAGAAGAGAAAGAAAAAAGGGTGCAGATGATGCCTGCACCCTTTCTTATTGGCGCAGGGAAGGCAAGCCCTCGCCAGATCGCGACTTTTGAGCCTTGAAATTCCGCAACCTGGCACCTCTAAGTCCTTATTCCGAAATATTTTAGCAATAAATCCTTTAAACCCAAAGATTTGGCGGGAATTTTTTTCTAAACCTATGATTCTAATGGATCTGGAGATTAAAAAAATTGAGTCGGTGGGGGCGACTCCAAAGGTTAGGTACTGCTAACTCCTTATTTATGGATACTTTGCATGTAAGTCATTATTTTTCAATACTTTAGCAAAAATTGGGGGGGGGAGGGGTACCGAGGTCTGGTCTGCGCCACACTCGCCGAGGCGCCCGACGAACGAATAACGACCAACGACCGCGTTCACTTACAGTGTTCGCTTAAACAACGGCACCGCCAAACCCAGCGTCACCACCGCAAAAATTCCCAGGTAAATCAAGTCCGGAACGATCGCCCCCAGCCCCGTTTCCTTCAGCAGCAGCGACTTGAATCCGTGCACCGCATAGGTAAACGGATCCACTCTCGTAATCGCCCGCAGCCACGCCGGAAATGCTTGCACCGGATAGATCGCTCCACTGGGAAAAAACAACAGCGTATTTAGAATCCCAAACATCGCCCGCGGCACCAGCGGATCCTCGACTCGCACCATCAACAAAAACATCATCGAATTGAATGCCGCCGACGTCAGTGTGATCATCAAAACCAGCCCCAGCATCGTCGCCGGATGGAATATCGTCCCCACTCCCGCCAGCAACGACCCGATCACTGTAGTCACCACTCCGGTCATCACTGCCTTGATCGCTCCCGCTCCATTCAGCCCAAACACGAGTTCCGCTTTGGTGATCGGAGTCACCAAGTATCCCTCATGAATACCGCGCGCCTTATCGTCGATATAGAGCATGCCGCCGCCGATCATCACCGACACGAACATCGCCAGCGAGATCGATCCCGGCAACAGGAACTTCATGTACTCGATATACGGATACAGTTCCACTGTTTCCAGAGCCGTCTGCTGCAACAGTCGCGGCGACACGTCGGGCTGGTTCAACGCGTCGGTCACCGCATTCATCTCGTCTTCTAGGGTAGAACTCATGAAGTTGTCGCTATTGTCGACAATCAGCGCAACCCTGGGATGATTCTTTTCGTACACCAGCTTCGAATACTGCGGCGGAATAATCACCGCGCCCTGAATCTTCCCGTTGCGCACGTCTTCCCGCGCCTGCACTTCGTTGTCATACGGAATCGTAACGAACGTCCGCATATTCGCCCGCACCGCGTCAAACGCTTCTTTGATCCGGATCGCCTGCGTCCCATGATCCTCATCCACGACCCCCATCTTCGCGTCGCGGATCTTTCCTCCAAAGGCATTCCCCAGCACAATCAACTGAACCAGCGGCATCACCATCGATACCATCATCAGCGTCGGCGACCGGAAATACTTGCGCATCTCGCGCTCGATAATCGCCATCATCCGGTTCATGGCCGCAACCCCGGGCTATCCGGCATCGTGAACCCATGCGCTTTCACCAGTTCATCGCGCAACTGCCGCCCCGTATAGTGGACAAACACATCGTCCAGCGTCGTGTTCTGCACCGTAAGCGTCTTCAGTGCCGCCCCCGCCACCACCGCCATCTCCACCAGATCGGTCGTCGTGCCCGAGCCATTCGACGTCAGCACCCGGAACATCCCCGCGCTCTGGTTCTGTACCGACGTTACTCCCGGCAATGCCCGCAGCCGCTCTTCCCAATCGGGCGGCGGATGCTCGAAGTGCGCCTCAATCACGTTCGATCCGGGCACGCTTGCCTTCAACGCCTCCGGAGTATCCAGCGCCACTAGCTTCCCGTGGTCCACAATCGCAATCCGGTTACACAGCCGGTCCGCTTCGTCCATGTAGTGCGTAGTGATCAGGATGGTCAGCTTGCGCTTCGCCTTAATGTTTGTGAGCATTTCCCACACCGCCACGCGCGACACCGGATCGAGCCCTGTGGTCGGCTCGTCCAGAAAAAAAATCTTCGGACTATGCACCAGCCCCCGCGCAATCTCCAACCGCCGCCGCATCCCGCCGGATAGCGTCTTGGTCTGCGCTCCCCGCCACTTTGTCAGGTCGACGGTCTCCAGCAACTCTTCAATCGCCTGCTTGCGTTGCTTCGTCGGGACGTCGTACAGTTTCGCGTAAATACTCAGGTTCTCTTCCACTGTTAGATCCAGATCGCTGGTCAGGGCCTGCGGAATCACGCCAATGGTCCGCCGTACCGCCTCCGGATCCACCGCCACATCATGCCCCGACACCCGCGCCGCTCCCGCCGTGATCGAGATCAGGGTCGTCATCATCCGGATCAACGTCGATTTCCCCGCCCCATTCGGCCCCAGCAGCCCGAAAATCTCCCCCTCCTTCACGGCAAACGAAACGTCGTCCACCGCCGTGAACTCGCCATATCGTTTCACGATGTGTTCCACTTCAATAGCATTAGGAGCGTCTGCCGCAACCTCGCCACGCAGGCTCAGTTCCGACGCCGGAACACTCATGCCGTTAGTGGTGTTGCCGTTAACTTTGTTCATGTCTTCACTCATTGCGTGCACCCTGAACTTTGAAACTTTGGACTATCCCCCCTTCAACTGCTGCGGACTTACTAACACCTCCGCCGTCATCCCCGGCACATAGGCCCCCTTCGGATTGTCCAGCCTCACCTTCAACGCAATCGTCCGTATATCCCGCTTTCGACGCCCCACATCGCGCTGCGTCGCGAAATCGGCTTCCGCCGCCTTATAAAAAACTTTCCCCGGAACCACCGTGCCTCCCGGCAGCCGCACGCGCAGCGTGTCTCCCAATCCAATATGATCGGCGTCCGTCTCCGGAATCGCCGCCAGCACCCACGTGTCGCTGAAATCCACCACCGTGACGATCGCCTGCCCAGCGTTCACCACTTCGCCTTCGCGCGCCGCCCGCACCAGCACTGTTCCCGTCACCGGCGAATAAATCTTTGTGTATCCCAGCCGCACTTCTCCTTCTTTCAACTGCGCCACTGCGTTATCCACCTGCGCCCGCGTCGATGCCACCGTACTCTGCGCCGCCGTCGCCTGATTCGTGCGCGCCATCGCCGAATTCAAATCCGCCTGCGCCGCGGTCACCTGGTCCTTCAGCGACTGCACGCTCGCTTCTTGTGCCTTCAAATTCATCTCTGCCTGCACCCTCTCCTGATCCGATGCCACGCCTGCCTGCGCTAGTCCAATGGTCCGCCGGCTGTCGCTCTCCACCCGCGTCAGAGTCGCCTCTGCCTGCGCCAGTTGCGCGCGCGCCGATTGCAGCTTTGCCTGCGCATTCGACACGTCGCTCGACGTCGATCCCTTCGTCGACTTCCGCGTGTACTCGTTGGCGCTCACCTGCGACCGGAAACTGGCAATCGTGGCCGCCGCCGCACGCTCCTCCGCCTCCAACTCCGAGGGATCCAGCAACGCGATCAGATCCCCCTGCTTTATTTGGGTTCCTTCTTCTACCAGGAGCTTCAGAATCCGTCCCTGAATTTGGGGACTCACCACGATCTGGTTCGCGTCCACCGTCCCCACCAAAACCAGATCATTCCCCCGCGGCGTGGAAAAAAAGTAGTACGCCGAAGCAATCGCCAGAATGACCCCCAACAGAATCAAAAATTTATTCCGAACACTCATTGAGAATCTCCTAAGTATCCAGCACTCTTCGGAAGGCTTTTAGCTTTTGGCTCTTGGCTCTTAGCCTCGGTTCTCATCCTTCTTGGCCGAGGGAGCTAAAGGCCAATAGCTCACCTAAACAGCGCCGCCGAAATAAAATCCAGAACAAACGCCCGGCGCTCGCGAATCCGCTGCTCCGACAGCGGCTCTACCTTCATCAGCGTCTTCATCAGCGGCGCCGCGCTGAAATAAAAAATAATTACGCCCACCACCGACGGGACAAAGTCCATCGCATTCACCGCCCGGAATTCCCCCGCCTCAATTCCCTCCCGCAACACCTCGGCCAGCCTCTCGAAAATCGGACGGAAATATTTCTTAGCAATGCGCTGCATTCGTGCGCTGCCTTTCGCGCCCGACCGCATCCATTCCCCTTGCACCACGCGCGGGAACCGCGGATTGGCCGCGATGTAATCGAAGTACGCCCCCAGATACTCCAGCATCTTCTGCCGTGGCGGCAGTTTGCTTTCGAGCACCGGCATTACCCGCGCCCGCATCCCGCTGAACACATGGTCGAGCACTGCTTCGTACAAGGCATCCTTGTCCTTGAAGTAGTAATAAAGCAGCGCCTTGTTGACGTGCGCTGCGCGCGCGATCGCGTCCGTCCGAGCCCCCGCAATTCCATGCTCAGCAAATTCCGCGACCGCCGCCTTGAGGATCGCCGCCCGGCTCTCTTCCGGCCGCCCCCGAGTTCCTAAGCGAGGCCCCTTCGTGTGGGGGCGGGCGGCTCGCTCGTCCAGACTCGCAAATCTCCGCATATAATTAACCAGTTAGTTAGACTGTAGCACACCGGGAAGGCCGCCTGCTAGACTCTAGCTGCATGAGCCTGAAAGATCTGTAAAATATTCGTCCAAAGGAGTCGCTTTTGGCGCATGTCCCCGATCTTGATGTCTTCCGTTATCATAACGGGCCTTTTGAACCCAAAAATTGGGCTGTTCCACTGAGAGCCGTTGGCTGGCTGGAGCATCCGCAGTCATTTACCACAGGCAATGTCACAAGCTCTGTGATTTCCAAACTGAAGGGGATGGTGGAGCAAACGCGGTTGGCTTATTCGCAGTACACTTTTCGCGGAGGAAAATCCTGTTCGTTTTGCCTTTTTGCGGGCCTTTCTGATCCGGGTCCCATTTGGTCACAGGAAAACATCTTTGTCCCCGGTACTGGCGTGGTCTACGTCGCACCGGGAGGCATCGTTCACTACGTCGAAGCTCACTCCTATCTTCCCCCGCGCGAATTTGTGGAAGCAGTTCTCCGATGCCCCGACTGTCGATCGAACGAGTATCGTACGGCGCTTTGCGTCGCAAATGGAGGCATCAAGCCCCCTATGGAAACCCATGAAGAATTCAGTCTGAGGTTTCACGAACAAGCGGCGGCGGCCATACTGGCTAGGGAACGACGGAAAGGCTAGCCAACTATTCAACGCCTCCGCAGGAGCGAACAGATTGACCATCGAAAGGATGATTTTGCCAATCCACATCGTTGAGGTTAACCGGCGTGGCTGTTGAAAAACTCTTTTCAGGGAATTTAGACAGCGAAATTCGTTCGTAAGTTATTGAATGTTCGTTCGCCGCAGGCGCTGAGATTCGCTGAAATTACTGGTTTTGGTTCCTTTTTCAACACCCACCGGTGTTTACCCTAACTGAGGATTGCAGGTCCTCCGAGTGGTCGCCGAGCAGGTGGGGCCCACCGCGATCCGCCCGCGATCGAGGGCACCAGCAGTACCTCGTCGCCATCCTGGAACGAATACGACGCGCCGCCCAGGAAGCGAATGTCTTCCTCATTTACGTAAATATTCAGGAACCGCCGCGTCTCTCCCACTTCATCCCGCAGATGGGGCTTCAAGTCAGGGAACTGCCGGTCGAGTTCCGAGAATAGCTCACTGAGATTGGCCGCCGAGCAGACAACGCGCGGCGTCCCGGCCGCCAGCCGCCGCAAAGCCGTGGGAATTTGAACGGTGATGCTCATGAAAACCTCCGGGGCCAGAAGCCCGAATGAAAATGCGATAGTCGCTGGTCGTTAGTCGTTGGTCGTCAGCCGTCGATCGTTAGTCGTTAGCGAGCCCGATTCACGTGAAGACCGCGAGCGTTTGCTAATCGCGAACGACCAACGACTAACGACCAACGACTGTGTCTAGCGCCCAGCGACCACAGCCACCGATGCCGTCTCTTTGAACGCCGCCGGCAAATTCGCCGCCTTGGTCGCCAGGTAAGCTTCGAACTCGACTAGCTTCGGAGCGATCGGCGCTTCCTCCTCGTACGCGTTCGCCAGCACGTCAGTGGTTTTGAGGCCGTTGCCGGTGATGCAGAGCACGGTGGTTTCATCCGGGAGGATTCGATCCTGATGAATCAGCTTGCGCGCTGTGCCCACGGTGACGCCGCCCGCGGTCTCGGTGAAGATGCCCTCACTCTCCGCCAACAACTGGATGGCATTGACAACTTCGGGATCGGAAATGTCTTCCGACCATCCGCCGCTTTGGGTGATGGCCTTCAGCGCGTAATGTCCATCGGCCGGATTGCCGATGGCCAGCGACCGCGCAATGGTCTTGGGACGCTGCGGTGCGATCTCGTTGCTGTACTGCTTGATCGCGGTGGAAATCGGCGAGCAGCCAGTCGCTTGCGCGCCAAAAAACTTCACCAGTTTGGGATCGACCAGTTTCAGAAGAATGAGCTCATCAAACGCCTTCTTGATTTTCGTAATCAGCGATCCGCCCGCCATCGGCACCACGATGTTATCGGGCAAGCGCCAGCCCAGTTGCTCGGCGATCTCGTAGCCCACCGTCTTCGATCCTTCGGCGTAATAGGGGCGAAGATTGACGTTCACGAATCCCCAGCGATGTTCTTCGGCGATCTGCGAGCACAGGCGATTGACATGGTCGTAGCTGCCGTTGATGCGCACCACCTCCGCGCCAAACACCTGGGTGCCCAGAATCTTGGCGGGCTCGAGATCCGAGGGAATGAAAATCCATGCCTTCAAACCTTCGCGAGCCGCTTGCGCCGCCAGCGAATTCGCCAGATTGCCGGTCGACGAGCAAGCCACGGTATCGAACCCGAAGCTGCGCGCATTCGCCAGCGCGACCGCAACCACGCGATCTTTGAAGCTCAAGGTGGGCAGGCAGACCGCATCATTCTTGACGAAGAGCCGCCGCGATCCGATCTCTTCGCCGAGACGCGGAGCGCTCACGAGCGGCGTGTATCCCACCGGCAGCGACGGTTGAAATGCGGCCGGCAACGGCAGCAGTTCGCGATAGCGCCACATGTCCGGCGCGCGCGAGGCGAACAGTTCGCGCGAAAGGCGCGAGCGGAGCGAATCGTAATCGTAGGTGATTTCGAGCGGCGAGAAACAGTCTTCGCAGTAACTGCGGGCCTGGTTGCCCCAGGTCTTGCCGCATTCGCGGCAGCGGAGCTGGTAGGTGCTCGTCTCCATTTTGCAACTTCTTTCCGTGACTGCGGGACGAGCCGGGGAAAATTCCCCATTTATGACAAAACCCCTTTTCCGGATTGGAAAAGAGGCTCGGGATACGCGAACAACAAATCGCTTTCACCCCGAATCTCATGGTCCCCGTTACCGGGCGAGAGTTGGCACCTGACGGTCGAGATTTATGATCCCGATCCGGTTGCCGTGGCGTCCTAGGGCTCGTCCCTCAGCCACTCTGCATGAAATTCCCATTTGCTCAAAACTGAGCAAACTTGGGATCAAATACTACAACCGACAAATTGGTCTGTCAAGCGGATTTTCAACCGCCCAAAGGGGGTAAGCCGCGGAGAATTCATTGTTTCGCCTTTGAGCGGCAAGACTTCAGCAGCCGCTCCCGCGTCACGCCGGCTTCGGGCGGAGCCGAGCTTCGATCGTTTCCAGCAATGCGGCGCCGGCTTCACCGGCATCGCGGGTGGAAAACTCGCTGCCCAGTTCGATCACTGGAAGTCTGGCACACGCATCCTGGAAGGATTGGGGCGAGGCCGCGGACGCGGTCCTGTCGGGGCCTACCAGCAGGAGATCAAAAGGCGTGACGCGCATCAAGAGAAGAGCGTCGCTTACGCGGCAAGTGCTCTGGGCGTCGTATCCGGCACGGCGCAGCAGTTCGCGCAAATAGGCGAGCACGTCGACATTGGAGTCCAGGCACAGAACCCTGTGGCCAGTGAGGACAGGGGCCTCGGCAGACTCCGGGGCGGTAGAAGGCGGCGACCGCCTTCTCCTCCGATTCGTGGGCATCGAACACCGTCGTCAGGCGCGTCATCTCCAGAACTTTGCGCACCTGTTCTGGCACGTCGCAGAGTTTCAGGTCTCCGCGGGCCTGGCGGGTGCTGGCGAGGACGCGGACCATGGCGCCGAGGCCGCTGCTGTCAATGAATCCGACCTGGCCCAGATTGAGGACGATGGAGCTGCGGGTATGCAGCAACCAGGCAACATGCGCCAGCAGGGATTCGCTGGCCTTACCGGCAACAATCCTTCCGTTGCAGCGCACTATGGTGACGCGTCCAACCTCGCGAGTGTCGAGCGACAGGGGCAATGGGCCTCCGATGGGGCTGGGATCAAGCCTGCGAAATCGCTACATTATATGCCTGAGGGGCGAGGTCTGGGGCCAAGGTCCGGATTTCGAAATCAAGGCACGACCCACATAAAGAGATATTTGTATTGTGATTGGGAGCCAACCTCGGTACATTATTTCAATGGTCGTGCCTCATCCCAACCTCAGCGACGAGGTGAATCGGAATATCATCCAGTCCGAAATTGAGGGAGGCGTATTCCTTGAAGGTCTGCCGCGGGACACCGTGCTGCAGATTCGGACTCAGCACCACTTCTACACGGCACTACTTCTGGGCGAGGGTTCGGCGTTGATCTCAGGACATCCGCAATACTGTCCCGAACCAGTTCAGGTGACGATCATGGGCTCGACTTGGGGCGGTTCCATGCTCAAGATGCGCTTCATCGGTCGCGGTATGCACCTGGAGTTTCATCATCCGGCATACAGCACGCCGATTGTCACGTCTCCTATTCAGGAAATCCACGAGCCGGTTGGGTCGGTTAGGGACGATGCGAGGGTCGCAAGCTGACGCAGGCGTTGCCCGCGCTGTCGCTTCTGCACAACCAGCAAACGGAAGTCGGTAGAAACCGAAGACGAGCGCTCCGCACACACTTCAGCGGCTGTATTGATTCCGCTTCTTGTCTTCGTGCCGCTCGATCCCGAGGCGGATCAGGCGATCAATCAACTCGGGATACGATACGCCCGATGCCGCCCACATCTTCGGATACATGCTGATCGCGGTGAAACCTGGCATGGTGTTGATCTCGTTGACGAAGATCTTGCGCGATTTGGGCTCCATGAGAAAATCTACTCGCGCCAGGCCCGTGCAATCGACCGCTTGAAACGCCGCGATCGCGAGCCTCTGCACCGTTTTCATTTCCGCTTTCGTGAGCTTCGCGGGGATCACCGCTTCGGAGCCTTCGACCAGATACTTTGCGTCGTAGTCATAGAATTCTTTACAGGGAACGATTTCTCCCGCAACCGACGCTGTGGGATCGTCGTTGCCGAGCACCGCGCACTCGATCTCACGCGCCTTATTCTTTTTTCCGCCTACGCCTTCCTCAATCACGATCTTGCGATCGAACTTTGCGGCTTCCGCGATGGCCGGACCGAGTTCCTTGCGATCGTGCGCTTTTGAGATTCCCACCGACGACCCCAGGTTCGCCGGCTTCACAAACACGGGGTACCTCAGCTTGCTCTCGACCAGCTTCTGCACTTTTTTCGGCACCTCTTTCGACTCGGGCCCGAATTGGCTGCGCAACACCGTCACGTGCTTCACGATAGGCAATCCGGCCGCGCGGAACAAAGACTTCATGATGTCTTTATCCATGCCCGCGGAAGAGCCGAGCACACCGGCGCCGACGTACGCAATGTCGGCCAGTTCGAGCAAACCCTGAATCGTGCCATCTTCTCCGAAGGTTCCGTGCAGCACGGGGAAGATGATATCGACGTTAATGGCGCGGTCGGAGGCACGACGCAGCGTCGCAGCATCGGTCTTGGCGTCGGTCTGGAACGGCGCGATCCCAGCTTCGCGCCGCGCCGGTTCCGGAGGAAACACCACCGACTCGCCGGTGGCCAGCACAGCCGCGCCGGGCGTCGCTTCAGGATCGCCTGCCCGCAAGTGCTTCTCCGGCGTGGGGAGGACACCGGTCAGCTTTTCGCCCCGCAACAGTTTCTCGGCATGTTCTGCGGTGAGCCAGCGGCCGTCTTTCGTAATGCCGATGGGAACCACTTCGTATTTCGTCTTATCGATTGCATTCAGAACTGACGCCGCCGACAGCAAAGACACTTCATGCTCGCCGCTGCGTCCGCCAAAAAGGATGCCAACCCGAAGCTTTGCCATATCATTTCGTTCCCAGGCAGCTAGTCCTTCACCAGCCAGTCCATCGCCTCTTCCCGCGTCTTGAAGGTCACAATCTGGCGCCGGGAAAAATTCTGGAAGTTTTCCATGAACGCGTGTGGGATGCTCTCCGTGCCGACCCACGCAGTCTTCTTCACAAATGGCCGGTCGAGCGTCAGCACTTCTTTAAGCTTGGTCGCAACCGTGTGATCCACTGTGGCGCCGGTGTAGTCGGCGAGAGTGACCAGCGACTCGCGCGCGTGCTTCGCCACCGTGATCCGCACATGCTCAAGCAGAAGTTGCATCTCATGCGCATTGGCGTGCGAAAAGTCCAGCAGCAGAATCTGCTTGCCCTGATGCTTGATGAACTGGATACGATCATCCATTTCGGACTCCGAACGGTCTTCCCTGTGTTCCTCGGTGTCCCCTGTACTGAAAAAAGCCTTAACCACAGGGGACACAGAGGAGCACAGAGGAAATCTACCCTAACAGCGACTCCACGACACTGTAAGCCTCACTCAGCGCCGCGTCCAGCGCGGCTGCGTCTTTTCCGCCCGCCTCGGCCAAATCCGGACGCCCGCCGCCTTTGCCGCCGACTTTCTGCGCCACTGGGCCAATAATCTTTCCCGCCTGAATGCGGCTGGTGAGGTCTTTGGTTACGCCGACGATCAGCGAGACGTTGCCATTCGAAGCCGAGCCCAGCACAACTACGGCGGAGCCGAGCTTGTCGCGAAGCTGATCGACCAACGCGCGCATCTGCGCGCGCTCCAGATTGTCCACCCGGTGGGTCAGAACTTTGACGCCGCGAACTTCTTTGACTTTGTCGCTGATGTTGGCCGTGCTCGACGATGCCGACTTCATCCGCGCCTGATCGAGTTCGCGTGCCAGACGCTTGATTTCGGCGTCTTTCTTTTCGAGTTCCTGTTTCAACGCCTCGGCCGGAGAAGCCGTTTCCGAATGCGTGGTCAGCGCGGCAACCACGCCTTCCAGTTCATGATCTTTGCGGAAGTGGCGCAGCGAGCCTTCGCCAGTTACGGCCTCGATGCGCCGCACGCCCGACGACACGCTTCCCTCTTTCAAAATCTTGATCAGGCCGATCTCGCCCGTCGCGCCGGTGTGCGTGCCGCCACACAGTTCAGTCGAAAAATCTCCGATCCTGATCACGCGCACCTTGTCGCCGTATTTCTCGCCGAACAGCGCCATCGCGTGATACTCGTTGACGGCCACGTCGATCGGAACGTTCTCGACGATCTCGACTCGTTCGTTGCGCAGAACTTCTTTGTTGATGATGTCTTCGATGTCCTGCAGCTCTTCGTCTTCGACGCCGGTGAAGTGCGAGAAATCGAAGCGCAGATGATTAGGAGCGACCAGCGATCCCGCCTGCTTCACATGCTTGCCCAAAACTTCTCGCAGTCCCGCGTGGAGCAGATGCGTGGCCGTGTGATTGCGCATGGTGGCCTGGCGAGAATCCTCGTCGACGACCGCGTCGACGTAGCTACCAGGAATTAACAATCCTTTTGCGACCACCCTGTGCGCCCGTACTCCCTGGACCGGGAAATAGCAGCTCTTCACCTCGGCAATGGTGGTTTGGTGGTCGCTCCCTAGCAACCACCCGGTGTCTCCTACCTGCCCACCTGATTCCGCATAGAACGAGGTTCTATCGAGAATGATATCGGCCTCTTCCCCCGCCTTGATTCCCTGAGTGCTGCGCCCGTCCTGAATTACGAAGAGAATCTTGCAGCCGACGGAGCGCAGTGTGCTGTAACCCTCGAACTCCGTTCGTGGAACATTGACGTATACGGGACTGGCCGTCTGCCTGGTCGCGCCTCTCCACGAGGCGCGCGCTCGCTCGCGCTGCGCCAACATGGCATCTGCGAAGCCGTCGTTATCCACAAGGACGCCCATATCACGAGCAGCATCCTCTATGAAGTCGAGTGGCAACCCAAAGGTGTCATAGAGCTTGAATGCATCCTCTCCGGCGATGATGGGACCTGCCATTTTCTTCTTGACCCAGGCGACGTCGCTGTCAACTATGTTTCTGCCGAGAAGTTCATTTAAGGAAGAAGCTATCTCCGAGTCGCTCGTGGCTATAAGAAGTCTCCTCGCCGCATTCAGAGCCTTCGTACGTTTCTCGATTTCTACCCACGGTAAGTCAGCTAGATCTTCTATAAGGTTTTCGAAGAGGATTCGTGCGAGCACTTCGGGGCTTGGCCGCCCTGCGTTTTTCCCATACTCTTCAAGTTTGCTCAGTCCCACATCAATCGTGTGGGCAAATCGCGTCTCCTCCGCTTGTACGGCCTTCGACACTCGGTCTACTGATTCCTTCAACTCCGGGTACGCGTCTTGCATCAGATCGCGGACCGCAAAGACCATCTCGTGCAAAAACGGCTTTGTCTGACCGAGCAATCGTCCGTGCGTGATCGCACGGCGGATGATCTTGCGCAGTACGTATCCGCGCCCTTCGTTCGAAGGAATCACGCCATCGGAGATAAGAAACGTCGCTGCACGCGAGTGGTCGGCAATAACGCGCAAGGAAGCAGCCGACTTCGTATGAGCTTCTTTGTCGAGTTCCTTCTTGAGAGGAGTCCCCGTCAACTCCGCCGCCCGCTTGATCAGCGGCGTGAACAGGTCCGTCTCGTAATTCGAAATTACTCCCTGCAGCACCGCCGCTATCCGTTCAAGCCCCGCTCCCGTATCAATCGACGGTTTGGGCAAGGCGTTTAGCTTGCCGCTGGCGTCGCGGTCGAACTGCATGAACACGAGGTTCCAGAGTTCGACGTAGCGTCCGCAATCGCAGCCGAACTTGCAGTCTGTATGGCCCAGATCGCTGGCGGCCACACCCATGTCGTAATGAATCTCGCTGCAGGGGCCGCAGGGGCCGGTGTCTCCCATCTGCCAGAAATTGTCTTTTGCTCCGAACTCGTAGATGCGATCTTTGGGCACTCCTTGACCTAGCCAGAGGTCGTATGCTTCGGCATCGCGCGGGACTCCGTTTTCGCCTTTAAAGATCGTTACGTAGAGCTTCGCTTTGTCGATCTTGAACCACTCCGGCGAGGTGATCAGCTCCCACGCGTAGGCTATGGCGTCTTTTTTGAAGTAGTCGCCAAAGGAGAAATTTCCCAGCATCTCGAAAAACGTGTGATGACGATTGGTGAAGCCTACGTTTTCAAGATCGTTGTGCTTGCCGCCGGCGCGCACGCATTTCTGCGAGGTTGTGGCCCGCGCGTAGTCGCGCTTTTCGAGGCCGAGGAAAACGTCCTTGAACTGGTTCATGCCGGCGTTGGTAAAGAGCAGCGTCGGGTCGTTGGCGGGGACGAGCGACGAGGAGTGCACCTCGCGGTGTTGCTTCTGAATGAAGAAGTCCAGGAACTTGCGGCGAATTTCGGAGCCTGTGAGCATGGAAACCTAATTCTAAATGAAAGGCAAACCTTCACCACAGGGGGCACAGGGGAACACAGGGGTTCAATACGAAGTCAGCCGGCGAGCGGAAAGCAAAGAATTGGCGACGTCGAAGACTTGCAGCGCAAACAGCTCGCAGCCGATACTTCGACGCCGTCCGGAGAAAGCAGATTTACTTCACCGTATCTGCGGTTTTCTCGGCGCCCTTTTTCACGCCGTGGCCGACCGCCTTGGTGCCTTTTTTCACGCCTTTCCCGGTATCCTTAGCAGCGGTCTCAGTAACCTTGCCAGTTTTTTCGGCGCCCTTTTCCGTGGCTTTTCCGGTGTCCTTGGCGGCGGTACCGGTGGCTTTCCCGGCATCCTTGGCAGCGGTCTTGGTGGCGTGCCCCGTTTTCTTTGCCGCTGTGTCGGTTGCTTTGCCAGTATCGTCGGCTGCCTTTTTCACGTCGGTCCCGGCTTGGCCATAGGAGAACGCGGTCAAAGCCAACAGCGCTGCTGCGATCATTAAAGCGAACTTCAAAAAGAATTTTGTTTTCATAGCTCCTCCAGAAAATGTAAGGGGCCCTCGTTGCAGAGTTGTATCAGAGTATGAGGGATGGCGCAACCAAGGCAAAAAGAACTGTAGATGCTCCAAGGCAAAAAGAACCAGCTTTCAAAGTTGTCAGGCAAACCGGTCAAAGCTGTGCAATCCGAACCGTGGCAATCCTTGAAACTCTGAAACCTTGAAACTCTGAAACCTTACTTACCCTTCGGAAGTCTCGTTCTCGAGTTCGGTGAGAGTTTCTTCGTCCACGTCCCATTTTTTCAGGATCGTGAAGATGGTTTTTGATCCGAATCCGGCGCGCATCAGCTGGCGGAAGATGCGGGCTGTTTGTTTTTGATCTTTGTCTTTGGGTTTCTGCAGGCGTTTGCGTCGGAGATAGTCGCGCGCGAGATTTTCTTCTTTCACGTCGTCATAAACGGAAGCAACGGCTTTTTCGATGACGTCGCCGTGCACTCCCTTCGCCTTCAGGTCGTTGACGACGCGCATGCGGCCGAATTTCTCGTTGTCGCGGCGGTACGACGAAAAAGCCGCGGCGTACTTGGCGTCGTTGAGATAGCCCTGGTCTTTCAGGCGCACGACAATCAGTTCCACCAGCGTCTTGCCGAATTCCGTATCGGCTTCCACGCGGTTCCGCAGCAGGCGCTTCAGTTCCGCGACCGAGCGCATGCGGCGCGCCAGAGCACCTACAGCGTATTCGTAAAGCTCCGTTTCGGTGAAGAGTTTTCTGGGACGGCCAAACGCCATGTCTACACGATAGCGCGAGGCGGGGCATGATGGTTAGCACTCACGGGCTTGGCTTGACGGGGGGCAAATTCTTTCAGGTCCTGCAGCCATCTTATTTTGGCGGCGGCGCGGAACTTGGGACGGAACTAGGCACGGAACTAGGAAAGACGGGTGCGCTGGTCGCGGGCGGAACGCTTGCCGCCGGCGGTCTCGCCCCGATGGGCGCGACCAGCGCTGCTTTTGCCGAGTCGGGCAGTTTGTCGGCATTGGCCAGCAGGAGCGCCAATTGCCAAATCTGAGTTTCAGAAAGCGACTTGCCGAAGCCGGGCATTCCGGTCATGCGAAGGCCGTTAAAGATCTTCCAGTAGCTTTCGCCCGGCTCATCGTCGGTCACGCCTTTTCCCTCGAAGAGCAGCGGCGGCCGCGGATACATTCCCTTTGCAATTGCCGTCCTCGGCGCCAGCGGCAAGCCGTGGCAGACGGAGCAATGCTGCTTGTAAAGCTCGGCGCCGGCCAGGTAGTTGGACTCTGTCGCCTGGACCGGGACAATCTTCGGCATGTCTTTCGCGATGCGCGCATTCAAAGTCTTGTGCGCGAAGAAATTTTCGAAGGGCACGTCGGAATCGGTGGTGGCAACGGGAGCACTGCCGCTGGTGAAATACAGATAAAGCCCGGCGGGCACGAGGATGAGACCGAGCAGCAATCCGGCGATGAATTTCACGGTTAGTCCTGTTTTTACTAAGTTTTTACAAATTTTAACTTTACCATCTGCATCCAAATTATCTTGATCGGCATACAATTTCGGATACCCCGGCGGCGAGATCGCCAGGTCCTCCGGGACGGGAACAACCATGCGAATCGTTAGCGCGGCGAGCGCGTTTCCGCAGCACTACTACTCCCAGGAGATGTTGCTGGCGGCGCTGCAGGAATACTGGGGCGATCGGATCGAAAGCCCGCACGTGCTGCGGCGTTTGCATCGTCATGTGGGCGTCGACGGGCGATTCCTGTCTCTTCCCAAAGAGGAGTATCTGAAGATGAAAACTTGGGGCGAGGCCAACCAGCACTGGATTCGCACGGCCAAGGAGTTGGGTGAGAAGGCGGTTACAGGTGCGCTGGCGGACGCGGGCTTGCACGGCCGCAATCTGGGCGCGTTCTTTTTTGTTTCGGTGACCGGCATTAGCAGCCCATCGATTGACGCACTGCTGATCAACCGGATGGAATTGTGCAGAAACATTCGGCGCGTTCCGATTTTCGGGTTGGGCTGTGTGGCGGGCGCAGCGGGCATTTCGCGTGCGGCTGACTATGTGCGCGCTTATCCGGACCAAGTCGCGGTGGTGCTGTCGGTCGAACTTTGCTCGCTCACGCTGCAGCGCGAGGATATCTCGATGGCCAACCTGATTTCGTCGGGGCTGTTTGGCGACGGCGCGGCGGCGGTGATCGTAGCGGGCGCTGAGGCTGAGTGCGGGCTTTCCGGCCCGCGCATCCTCGCAACCCGCTCCGTGTTTTATCCCGACACAGAAGAAATGATGGGCTGGGATGTATCGGAAAAAGGCTTTCGCATTGTTCTCTCGCGCGAAATTCCGAACTTGGTTCGAAAAAACCTGGCGCACGATCTCGACGATTTTCTTGCCGGGCGCGGATTGACTCGCGCCGACATCGGCAACTGGGTGCTGCATACCGGCGGGCCGAAGATTCTAGAAGCGACCGCCGAGGCGCTCGGCTTGAAGAATGGTGAACTCGACGTTTCCTGGCAATGCTTGCGCCGGACGGGCAATCTGTCGTCGGCTTCCGTGCTGGTGGTGCTCGAAGAAGTCATGAAAAATCGCCGCCCCGCACCCGGAACGCTCGGCTTACTGGCCGCGATGGGTCCGGGGTTCTGCTCGGAATTCGTTTTGCTGGAATGGTAGGAAGAGCCAGGGTTCAAAGTTTCAGGGAAGGGTTCGTCGAAAGACTATGAACCGTTTTCCAAATCCGGTGGATGTATTCGTGGTCGGCGGAGGACCTGCCGGCCTGGCGACGGCCATTGCGGCGCGCCGTCACGGTTTGAGCGTGGTGCTGGCGGATGGCGCGGTTCCACCGATCGACAAGCCGTGCGGTGAGGGACTGATGCCGGACGGAGTGGAGGCTTTGCGCGATCTCGGCATCACGATTCCCGAAGGCGAAGCGTATCCACTCCGCGGCATTCGTTTCGTGAGCGATGGCAAAAGAGCCGAGGCTGAATTCCCTCGCGGACCGGCGTACGGAATCCGGCGTACGCATCTGCATCGCGTCCTGTTGGACCACGCGGCGGCGTGCGGCGTGCGCTTGCTGTGGCAGACGGCGGTCACCGGGCTTCATCCGGCGGGCGCGCTGGTTGCTGGAGAATTGGTGCGCGCGCGCTGGGTGGTGGGCGCTGACGGAGCGAGTTCGCGCGTCCGCGGCTGGGCCAAGCTGGATCAACACGAACTGGATGCACCCCAGAAAAAGAATCGGCGCTTCGGTTTCCGGCGCCACTACCGCGTCGCGCCCTGGACCGACTTCATGGAGTTGCATTGGGGCCGTTACTGCCAGATTTATGTCACTCCGGTCGGCCGCGAAGAAGTTTGTCTGGCGCTGGTCTCGTCCAGCCCGAAGTTGCGGCTGCGGATGGACGACGCGCTCGGGGAATTTCCTGAACTCTCGGCGCGCCTCAAAGATGCGGAACCCGCTTCCAGCGAGCGGGGCGCAATCACCGTCACCCGCAAATTGCGGCGCGTGTATCGCGGCCGAACGGTGTTGGTGGGCGACGCCTCGGGCGGAGTGGACGCCATTACCGGAGAAGGTATTTGCCTCGGCTTTCGGCAAGCCGCGCTGCTTGGCGATTGCCTGGCGAGCGGAGACTTCGCTCGGTATCAAATGGGTCATCGGACGTTGATGCGCCGTCCCGCCCTGATGGCTCGCATGATGCTGCTCATGGCCAAACACAACCATCTGCGACAGCGCACCATGCGGGTATTCCAGTCGAGTCCCCAGTTTTTTGCCGGAATGTTGGCCATGCACGTGGGCCAAGGCTCCGCGCGAGACCACATCTCGAACGGGATTGCCTTGGGGTGGGAACTGCTGAAGGCCTGACGGGTTGCGGACCGATCAGAAGCTATGTCGACTGTGCTCAGAATTCCACGTGTGCCCGCAGGCCGGGCACCAACACCCGACCCCGGTCGCGGTTGTAGCCGGGATCGACGACGTACTGCAATCCGGGAGCGATATAGATTCCGCGCCAAACGTGTGCCGTGTAATAGGATTCGACGATGTTCTCCCGACCGTAGTTCAGCCTTCCGTCGCCCAGCAAAAAACCGAGCCCGCCATCTGCCAGGTATACCTGGTGATCTTTCTTGATGCCGTTCGACACAAAGGCGATGCCGGCACGGTCTTGCTTGCGATGCCATAGTGCGCCGTTCGCTCCTAAACCCCCGGAGAATGTTTGGCCAACTTCCGTGAAAGCGAACGATTCCGTCTTGTCATTGTTCCATCCAAAACGTCCGAAAGCCGTCAGATTGCGCGTGAGGCCCTGCTCCACATTGATGCCGAAGCCATATTTGCGGGTGACGTGCCAGGGGTGGTTAGTGATTTCCGGGACCGTCTCCGGCTCCGGGGACGAGTGATCTACAAACTGGGCAACCGCATCGCGGTAGATGCCCATATTGGCGTAGTTCGTGTATGCGAGGAGCCGCAAGACGCCGGTTTTTTTGGGTATGACGCCACGGCGCAGTTCGTATTGCCAGTTCTCCGCGTGCACTTGCCACGGCTTCCATACCAAGTCAATTCCGTTGGCGATTTTGGGCATCAGTGCTTCAACGAAGCGAAATCCCCAGTTGCGATCCTCATAATCTGCCATGACCCCAACCGAGTAGCCGCGCGTGTCGGCGGCGTAGTCCCAGGCACCGTTTTGGTCGACGGTCCAGTTGGTGAATTGAAAATGCGTGTCGGAACCTACCGAATTCCCATCGAGGAAATCCGGTAGGGTGAATTTGCCGAAGCGCACTTCCAGTCGCCGCCGGGGCAACTCATCAAACAGAGAAAGGAAATTGCGGTCGTTTTCGATCTTGTCTTCGCTCAGCGCGAATACCTTGTGGATCATCCCGCGCGCCAGGTAAGGCGCAGTGCTCAATGGCGTGCCTTCGCCGGGAATGCGGACCACGTCCAGATTAGTAATTCCGGCCAATCCGAGGGAGTTGCTCAACCCGGCTCCGGCAGCGTCTTCGACATCCGCCAACAGCTCGGTCGAATCATTCAGCCGCACTCCAGTGTACAGAGTCATTACCCGCGAAGTCGCCTTCTCATAGTTAGGATCCAAACTGTTCTTTCCCCTGTAGGCAGCGTGAAAAGGCGGGTGCGTCTGAAAAATGAAATTCGCCTGACCCGAGAGCCAGAAGCGCGAGTCCTTGACATGCGGGAACATCGCCTCGGGATCGGGACTGGCGTCGCTTGGGGGGGTGGGCGGTTCGTCTGCATCCGGCGAGGCGGAAGCGGCGGTTTGAGCCGAATCGGTGGCGGATTGGGCCTGCGCCCAGGCAGCGGTGGCGCCCAGCAGCAAGGCGAGCGCCAGAGCCAGGAGTAGCACGGCGTCCTGGGCGCGACCTTGGCGGGTTCGGCGGATCATGATCCAGCGATCCATAGTGGAGCCGTCCATAATGAAAATGACTTTCAATTTCAATATCATGAGAGCAAGCTAATTGGCTGGAGGGGCGCTTAGCAACGCCTCCAGTCACTCTTGGATGTGATTGCAATCATGCTGGCACGTACAGTTCGCCAGTATGCGCTTCATCGGTTAATAGAAAGTTACAGTTACGGCCCAAGTTGAGCGTCAGTTCTCCACGGCTGGCTCCCATTGGATTCGGAGCTGCCGCCTGCCGTCCTTGTCGGTGACCACGACCCAGCTCATACGCGGAGAAGTGCGTTCCGTGTGGCTTTGCAATTGCCGGGAAGCGGCATCTTCGTATTGGATCACGCGCGTGAGCTGTGTCGTCGGCGTCGCCATCGCTTCTGCGAATGCGGTCGTGCTGGTCATTTTCCTTTCCTTCTTTCTGTAAGATTCAGCCTTCCAGCTTGACCTCCTAACGCTGTGCAGTCGAACGGATTTCTTACCCTCGATCCACGCCTCGCGCTGATGATTAACGCTAGCATATCATGGGCAGTTAACTATAGTTAATGTCGAGCGGCTGCGCACGTTCGTGAGTCGCCCCGCTTGCGCTGAGTACAATTCCCGCCGGCAGCGACGCGGCATGGCCGCGCTTTTATCTCATTTTTGGGGATAGAAGAAGCAGATGTGAACCGATAGGAGAGGAGTAAGGCCGCCGCTATCGTCTCACGTCTACTGCTGCCATCCAGCAAGTCGCCAACTCGGAGGCTCGTCGATCTTGTCGCGTATACCTTGTTTGCATCCGCATGGAGCAGATGTTATTTTCAAGCCGCGCGGACGGCGTGCCTGCGCAGCCCCTACCGCGCCGACTTAGTTTTCATATACCATAGGGGGGTATACTACAGTCAAGGGAAAAATGCATACCGTCGAAGAAAAACCCAAGCTCATTCTCCGAGTCAAAAGAATCAAGGGGCAAATCGCCGCTATCGAGCGCGCTCTGGAAGCGGATGAAGATTGCTCCGATGTGCTGCAGCTGATCACGGCCGCGCGCGGCGCCATGAACGGATTGATGGCCGAATTGCTGGAAGGCCACATCCGCTTTCACGTCATCAACTCCAAGCAGCTCAGCTCCGAGCAGGCGCTCGCGACCGACGAACTGATTGAGATCGTGCGCTCCTACCTCAAGTGATCGACTGCTCGCAGTATGCTGGGGCGAGACCCGCAGTGCTCGCGACTGGCATCTCACGATGCGGGCGACGAATTTCCAAAACTAAAAAGGACAGCCCGGAGCCCCCCAAGGCCGTCCTGAAAAACCCTCCCGGTTAGAAGGGCAATTGCGATTACGATAGCCGCGACAGGTTGCAGGAATATTGCAATTCTGTGAAAGTCCGATGAATTTCATAGCCTCCGCCTGCAATGCAGCGCGCAAGGATCCGCTCGGCAGCGCGAATCCTTGCGATACTGTAACGTGGAATCACTCGACAGCGTGGAAAGCCAAGCCCCTTTGCTCGATCTGCGGAACGTCCGCGTGATGCGGGGGGAAAAGATCGTACTCGACGACTTCAGCCTTCGCGTGCATGTCGACGAACATGTGGCGGTGCTGGGGCCGAACGGTTGCGGCAAGTCCACCCTGATCAAAACCATCACCCGCGAGTGTTATCCGATGGTCCGCGAAGGGTCGAGCATGACCATCCTCGGCCAAAAGAGCTGGAACGTTTTTAAGCTGCGCTCTCTGCTGGGCATCGTGTCCAACGACCTGATGTCTTCGTGTACTGGTGACGCCAGCGGCCTGGACGTGGCGCTGTCCGGCTTTTTCAGCAGCACGCGCATCTTCCCGAATCACGCCGTCGATCCCAAACACACAGAAATGGCCGAGGCCGCTTTGGCCCAGCTCGGCGTCTCGCATCTGGCGGAGCGTGCCGTGCAGGAAATGTCGTCGGGCGAGGCCAAGCGCGTCTTGATCGCCCGGGCGCTGGTGCACAAGCCACGCGCGCTGTTGTTCGACGAACCCTGCAATTCTTTGGACATTTTGGCGCAGCGCAGCCTCCGAGAAACGATGCGCTCGCTG